>Ga0307433_1001001_pt1 | contig 17272 bp, 14 predicted proteins | sample SalMarWE160210MG_FD_202166 | JGI IMG/M metagenome (GOLD analysis project Ga0307433, IMG submission 202166) | Salt marsh sediment microbial communities from the Plum Island Ecosystem LTER, Massachusetts, United States - WE1603-210 | ecosystem: Environmental > Aquatic > Marine > Intertidal zone >... | reverse complement strand
TAGATCCTTCTAAACGATGTCTACAAGAGCAATCCCTTTCGATATCAATCATTGGTATTGTTCTTTCTAAGAGTGTTTTTAAATTTGAAATGTTTTGTTCCTGAGCTTCTAACACTTCGTCAACATTGACTTGCAACTTCTCTATTTTAGCACTACACTTAGGACATTTTTCTGTAATTTCTACAATGCCACAATTTGGGCACTTTCCTGCCCAAACATCCAAATCTGTCACCATAGCAATGCAGCAGTAACACATTTCCTTTTCTGCAGCTAAAACCACTTCGGGATAAGTAGTCATCCCAATTACATCGCCACCCCATTGGCGATATATTTTTGATTCTGATCTTGTCGAAAAACGAGGACCCTCAATGCAGACATAAGTACCTCCATTATGAATATTCAAACCAGATAAATTTTTTCCAATTTTAAAAAATAAATCATTTAGATAACTACAATATGGATCAGCTTGGCCGATGTGACACAGTTGGCCTCCCTCATAGAAAGTATCTATTCGTTTTTTTGTTCTATCGATATATTGATCAACCATGATAAATTTCTTTTTGGGATGTTCCTTCTTAAGGGAACCTACTGCTGAGGCTGAAATAATATAACTTACACCTAAATCCTTGAGAGCCCATATATTCGCCCTAAAATTTATTTCATGAGGAGGTATCACATGGCCTAAACCGTGACGAGAGATATAAGCTATATTCCTACCCTCAAAACTTCCAATAGTTATCATTGTTGAAGTGTTTCCATATGGAGTATATACTTTTAGTTCTTTCGGATCATCAAGTGCAATTTTTGAGCCCGTCCCTCCAATAATTCCAATTTCAATTTTATTTTTCATAACTTTTTCACATTATTTTTATTTTCTTTAAAATAAAATAAAATAAAACGTGAGCAATTTTAAATATTATAAAATAAAGATTTCAATAATTTTAAAAAGTGATTTAAATGGTTAAAATTGGAATAATTGGCGGTTCAGGATTAGATAATCCAGATATTTTAAAAAATGCAAGTGATAAAGAGGTTAGTACTAAATATGGTAAACCGAGTTCTCCATTAAAATCAGGAAAAATTCATGAAATTGACGTTGTTCTTATAGCTAGACATGGTAGACACCATACAATACCTCCCACACAAGTTAACTATAGAGCTAACATACAAGCACTAAAAAATGAAGGCTGCACTCACATATTAGCAACGACAGCTTGTGGTAGTCTTAGAGAAAAAATTGGACGGGGAGATTTAGTAATTCTTGACCAATTTATTGATTTTACAAGATTAAGAAAAGTGAGTTTCTTTGAGGAATTTCCCCCAGGTGAAGCGAAACATACTGCCATGGCTTACCCTTTTTCAGAAAATATAAGAATACTCTTAATAGAGACCGCAAAAGAGCTTAATCTTAAGTTCCATGAAAGAGGGACTGTAGTCACCATAGAAGGTCCACGATTTTCAACAAGAGCTGAATCTGAAATGTTTAGAATATGGGGCGCAGATGTGATAAATATGAGTATTGCCCCTGAGGCGATTTTAGCAAATGAAGCGGGAATTCCTTATGCTGCTGTAGCTATGTCAACTGATTATGATTGTTGGAAAGATGATGAGGCACCTGTAACTTGGGATGAAATTTTGGAAATATTTGGCAAAAACATAAATAACGTGATAGCTCTCTTGACAAATGTAATTAAGAAACTAAAGAGGTAATAAAAACTAAAAATATTCTCTCTTTTTTTAAAGAAATTATCCTTATTTTTTTTCCAATTGACTTAATAGTAATAAGTTTTTCTCTTTTTGGTAAATTTATTATTCTTTCCTTCATTAAAATACTTACAAGGAAAGCAAAAATCAGTAATTATAAATGGTAGTTATTAAATTTTTAGGCGGAGCGAGGGAAGTCGGTCGTTCTGCAATACTAATCAAATCAGAAAGTGGAAGTAGTTGTCTTCTAGATTATGGAGTAAGATTTAGGGAAGAAGAGCGATTACCTATTGATACAGATTTAGGTGATCTTAAAGCTATTGCATTAAGTCATTGTCATATTGATCATTCTGGAGCTTTACCATATTTATATAAAAATTATAAAGTTCCACTTATAACTAATGCTCTTACGTACCAAGTTTCAGAAATCTTAATAAAAGACTTAATTAAACTTTCAAGGCATTCTTATCCTTTTGGATATAAGGAACTTGATAAATTAAGGATGAATACACTTTTTCTGGATAATAATGTAAAACATAAAATTGATGAAGATTTCTCAATCACTTTTTTTAATGCGGGGCATATACCCGGAAGTGTTTCTATATTAATAGAAGTTGATAATAAGACAATTTTCTATACCGGAGATATCAATAATCAAAAAACAAATTTAATTGATCCTGCAGATGTCACAGAAATTCCAGAAATTGATAGTTTAATCATTGAATCAACATATGCCTTAAAAAATCATCCTAATAGAGAAGAACTTGAAAAAAAGTTTGTTGAGAATGTTATTAACATAACAGATAATGATGGTAATGTACTCGTACCTGCATTTGGAGTAGCACGTTCACAAGAAATTTTATTATTACTTAAAAAGTACAATTTTCGAGGAAATGTATTCTTAGATGGCTTAACAAAAAAGGTGTCAGCAGTTTATTTTGATTATCCAAATAAGCTTAAGGATTTTAATTTTTACAAAAAGGCATTTCGTGATTCTCAGTTTGTTACTTTTAAAAATAGAAAAAAAATAATGAAATTATCTAAATATGTGATGATAGCTCCTTCAGGAATGCTTAAAGGTGGTGCTGCTCTTCATTATATTAGAAACATATTAGAAGATCCTGATTCTGCTATTTATATGGTAGGATATCAAGCGGAAGACACTCCTGGTAATATTCTTTTAGAAAAAGGGGAGTTTGAATATCAAGATGAAAGAAAACTAACAAATTCGAATCAGAATATTAAAATAAAGGCAAAATGTGATATTGATTATTTTGATTTTTCAAGCCATGCGGATTCTTCACAACTTCTTGAATATGTTGAAGATCTTAAATTTAGCAAAAATCATAATTCTATATTCTGTATTCATGGAGATGAGAAAGCAACTACAACTTTTGCTAAAAAATTAACACAACGTAATTTTAACGCGGTAGCTCCCGAAGCAGGAGAGACTTATAAACTGTAATAATTCTCATTTCTTTCTTTCTAATTGTTTTTTAACGACAAGATTGCAATTATCTAGAAAATTCTCTAGTTTATCAATTGGTACTTTTGTTCCCGCAGCGGGAGGATGACCCCCTCCTAATGCTTCAAGATCTGAGAGTTTTAAAGCTTCTCTTATAACTTCAGAGAGATTAATCCCTTTATCCACTATACTCTCATGTGCTCTTCCCGAAATTTTATAGACTTTTTTTTCTTCACGTTTAGCATATCCAAATAATGGTTTTTTTTTATTAATCTTGCCTGATTCATCGAATACTAACATAGAAGTAATTGTACCAATAATATTTTCATGAATTACATCTCCTCCGAAAAAGTATTGGATATACTCTTTTTCTTGAATAATATTATTTTCAAAAATCCAATTTAAAGATTTCATAATGGATTTCTTATATTCAATCAAATTATTTTTAGCTTTTTGATAAGCCAACCGTCTGTCTCCCATAGCAATAGCAACTCCTAGTGAACCACTATTTGTACGCCCACAAGAATTCAACAAGTTAGAAAATTCGCTCAAATCATGCAATTCAGAGCCCACTATCTCATTTTTTAAAATATATCTATTAATGATTAAATTTTTATAAATTTCGCTTGGTTCAATATCAAGTTTAAGAGTAGCGTATTCTATAATTGCGGAAGTTAATTTTTTCTTTTCCTCTTTAGATAGATCATTTAATGTTTTAATCTTACCATCAGAATTTTCCATAATTATACCCAGTTTTAGAAGAAATTTTAAAGCTTTATTTGGATTTCCAGATAAACCAGGTAAATTTAAATTAGAAGAGTAAGCAATTGCTTCATTTAATGGTTTTATTGCTGAAAAATTTAAATCATTTGTAATTTCGATATAGTCTAAATCTTTTGCCTTCTCTAAAATAAGGGAATTTAAACCTATAAATGAATTATTAACTCCTTTATTTTGAATATCTCCGATAGCTCCAATAAGTGCTATGGGAGCTAGTTTTTCATTTTCTTTATTTAAAACTTGAGCAAAATAATAGCAAATGCCAGCTCCAGAAACTTCGGTACTACCATCAATATTATAAAAATAGGGGTTGATATGCCATGGTGCTGTATCTTTATAAATCTCTTTTAATCTTTCATCATTTTTATCTGTTACTTCTTGTGGAAGATGATGGTCAAGTATTATATATGGAGTGGATGAACCATTGTTATTTAGACTCTTTGATAATTCCAGATATTGCCCGCTTCCAAAATCAGAAAAAATAAGAAAATTATGGAACTCCTCAACTTTTTCTACGATCTTCTTAATCTCAATTATTTCAAGCTGTTTAAGTATTGTCATTTGAAAGGGAATATTTTCATTATATAATGCTTTTCCAAGAATTGCACCAGAAGATAAACCGTCAGAATCTAAGTGTGTAAAGATAGATACAGGTGAATTAGTTTTCTTATAATTTTGAAGAAAAAATTCTTTTGTTTTCTTCAAATCAGAAATCATTTGGTCAGCTTTATCAGTGATTTCATTCATTGTTGTAAAATTTTAATATAAACTAAATTTAATATATTAAAATAAGAATTTAAAAATAAATACCCAATTAAATTTTAAGAATGAGTGAACAAAATGCATCATGTAAAAATTAATAATCTTACCTTGAAATTAGTTGAGAACATAATAAGCAATAAGGAATTATATAAAGCAAAAATCCATAATTTAAGTAATGGTTCCACTGTTTTAGATATGACTAATGCTTCTTGGAATGGAGGTAAATTAGTAGGTGAAATATGTATGGGAGGGCTTGGAACTCTTAATTTTTCATGGTATAATTTAGATGGTCATTATATACCAAGTGTTAATGTTTACACTTCTGAACCCATTATAGCTTGCATGGCTTCCCAATTAGCTGGTTGGAGCGTAAAACTAAAGAAGGAAGTCGAAAAAGAGGGAATAATAAAAAAAAAAGTAATTTTCCAATCATTAGGTTCTGGTCCAGCAAGAGCTAAAAGTAAAACTGAAAAATTATTTGATGAAATCCAATATACAGATGATTCTGATTGTGCCATAATCGTTTTTGAAACACCTAAAATGCCGAATGAGGAAGTTATGGATATTGTTGCTAATAAATGTGGTGTAGATACCAAAAATACATACGCTGTGTGTGCTCCAACTGCTTGTCTTACAGGATCTATTCAAGTTGCAGCCAGAATTGTCGAAACAGGCATTCATAAACTTCATGAAATACACTTTCCATTAGATATTTTGAAAGATGGATTCGGTACCACAACAATTGCTCCAATTGCAAAAGATGATTTGGGAGCTATGGGTAGAACAAATGATTCAATTAGTGCTGCAGGAATGACCTACTATACTATAGATGTTGAAAAAGAGAGAGAAAGCGAATTATTTGAACTTCTTAAAAAAGCACCAGCAAATACATCCTCAAGTTATGGCAAACCTTTTTTAGAAACTTTTAAAGCAGCAAATTATGATTTCTATGCCATTGATCCAGGATTATTTGCCCCTGCTCAATATACAGTCACAAATATTAAAACTGGAAAATCTCTTAGTGTTGGAGAAATCAATCACGAATTGTTAAAACTATCCTATAATCTAAATTAAAAAAGATATACACATCTTTTTTTTCTTTTAAAAATTAGTTAATTCTTCTTGATATTTCAATATATCATCAATTGAAATATCTCTATCGAAGGTAATTTCTTTTTGAATCCCTAAATATGCACAAGCAATATTAGCAGCCGCAGCAATTTCTGCTTTCTTTAATGTAAGAGAATATTCGTCGATAACACGAGAATTATCGTTATTAGTTCTATTTTCATAAGTACGATTTTCAATTGAATTATTTAAATATATTCCTTCTTGATATCGCGACTTATCGAATTTTTTTTCTTGGATTTGTAGGGCTCTCTCAGACTTCATCTTATATAATAAAGAGCCCATTTTGTCCACTACTTTAAATGGCAATTCGTTTTTTGAGATTAATCGAATAATATTATTGATATCAAAATAGTTTAAATTATTATATTTTGCCCGAATAAAATTCTTAAGAGAGTCAGAATTTCTTTCACATTCTATTTCGGTCCAATCATGAATCGCTAAGCGTCTTCTAAAAAATATGAGTTCCCAATCAATACCTAACTCTTTTAAAAAATCAAGTAACTTATCGTCATTAGGTTTTTTTGATTCAATCATTATGAACAATTGAAGGCCATAATATTTGTGTTCTTGTTGTAAAAAATACGAACGTTGTTGCATGGAAGCAAGAATCTTTATTTTAAAGGAATAAATATTATCTGTTACATTTTTCTTCCCACAACTGAGATATATAACATTTCCCTCTTCACTTACATATTCACTATCCAGAAATCCAAGGATGCTATCATTATTTTCTTTCACAAAATCTCTTAGCCCAGTTAAAGTGGGATTAACATCAAATTTTTCTAAGTCCCTCTCTTGAATAGTAACATAATCATTGATACTTCCACCAATAGCCAACTTTATGGCATGCAGTTTTAATTCCTTTTCTTCTCCGAATACCGCTTTAAATGAATCTATAAGTGGAAAAATTTCTTGTTGAAGGATTTTAATCTCTGCCATTGAGGTTTCATAAGGTTCAGGTTCACTCATTAATTTATTAAGAACAGGAGCTTCAGAAGCATCAACTTCTATTTCATAATCTTTCGCTAAATCCTTTCGTATTATGCATATCGCTCTTTTATTCTCGTTGTACATAGTAAGTGAAGTAACGTTATCAATAATCGCTCTAAATTTCTCCTTTTGGGCATTTTCGGATACTGCTGACGATAATCTTCTCTTTCTCATAAAATGTGCCTTAAAAAGTTAAAAATACTAAGATCTTATGATCATTTAATAAAATTGTAATCTTATAATTTTATCGTTATTAATTTATTAGTGTTTAATCCTTCAAATTATCCTAATGAATATTTATATTCTATATATAAAAAGTAAATAGTTAATCTAGAAATAAATAGAAAAAGCTTCAAAATAAGTAAAGTCAGATCCAAAATTAATCTAATTCGTCTTCCAAGTAAAAATTTCCTTTTTTTTTATAGTATACAGTAGTAGATCCAAAATTATTTCTTACAGTGTATTTATCTCCATCTACTTCTAAAATCTCAATAGAATAGGGTAATCGTCTATTTTTTAATATTTCATCAACTATTTTTTTCTCTTCAACAGCATCCATGATTATCAAAAATTCATTCTACAAAAAAAATTTTGTGATTTCTTTTTTTTTAATTAAATTATCAAAAGGTAAATGAGTTATTCACTCGCTTTACCGGTAATTTCCTTTATATCAAGACGGATTATTGATGTGTTTTGATAGGTCTCTTCTTTATCTAAGAATCGTTTCTTTATCTTAATCGGGTTTTCTTCCAAGTGATTCATCATTATCTCAAATCCATGTTTTTTTTCTTCTAAATCTTCAATTATAATCATTTCACCCCAAAAAACCACAGATCTATAGGCATGAGAGCATTCATTAGTTTTATAACCTTTATCCTCTATTATAGTGCCACATACAAGCGAATTTCTCTTGATAAAATCATACTTTAATCCTTCTTTAGCGCTATGAAAATAAAGGGAATTTTTCATGGCATCATACCCATAGCTTAGAGTGACGATATATGGTTCATTCTCTCTGCACATTGAGATACTTGCAAATTTACCCTTTTTTATAATTTCATCAATTTTATTCTTTTCTTTAATTTGCCTTTCATTTTTCTGCATATGATATTTCGGCATTAGACATCTTGATCTTTAAACATCATTTTTGTTACAAATAAATATAATGATATAATTAATCAAATTATATAAAAGGGTAAGGATGATTAAGAATCTTCTCTTCTTCTGATTTTAAAGTATTTCTGGGGCTTTATATTCCCCAAATTCTTCTCTAAGAATGTTACAAATTTCCTCAATAGTAGCATAAGACTTTACAGTTTCAATCATCACAGGCATGATATTCTCTGAAGAGCGAGCAATTTCTCTTAACTTTTCTAATTTCTTTTTTACTACTGTTTCATTTCTCTTTTTCTTTAATACATCTAATGAGTGAATTATTCTTGACTCCTCATCTTTATCATGTTTAAAAGTATTAATTTTATATTCTTCTTCAGTACAAAATAAATTGATTCCTACGACATTACTTTTTCCTTCATCGATTTCCTTTTGATCACGATATGCATTATTCAAGATCTCGCGTTGAATAAAAGCTTGTTCTATTGCTTTTGGCATACCTCCCATTTTATCAATTTTCTCAATATAATCTATTATTTTTTCGACTAATTGGGAAGTAAGAGATTCAATATAGTACGAACCCCCTAAAGGATCAACAACATCAGTGACTCCACTCTCATATGCTATAACTTGTTGAGTCCTTAAAGACAATCGTACTGAATCTTCTGTGGGTATTGCTAAAGCCTCGTCAGCTCCACAAGTATGAAGAGACTGTGTCCCCCCTAGGATCGCTGCTAATGCTTGAAGTGTGACTCGTATAATATTAACATTAGGTTGTTGTGCGGTTAAGCTCACACCTGCTGTTTGCGTATGGAATCTTAGTTTTAGAGAATCTTCCTTTTTTGCATGAAAGCGATCTTTCATAATTGACGCCCATAATTTTCGGGCTGCCCTTAATTTAGCAATCTCTTCAAAAAAGTAATTATGAGTCGTAAAGAAAAATGATAATCTTGAAGCAAAGTCATCAATATCAATCCCTCGTTTAATAACTTCTTCTACGTATGAAATACCGTCAGCTAAAGTAAATGCAATTTCTTGAATAGCATTACAACCTGCTTCTCGCATATGATAGCCACTGATTGAAATAGTATTAAATTTCGGAAGATGCTGTGAACAATATTCTATTACATCTGCAACCAATCTTAAGGAAGGATTTGGAGGAAAGATATATGTCCCTCTTGCGACATATTCCTTCAATATATCGTTTTGAACAGTTCCTGTGAGTTGCTCAGGTTTTACCCCTTGTTGTTCTCCAACTGCAATATACATAGCTAAAAGAATCGAAGCTGGAGCATTGATAGTCATACTAGTAGAAACTTTATCTAAGGGTATACCTTCAAACACTTTTTCAAAGTCTTCTAATGAATTTACTGTAACACCTACTCTTCCAACTTCTCCCAAACAAATCTGATTATCTGAATTAAAACCCATTTGAGTAGGTAGATCGAAAGCTATTGAGAGCCCCTTTTGTCCTTGTGATATTAAATATTTGAATCGTTCATTTGTTTTTTTTGCATCCGCAAATCCAGCATATTGTCTCATAGTCCATATTCTTCCTCGGTACATATTGGGATAAACTCCACGAGTAAAAGGTGGTTTACCTGGATATCCAAGATCAGTTAAATAATTGAAAGCTTCAATATCTTCCGGGCCAAAGACATGTTTTAAAGGAATACCTGAGGGCGTTTCAAAGGAATCCTTGCGCTCTCCTTTCTGAATATACTTGCTTAATACATCTTCTTCCCATTTTTTACGTTCAATTAAAATTTTTTCCCAATCTTCTTTTGAAATCAAATTTTATCATTCTCCTTCTTTTATATTAAATAGGTTCAAAAACATATGAATATACTTCCTTATTATCTAAATTTTCACATACTTTCTTATAAATTGGACGTAATTTCATTCCCAGATTTAGATTTTCTGAAGTTGTAATTTGCCCTAATGCTTTTATACCATTCTTAAATTCCACAACTCCAAGTGCATAAGAAAATTTATTTCGATATTCTGCTGGAGGTGCTGTTAATATAGTATATGAAATTAATCGACCATCTCCCGATGCTTCTATTTTCTCAAATTGATTAAATTTGCAATGCAAACATCTTAAGTGCGTCTCATGTTGAAGAAAGCCACATCGTTTACATTTTTTCCATATAAATCCATTTTCGGTCTTCATTTTATTACATCTATTCTACAATATTTTTAATGAGCCACTTATTTATTAAACCACTTTTTTTCTCAATAAAACGAAAAATAATTTTTCACTATTTAGATTATATCTAATCCTTAGAATATAATAAAATTTTTTTGCAAATGTTTTTCCTCTTATAAAAGAAAGAAGTTTACCAATTAAAAAAATAGTCAACTGATATCATTTAAGAGGATTGAAATAATTTCATTCTTTATCTTCTATTAATTGTCAAAATAGGTTGCATTATATCAATTAAAATTGAATTATATTCTTTCTAAAATAGAAAAACTTTACTTTGATAATGATTAAAGAAATAGAGCTCCAATATCAAAAGATACTGGAATATATTCCTAACACCGTAACTATTGAGAATAGCATTTCTCATATTGAAATAAAATTAAATAGAGGACTAGTTTTGGAAATAGACTATTCTAAATATCCTAAAAGGCCAAAAGTTACCTTGATTAACCAATCTGGGAAAGTGTATAAAAATATAAATAATGAAATCATATCTTTAAAAAATTGGAATAAAAACAATACAAAATCTGTTTTAAAAGTTATTAATGAAATTATTCTTACTATTGAGAGACTCCAATCAAATGTAGCCTATATAAAAAGAGAACTATTAGATGGATTTTTAGAGCTATGTCGAGTGCATCATCCAAAAGAATTTTTAGGAATTCTTAAAATGGAACAACATATCTTTACAGAATTTATATTGCCACCAGGTGCAATCACTTCAAGAAGTTCAAGTGTATTTTTTCCAAGCAGACTCCCAATAAATCGATATTATCAAGGAACAATTCATTCACATCCATCCGGAAATTTGAATCCATCTCTACAAGATTTGAATGGTGCATTTAAAGGAAATACCTATAATTTTATCGTAGGATTTCCGTATACCTTGAAGCAAATTAAATGTTATGACAAAAATGGCTCACAGCTTCAATTTAAGGTGATTAATTAACAAATAATTACTTTTTCAAATCCATCTTATGGATTTAAAGAGATATTAAAAAAAAAATTAAAAATGATTTACATTCGTTCTACTATTACTGAAATAATATTATTCCCAAATCCTCAAAAATTGCAAGCAATTCCTGTTTTGGCATTATCAGCTTGCCTTTTACCTGCATCTCCTCTTAGTTGCCAAACCAATTCGACAACTTGAGCAACACCTGTAGCATCTAAGGGATGACCGCGTGCTTTTAAACCTCCTGAAGGATTAATAGGTATTCTGTCTTAAAATAAACTAATCTTTTTTAGATTATCCCATGAGGAATAAGTCTAAACCTAAGAGATATCAATAATTTAAATAATTCAATTACTTAAGTTCTAAACAATACTTCTTATATAATGTATTTATAATTTCATTAAATGCGTCTACCACTCCCTTACCAGTCTTAGCAGAAGTTAAAAAGAAATTAAGAAATTTATTTTGTTTTACCAAGTTTTTAACATCTGAGCTATTATAGTTAGATAAATTAATCAGATCTACCTTATTGGCAAATATGACTACAGGAATAGTACCACAATAATTTTTTAACTCCTCATACCAATCAATTAAATGTGCAAAGCTTTTTTTACCTAATTCATTTGTTTCAAGGCTATATACAATAATTGCTGCTTTAACCTCTTTATAAAACAAGTGCTTTAGAAAATTAAAATCATCTTGACCAGCAATATCCCAAAATACTAATCTAATTATATTTCCATCAAATTTCTTATTATATCTTGAAAATTGAGCACCAATAGTTTTCACATAATCCTTTTCAAATGTTCCTTTCGTGAATTTTTTAATTAAGGAAGTTTTACCTACTGCTCCATCTCCAACGAGAACTATCTTAAATCGATATATTTCAGAAGTATTCATTAGATTTCCAAGTCTTAATAAAATTTTGATTTATTTCTAGGGAAGATTAGGATTAGTTTAATATAAAATTTTTGTAAGCAGTAGTGATTAAAATATGTAGTATTACTTATTTTTCCTCTCAATAAAGATCTCTCTTATCAACGATTCAAGTGATGGAATACTATTTATTTGAACGGTTTTATTCTTTTGGAGATATTTATCTAAAGTTCGCCAAATATGCTTATCACTTCGTAAAGATTCAAGGAAATTTTTAATTTTATTATAGGCAAAATAAGAGTGCCCTTTAAAGATATAACACACTAAAAATGGTTTAAGGGGCATCATAAGAAGCGAGTATTGCCCAAAAATAGCACGATCAAGACCTTCAGAAAATACCTCAGTAATAAAATAATTTATTGAAGTAAGAAAGCCTCCTAAGATATCATCCTCGAAAGAAAAATCTTCTACAAATTTTTTAGAGAATAAAAGATTCCCCCCATCCGTTAAGATTAATAATATAACAGGATCTTCTTTTGATACCTCTGGAACTTCAATCATTCGTTTTTTTACCATATTTTCCATTTGCTCATTCAAACCAGTAAGCTCCAAACGTTCAGACAGAGATACTTCTGAAATATTCAAACTATCCCACATTTTAGTTTGTTTGAGTAGTTTATCATGCTCGTATGAAATTTTCATTGCTAATCGTTTCATACCATATGATTCTGCTATATTTTGAGCTTGAGTTAAAAATCGACGAGCTGATTTCGAATCATTTTCTAATAAGGCTAGTTTAGCACGTAATATAAACGCTTCACAAAAAACTAGAAATGAATGTTGGCTTTCAGCAATATCCAATAGCCTGGAAATAGAATAATTAAGTTCATTAAGTACCTCATCATTATTCTCTATACGATATTCCGTGAGAAGTATATCACAAAGATGGATATGAGCTTTTATAATAAGATCAAAGTATATAGTATCAGTATCTATAAGTTCCTTGAATAATTCCTCTGCTTTTGCTTTATCTCGAATTCGAGGACTTGTTTTTAAAATTAGGGCTTTATTAAATTTATAAAGAAATTCAATTCTATCATCTCTTTTTTGGTTATGAATTTCTTCCATGTGATGAAAATATTTTTGAGCATGTTCGGCATCTCCATTTCCAATAGCTAAGGTTATTAAACTTTCAATAGGTGTTTCTATATCAAACAAACTATGAGGATTCTGCGCGTAAAGATTTAAACTCTCCTCTAGATGTTCTAATGCAAGTTCATATTCACCCATTTCACCATATAAAATCCCTATATTATTTAATAGAAATGCAATATGAGCATTATTCTTCATCTTTTTGAATAATTCTAGACTCTTCATGTTATATTTCACGCTTTTATCCATTTCGCCAATAGAAGAATAATATGCTCCTAAAAAGATTTGACACAGAGCAATCCAGAAGTGATTAAATTTAATTTCCTTCGCTAGAGATAATGCTTTTTTGAAGTGCTTCCTACTAAGAACAAAATTGCTTTTTACTCGCACTAAATAACTTCCCATTAGAAGATTAGCCCAGACAATTTCGTATGATTTATTGAATTTTTCTTCTGATTCTAAGATCCACTCTAAAGACTTCTCAACCAAATCTACTCTACCACCAAACAATCCAACATAGGCGTTTACTACACTTAGACGAAGTTTTCTTTGCGTTATAATTCCTTTAGACACATTTGAAATAGACCTCATTACTGACTTAGCTTTTTCAAGAAGTTTGAACGCCTCCTCAAATTTACCAGTTATAACCAATCCAATAATAATAAAATATAATCCATCAAAAGATTGGATATTATCATTACATTTTTGACCTTCTTTATAAATTATCTCACCTAAATTAGTGAGATCTTCCCCTCTATTAAGATAAAAGAGAATTAGACCCTTAAGAAATTGAAAATGAGTTTTTTGCTGAAGGTTAAGTCCCTCAAAATGGCTTTCATCACTTAGTATATCAAAAGCTTCATGAAGCTTGCCAGTATCAAAAAGTTCTTCAGCCAGCTTTAGCTGATTTAGCTTCGAATAAGACATAATATTGACTGATATAGATTAAACCTTATGAAATTACTAAGTTAATCATTATTTTAAATATAATGTAAAAAAAGTTGCTATTAATTTAATATGTGTTTAGGCAGAATCAATACAAGAAGGACTCTAAAACTAGACTAATAGTTTCTATATACTTACATAAAAAATAAAAAGAAAAGAAAATTTTTTTAATTTATGGCGTTTAGCTTCTCTGTTTGATGTAAGAGATAATTCCAAGCGCTGAAAGTAAAGCCTCTACAGTTATATTAAAGAGATGTACCATCGTCACAGCTTGAGAAGTGGGGCTTAATATAGCAAATACAGTAACTTCAAGGATTAATGACGATATAATTAATGCTAACATATACTCAAATAGAAATTTAATTTCTTCCCATTCCTTTTTGCGAAGCATTAATATTGCGAAAATTGCAGATATGTAAATAACTCCCCCATACAATCTTGGGAGATAGGGATTTGTCCAACCCTCAGGATTCATGGTTATATCAAATAGAAATGTAAGGAATGTCCCAAACATGAACCAGAGAATAGTATCCACTATAAGTACAATTTTTGTTAATTTTTTAATTTCGGTCATTTTTTTATCAACTCAATTTATCTTTTATTGTATTTTTATCATCAAATTGACGAAAAATTAAAAAAAAAAGATGATATAATATATTTTTTATCTGATATGATTGACGATGTGTGTTAGTATCTATATTTCCCAGGATTTTGTCAAATAGGATATCGGACCAATCGGTAATTGCGTTGGACCATCCGGCGTTTGAACTATAATACCGCATAATACCGCAGTAAGGACCCATGCTCCTCCTGGCAAAGTTTCAACTGGATTTGTATCGGATCCTGGGAGGTCTTCTTCGGGATCATATATACAATATTCAGCTGTAGGGCTTAGAAGCATTAACATCGGTGCTGGTACGAATTTTCCTTCAGTATTTGGCATGGTAATTGGAAACCAATTTCGATATGTTATAGGGTAATTGGTATCAGTAGTCTTAAACACTCCCTCACCCATGACCAACCAAACGTTAATAAACCAGACCTGAAAGACTGGACAAAAGAAATAGTAATGTTTCGTTTCAAGGAATCCATCTTTGAGCATCCCAATCATCGTATACACTTTTTTCCCTGATTCATCATAGATTCTTTGATGGAAAACTACCTTCATCGATGTGATCTCATCATCTTTACCGAATTTAATCGTCCCTACGATAAGATTAGTAGCATTAATATCTAGATCATCTCCTATTGCCATGAATAAGACGCGATTAGAACCAGCAGCCATCACCGGTGTAATAATTGCTATGATACCTATTAAAAAAGATGCCGTGATCAATGTTTTGGTCAGTTTTGAATTCTTTTTCACTATCATTTTCATCTTCATTTTATTTTAGTTCTAATTTCATCATCAAAATGATGATTAATGAAAAGTATAGATATATATCCATTTATAGTTCCACTTCCGATAATTCCACGAAAATTACGAAATATTGTGGAAGTCTCGAAAAATAGATATAAATAGATGTCTTCCCACTTTATACCTATTGAATGAATTATTTTATTATAACAGATAATGGGAAAACTAAATTATCCGCCTAAAGAGATTCTTAATCCTTCGGAACTGCAAAGAAGAAATTATAACCAAATAATTCTTTGGATGCTAGCAAATAATGAAAGTTGTGAATGGTCTAATTTTGAACAAAAGCCAATTGAAATTCCAATTTCCACATTATCGCGTCATTTAACGACATTAATTCTTAAAGGGTTTATAGAAAAATTTTCGAGAGGAAATTATAAGATAACCTTAAAGGGAAAAAAAAGATTTCTCGAACTCTCAAGTGAAACAAAAAAGACACGAAAGTTAAATTATCCACCTGATATAATCTTAAAAAGAGGTAGGAACTATTCTCATTGGATTTTGTGGATGATCTATAATAATGGATATTGCAAAAGAACTGACTTTCTTAAGGAATCTTTCTCTATAAATCAATCCTCACTATCAAGAAGTATTAGTGCATTAGTTCAAAAAGGTTCTATAATAAAAGAAAATAAACGCTACATTATAACTAAAGCGGGTAAATCAGAATATGCGAGGATTTTGCAGCACTATGATTTAGACAGACAAACAATTTTAGAGGAGGAGAGAAAGCGGATTGATGATATTACCTCAAAAACAAAACAATTTTTTGAAAAATTTAATATAACTGATGAGCGTGTTAAATATAGATTTCTCAATAACCTGTTAAACTTAGATTATTCAAAAGTTGAAACCATCTTAAAAGTTGAAGAGAATTTCTATAAGATTTTACTCTTCATATCAATAAATCATCCAGACTTCTGTCCTGATTACTTTTCTATTGAGGATTTTTCACAATTTTACGATATAAAGAAGAGAATTTTAGATTTCTGGGTAAAGGAAATTGTAGATAGCGACTTGTATGATTTAAAATTTTTTAAATTAGAACCCTCTTCTAATCAATTTTACTATTTTCATTTGGATGAAAAAATAGAGAAGGTTCTTCGAGCAATTACTGAAGATCATATTGCAACGAATAAATATTTAGAAAAATTTGGGAGTTTAGGGAGCTTAAATTCTACTATAGAGGATATTCTTGAAGAACTCTGTAATACTATATTCAACAAACATTTTAAGGAATCATTGAGAGAATTTTTACCAAGATATATAAAACACCTAGCATATAAAATTGAGGTTAAAAAAGAAATAATAAGCCCATATGATAAGCTTGAAGGTATAATTTGGCAGGACATGGTAGATATTATACAATCCCAGAATTCTGAAATGTTAGAATATCAGTTTGATAAATTAATTAAAGATGTTGATAAAGAAATCGATTTGAGCTTAAAAAATTATAAACTATATAATTCAAAAATACGAATTCTTCTCTATTTTAACCAATACGACGAAGTTTTAATGGTATTAAAGAAAATGAAGGAATTGTTTCCTGAAAATGAAATCGATATTATGATAAAAAAGGCATATACCCTTAGAAGAGATAAAAAGTTGGAGGAAGGACTAAAGATTATTGAGGATTTAATTAAAAAATATCCTGAAGATGATTCTCTTTATAATTATAAAGCATATTGGTTATCTTATTTAGGCAAAAAAGAAGAGGCATTGAAAATTCTCCGCAGACTAACAAAAAATGAACCAAATAAAGGAATTTACCATGAT
>Ga0307433_1000997_pt1 | contig 17319 bp, 17 predicted proteins | sample SalMarWE160210MG_FD_202166 | JGI IMG/M metagenome (GOLD analysis project Ga0307433, IMG submission 202166) | Salt marsh sediment microbial communities from the Plum Island Ecosystem LTER, Massachusetts, United States - WE1603-210 | ecosystem: Environmental > Aquatic > Marine > Intertidal zone >... | reverse complement strand
TCTCCCTCTTCTAATGGAGGCTTGTTTTTTAAATTCCATTCACTTAACATAGTGTTGACTTTTTCAGGAGATTCCTTACAAAAATTCAACCAAAAACATGAAAGTCGTATGCCGCATTCATTTCTAAGCCCTGTTTCTACGCCTTCCAAAATTCGGCTTATGCACATTGGAATTTGACCATTATACGCCTCTGTCTCCTTAGCTCCATGTCCAAACCACAACGGTTCTTTCTTTCTTTCAACAACGTCTTTTATTTCTCGAATCTCATGATCTGACAGAGTAAAACCTTCGATTTCTAAGATTGATTCTGAAGGCAAAGGCTCAAACGTTTCAGGGTTCAAGAAGCAACTCCATTTTTGAGATTTTTGGTGTAGCCCTAAAGGAATTTTCATTAAATTTCCGAATCCGTCTTCCTTGATCTCGTCTTGTTTTGGGAAAAGCTCAATGTTAGGGTTGCCGCATTTCTCTAAAACCTTAGTGCCTAAGAATCTTGCTACATAAGCGGGAATTTCAGGTTCACAAAACACCCAAATATGAAAAGAGGGGTCTCCGTAGCGGCTTGCCTCAAGTAATACGCTTCTTTTAGGGAATAGCTCCGCGCATTTTGCATACAGTTTCTTGGTTGTTTCTTTGGAGTCCTTGACGGCTTGAGGGTCAATGTCGAAACAAAGCCATTTCACACGGTTTTTAAGATCAAGATTGTAAGTTCCAAGAGTGATGTTGCTTTCTAAATGCTCTTTCTCTATAAGCTCACCAGTCAAAGGCTCTGAAACACGTATGTAGCTTTTATCTTGATTCTGCTTTGCGTAAGTGTCATTTCTAACAACAAAGCGGCTATAGAGAATTTCAGCGATCTCCTTCCTTGATTCTTTCTCTTTGCCGATCTGGTCATAAACATAGCGAACTGAAACACCTACCTTACTGGCGATCTCATCAGCATGCGCGCGCATGTCTTTTATGGTGTGATGTTTAGACAATTCATTGAAAATATGAATAGATTTATATTTTTGAAGTTTCTTACTCATTATTGGTGATTCCTCCGAGCTTAGCCGCGATGAAGAGGCTTCAGATTTCTACAACCCTCTCCAAAACTTTCGTTAATTCCTTTGCTTCATCTAGGGAAAGAATTATGAGACCAAAACTAAGCCAATCTTTGTAGGGTTTAATGTGAGGTCTCGCGTCAGGTTCGGCTATATGGTAGCCTCCAAGAAAGACGATCTCCACTTCATGACAACCGCGCTTTTCATTATGAATCGACTTGACCAATAGAGTAGGCTTTTCTCCCGTCTCTGTTCGGCTATCAATGAAGAGAAGCGGCTTAGTAGGAAAGAGACGAATTGCCTTGACTTTGACTAAGCCCTTCTTTATCGCTTTGAGAACGTTCAAGGTTCAACCCTCTTCCGAAAGCCTTTTTTGTTCTTCAGCAAGTTTATCGGTTACAAAATTTTTAGCGCGTTCAAACGTCACTTCCATCGGTTCAATGGCTGTGTCCGATTCTATGGCGGCGAAAATTTCTAGCATTTCGTAAGGTTTTCCCGCTTTAATTTTCCGCGAATAGCTGATTGTGAACTTCATCGTTTACTTCTCTCCCTCTAAATGCCTCAAAAGCTGTCCATCAAAAATTTGGTCTTCAGCATAAAACGTTCCTTCAACTTCTAAGACTGGTGCGGATAGAACCACAATATTCTTCATAATTAAATCGGCTACAATCTCCGTGTCTAGCGGTTTCTCTTCAAACTCAAATCCTCCGATCTTCAACCAATTTTTCAGCATTGAACACTTGGGGCAACCACTAGATGTGTAAACCCTCAGTTTTTTGTTTTTGTTCACTTCTTAGCACTCGCTTGAAAAATTTCTTTGAGATCAGCATAATTCTTTTCAGGATGCTTCTCATGCAGTTTCCAAATTGCTTTCCAATACTTCTGAAGCCTTTTTCCTTTCTCAGTTGTAGGCTCAGAATCAACTATGCCTTTGATCGCTTTCCATGAGAACGTCCGTTTTGTTCTCTTCTTTTTTGGCTTAGGTTCACGTTTGAAAGCCATCTTTGAACGCAAGACACCATCAGTTTTTACATAGTTTTCTTTGATCTCCTTGTAGCGACTCACAAAATGAGGATGCAGAACCTTTTCAACCCATTCAGAGAAAGGCATAACTCCGTATTCTTCGCCAAGAAGCTCATGCCTAATTCGTCTTATGTTTTCGGCTCGGTAGAACTTCTTTAATGTGCCCTCTTCTGTTCCTGTTTGTGCAGAGATAACGTCTAGGCTTACACCGTGAAAAGAGGCCTGGCTAACAAAAGTGTGTTTCAAGATGTGCGTTGATGTTGTATCGGCTAGTCCCGCTTTTCTTCCCGCTTTCGTTAATCGCTGATTGTAGACACTGTAGCTTGCACCAAAAGTTTTTTGGTCTCCCCTGAATTTGAAATCAACAATGTATTGGTTCAGTAGGTCTAGGACACAGGAAGGCACAACTTTTGGCACGTAGGTTTTCCTTTTGGGTTCGTAGATCAGCATTTCCATGCGTGAGGTTTTGACTCTTTCAGGAGACAAAGTAACGATACCTGAGTGCCTTGCTCCTGAAGTCACGCCAATGTAGAGATAGAGCAACGTATCAGGTCTCAGAATTTGATGAATCAGCTTGATTAAATCGTCTTCCTCTAGGAACCATGCGATTTTTTTTCCCGCAGGAGGCTTAGGAACCATTTTTAGAGCAGGTAAGAGTTTGTGCATGTTAAGGGCTGTTATGGCTCTTCGTAGACTTGTTGCTTTGTTAGGATGGATGTCGTCAGTTTCGGGGCTTCTCATTTTAAGACAGTTGCGCCTTACGTTCTGTATGTCCTCTAACGTCCAATATATCGGGTCTTTGTTGCCTAGAAAGTGAAAAGCTGTTAAAACGTCTCTGATCGCGTAATTGAACCATGTTTTATGACCGATTTCTGTTTTAAGGCGTTGATAACCAGTAGATTTTTTGAAGTCCTCATAATATTTTGGCATGATCTTCTTGATGGGCTTCGTAGGGAATTCCTTTAAAATTCTGGTGACTGTGTCTCTGTGTAGGTTAGTTGTTCTCGCGGCTTTTGATACTCCCTTCCAACGTCTCGTTTTCCTGTCATATTTCACAATATCGTAGCCGCCTAGCTTAACAAATTCGTCTAGAGTCTTCTTGCTGATCTGGCTTGACATCTTCAGGCTCCCTTGACTTTCTTTGTTTGAACGATTTTCTCCAAGAGAATGAACGCGTTTTCGCCTATCGTCAAAACGAAGTCTGCCTCTAATGCTTTGATGGTTTCAGGCTTGAATTTGTCTCGGAAATCCCATCCCCAAGAGAGTGAGCCTTCCGCGTATTGCCCTTCTCCGATTTTCTTGCCTTTCCATTCATGCTTCATAAGGTCTTCAGGGTCAAAATTTGGAATCCTAGATTCTATCGGTTCTTTTTCCTTGAATTCCTGATCTGTTCTTTCTTTGAGCAGTTCCGTAAGCTCGCGCGCGGCTACCTCTAGGTGATCGCGGAGAATCGCTACAGCTTTGACCTCAAAAGGCATTTCATTTGTTGACATTATTCTGTGTCCGTCTCCTCTACGGTTTCTTCCTCTTCGTCTTCGTCCTCAAATTCAGAAAGGTCTTCTTCGGCTTCTTCGATGATCTCTTCCGTCTTTTCTTCAGGTTTTTCTTTAGGCTCAGAAGAGGCTACGCCCCAGTAGACTCTTCGCACCAGATTGGTGTCAATTTTTGTTGTCTCCGCGAAATAGCTTAGAGCTTTATCAATGGTTTTCTCACTAAGATTTTGTTGACGGCTATGGATCCGAAAAGGTTCAAGTATGGTTTCGATTGCCTTGTTTGACCAAAGTTTTGATTCGGCAAGCCCCCAAGTTTTAATTTGGTCTGTGACTTTCTTCAGGTCATACCCCGAAAATAGCCCGAAAAGCTCAGAATAGCTTCCAACCTTCAAAAGACGGTTTAAAATGGTTTTCTTCAATGGCTACACCCCCTCTGCTTTTTGTAATGGGCTTTCTTTCTCATGTGGCAAAAGCCCTCGCGTGACTAAGTTTTCACGCAAAACAAGTCGGATGTAGACTGAACGAGTCATTTCATAGTTTTCTGCAACTTGGTCAACAAGCTTAAGAAGTTGATTGCTAATCCACATGCTGATTTTCGTCCGTTCTTTTTTTGAATTTCTATTTTTTGAAGCCACAAGTTCTTCCTCACCCTAATACAGAGGATGGACTTAGTCAGAAAAAGATACTTATAAATATTACGTTGTCCATATGGTATATGAGACTGATTTAAATTGAAAAGAGAGAAATCAGTAAAATGGGCGATTGTTGAGTTGCTTAACGAAAATGAGCCTCTAGGCTTCAATGCTATATTTGAAAAAATTCAAGAGCTTTGTAGCATAAAAAGCCGCACTACGTTAAGCAACGGATTGAAAGAACTTCAAGTCGAAGAGGATGTTACAAGAAATCCATACACACGAAAATATTCCCCAACTGAAAAAGGAAGAAAACTTGCAGTGTTCCTTACGCTCTATCGCCTTCTTTTTAATGCTTCCCCTGACATAAGAGAGCTAAGTTTCAGAACGCTAGAGGCGATAAACGTTGAAGCTAGAAAGGCAATTCCTGAGGGAAAATGTAGTGAAAAGGAAGTTATAGAAACATTAGCCTCATGGGTTGGAGCTACAGGGCTTTATAGTTTGTTAGAGCAAATCAAAAGGGGAGAACCTTTTGTCGTTGTAGCTTTCTACTATCTTGGCTACATAGGCGCGGCTTACGCCACAATGAAACGTCACATAGTCAATAAAGACCCTGAAGTGCGATTGCCCGAGAACTTGCCTGAGCTAAGAGATCGCATGCTTTTGAAAACAGGATTAGAGAAATACGATGTCTACAAGCCCACAATAGAGCAGTTTGAGGAAGCCTTAGAAGACATATTCCCGAGAGAAACTAAATTGCTGAAAAAACTCTTTGAAAATGAGGGAAAACAAAAATGAAACTAGCTCCAGTCGATTACAATCCTGAAGTCATACCTGACGATCCTAAAGAAAGGCTCGCTTTCTATGACAAACTCTTTTATGAGGCATACAAGAAAAACTTGAAGCTAGAATTTTGGGGAATAAGCATAGGCATGTCTTCTACGGTTGAAGACGACTACTGTCTGGTGTGTTATGTGAGAAAAACAAAGAGGTATATTCAGAATGATCAAGTTTGAAATAACCTTCTCGCACGATAGAAACAAAATCGTTGATGAGTGCCTGTTAGAAATAATTGACCATGACGAAAAAGAGAATAGAGACTATCAAATGTTTACCGTAGACTTGAACCAATCGGAAATCAAGGAACTTTTAGACCTGATGCAAGAAGCCTATTCCCTGATCGGAAAAAACATCGATGAGCTTCCTTCAGGCTTTGCCGCAAAAACCGAATGATCGAAGCCTCTAATAGGTCTAAAAACAACCAGTTCGGCGAAATGTTAGAAACACTAAACACTTGAATAGGTCTAATATTGACCAGTTCGGCGAAAAGTTAGAAATAAACAACAAACTCATTGATGAGTGACAATACTAATCTTTGCACCGTGAACCCAAAAACAGGTATCAACCCAAAAGTGAGTAACGTCTCAGGTGACACACGGTATAAGTCACAGATAACGTCAAAATTCATATCGTAAGCGGTAGAAACCAAATGTCTGAGAACCATGATTTATGACCCTTTCGGTGAAATCACCTCAAAAACGGCATGGTTTACCAATAAAAACCCGTAATCACACACCTTCCCCTCACTTTAACGTTACTCAAAAATGAGTGCTTACTCACAAATGAGTAGAATGAAACCTGAAAAGTCTGAACCGTTTCTTATACCTTTTCTGAACCCCTCATTAACCAATCAGTTTTAGAAAAGCCTAAAACAAGCCTCTTTCGACAAAAGAAGAAAATTTTTAACATTGAACTGATGAGCCGATTTTGTGAACTAAAAGCTGTTTTTTGTGAACAATAAGACTCACGATACCATCTCTTCTTTCGTCATCTAAGGCTATTTTAAAGCTCTAAAAAGCAAATAAGGCTCAAAGAAACAAATAAACTTTTTTGAACTCACAGGTAAATCTAGTCAGAACGTCCACAAAAAAGGCTACTCCGACATATTTCCGACAGTTTACACCGACAATTCAGATACTAAATGAGGTAGCACAAGCTTATCCAGAAAAAGCTAGTTTTCAACAATACGCTGTTATTAGACTACAAATATGAACTGGTCCCCAAAAAAGTTAATAGTTAAATTATTCCTTTTATCCAAAACTACACATGCTCGCCCTTTTTTCAGCAATTAACTTGAAATGAAGTTATTTGCTAGCTTCAATAATCCTTTGTTCTTCTTCGGTTATCCCATAAACCTTGTAAACCAATTCGTCAATTTGACGGTCAATCTTCTCTATTTCACTCTCAATCCTAGCTCGTTCATCTGTAATTTTATCACCGAATTCATTTAGCCTCTTATTGAGAGAAAGCATCTTGTCAACCAGCAATTCCAGACTTCTAATTTGGTTCTCTTTGACTGATGCACGAATAGGGAAGTCTCTTGCATAACTATACATAAATTCCATAGTAAGCTGAGAACGATTCCAAAGATACCTGTGGGCAAACCAGCTTATCAATTTCGAATTGAGAATCCCCAGTAGATATTTCAGGCTTATTGAGGAATCCCAGATTAGCGTAACAGTTTTGTCTGCATAATTGTCATCGTTGCTGTAAGTTCCAACAATGCGTGCATCCCTGTAATTTGCTACTATCCTACTACCACACCTTGAAACGATTCTTTGGAACAGCAGTTTTTCTCCTTTGATATAGTAAGTTGGAACTATGTCCCTTGTTTTAATGAAATACTCTGATGCAAAATTGTACCTTCTAACCTCTCTTCCTCGTAGACAGGGGATAGAATCGTCTGTCTTCGTTTTTGATAGGTATTTCGCAACTGGACCACCCCAATTCACATGTGCTAATTTACTAAGAGGTGTTGAACCAGAGAGTATTTTGGTAAATATACCAAAGTTATGTTCATTAATCCATAGTGGAAACCTTTTGCTGGAAAGGAACTTGCGATTAGAAATTGATTCTTCAATTACCGATTTATTGGAAAAGCCAACAACTATTCTATCTTTCGGCTTCGTTTTCTTCACGATGAAGATAACCTGTTCTAATTCAACACCCTCGAAAGCCTCTGAAACATCAACTATCTTAATAATTTGATAATCCAGCAGTCTGTTTCGAATGTATTCCCATGAAGAAATATATGTTAACTGCTTAGGTACTATGTAGGCAAAATAGCCATTGTCTTTTACTAATTCCAATCCTCTCAAAATGAAAAAAGAAGCACTATTACCTGTTTTGTCTTCGTTATATTTTGTTTTTAGGAAATCCTTCTCAGCATCTAAATATTCAGCCCCATACGGTGGATTTCCGATAACAACATCAAATCCACCAGCTTTGATTATTGCCTCAAATTCTTCTGTCCATTTGAACGCTTTTTTGCCTGCAATATTTACATCATCAATAAGCGAATTCCCGTTCTTGATGTTCTTCTCCAATATGGGCAATCTATGTCCTTTTTCTGCAATCTTAAGTAACAGATTTAGCTGGGCAATCTCAACAGCTTGTTTGTCCAAGTCAACACCAAAAATATTGTTTTGAAGTATCTTCACTTTTCTTGTATATCTGCCTGTTGAATCCAACTGAGTTTGAGAATAGTTCTTGTCGTTCTTCCTGTAATATTCATCGAAAACATCAAAAGCCTTTATTAGAAAGCTACCAGAACCGCAAGCGGGGTCTAACAGTTTTATTTTTTCAGCATTGATTCTCTTTTGTTCAAGAAGCTCACCAAGAGTGTTCCTAACGATATAATCAACAATGTAAGTTGGAGTGTAGTAAATCCCCTGTTCTTTTCTATGTGCCTTATTTTTAGTTACTTTTGCTCTTTTTGCGGTTTTTTTAAGAATATGGCTTAAATATTGTTCGTAGATGTTACCGAGAACATCAGCATCAATTACTGAGAAATCATAAGAAATAGAGAAATACTTCTCTTTTATAAAATACAAGCCCATTATTATTTCAGATAATACTTCGTTCTCAATTTCTAGGCTGTCACATAAATGTTCAGAAAATATCTTACTGTTATATTCTTCATCAAAATAATCAAAAACTTCTCTTAAGCTTTTTACTAGTTTTCCTCTGGCTTTGCTTTTCCATTCCCTTAATTTTGAAATCAAAATTTTTTGTTCAAGTTCTCTGTCTTCGCAATTTCGGATAAAAATTAGCCTGTCCAAAATTCTTTGAACGGACTCGTCCAACTCCTCTTCTGATAAATTCTCTTTTGTGTTAAGCTTTGTTATGCTCTTAGTAAGCATTCTCCTATATCTTGTGAAATCCTCAAGAAGCTGCTCATCTATACTGGCTTTCTTTGTCTTTTTACCCCATTTTTCCGCCTTTTTATCCAACAAGCCTTTCTCGAAACTTTCTTTCGACAAAAGCCACAATTCATCAAATCTATCAAGAAAATCGTCACATGTAATAGTCGTAAAATGGCTTTGCAGATAGTTAGCGGCTTTCCATTCGGCGTTAAGTATTTTTACAGCTTCAAAATCTGTAAGGATTGCCCATGTGCAGCCCTTATGCCAAGCGTAACTTATGGCTTGTTCAAAGAATTTTTCATTATCTAAATCTGCCTTTAACGACTTGGCTTCTAAAAAGAATTTTGAAATTCCATCTATTCTAAAACCGTAATCAACACGCCCTTTAGATATTTTTTCTTCAGCCGTAACTTCTCTAGAATCTTCAACCTTCCAACCCAAAGCACGAAACAAAGGAAGAATGAAGTCTTTTTTCGTCATCTCTTCGTTGTATTTTTTAACTCTATTCTCCTCTACGACTTTGTTATATTTCACGACAAGTTTTTCGATTTCCTGCTTGGCGGTTTCTTTATTCATGCCAATTAGATACTATCTGTATGCAACTTAAGTTTTAGCATAAAAATATTGGAAAGGTTTCTTGACCAAAAAATGAAACGTTAGAACTTTTAAGAGGTTAAATAACAGGAGCCAATACTGCCTGTTCAATTTTTAGCTTGTGTGTTAGTTGATGTTCAAGATTTTGGTGGCGTCTACTCTTAGTTCGTCTAGTGCCATTTCTTTTGGGGTGAAGCCCATGGCTAATCCAAGCAGTTGCGGGTAATGTAGTACGGGTATTCCGAATTTCTCGCTTAGGAGCCTTTCTATTCTTGGCTGATTGATATCAAACATCATGTGACAGAAGGGACAGACGGTTATCAGAGCCTGAGCATTCACAGCTTTGATGTTGCGAAGTTTATCTCCAGCCAGATACAATGGAATCTTGTCGTTCACGCCGATTATCGGGGCTCCGCAACAGTCTGTTTCATACATGTAATCCAAGCATTCTGCCCCAGTTGCCTCAATAAGCCTCTTCAACATAACAGGGTTCTCCGGGTCGTCGAAGCCTATGTACTTCGCGGGACGCAAAACGTGGCAGCCGTTATGCTCAGTCACATTTAAGTCGGTGAGAGGTTTCACAACAGCGTCTTTTATTTTCTCTAAGCCAATGTCTTCGACAAGAGCTTGAATGAGGTGCTTAACAGCTATTTTTCCTCCCTTGAATTCCATGCCGATCTCTTTCAGGTAACCGTTAACCCGCTCTTTGAGCTTCTTATCTTCCTGAAGACTCTTGTTCACCTTCCGGAGGGTTCCAGCGCATCCCGGACACAAGGCAAGTATGTTCAAGTTCTGCTGTTCCGCCAAGCAGAGATTCCGCGCCGCCAACAACAGCATCGCATCATGATTTACACCATCTATGGGCAACCCACAGCAGTTGAACTCAGGCATCTCAACCAATTTTACGCCTAACTTTTTCAGCACCTTCCGAGAAGAGGTTTCGTAGCTGACGATTCTGTAAGGGATAACGCAACCCAGAAACAGCAGATACTTCAATCCAGCCATCCTATTTCTTCTCCATCTTCGACACCTTAGAAACAGCTATAACATCAAACAGCTTACACACATCCTCAAGATTGGCTTTAGGCAATGGCGGCAAACCCTTTTCCACCCGCTTTTTGAGACGCAGTTCAGGAATTCTGTACGCGTACCCTGTCTTCATGATATTATCAGTTAACTCCCTAAAGACCGGGGGTATAATACCCTCCTTCACAGCCATGTTTCGAAGAGCCCTCACAACACTGGCAATGTCTACGCCCTGAGGACAATGATCAACGCACGTGAAGCAGGCGGCGCAGAGCCAAAGCGATTCGCTTGAAAGAAGCCTGTCTTTCATTCCCAGCTGGGTCATCCGCATAATTTTTCTGGGGCTGTAGATTTCGCTGAACCGTGCTATGGGACAGTCAGCCGTGCAGGTGCCACATTGAAAGCACAATTTGATGTTTTCGATGCCTGGAACCTTGCTGATCTCACGTTTAAATTCGGGATCGAAGTCCCCCATTTTAATCTCCCTTCTCAATTTGGTTTCGGTAGCCTGTTTCTTTTCAGACATCAACTCAACCTCATCCGTCAGAGGATAGAAATTATGCTTTTCATCAGAGAGTAAACCAGAGGAAAAACGTCTTTAATAAACGATACGAATCTAGGATACCCTAGTTATCCAGACAATAAAGAAAAAGACGGAAACCAAAGTTTACCGCTCGCTCTGTTAGGCACCCTTTTTGTTCATCAGATACTCATGAATGCTCCGAGCAGCTCTTTTTCCGGCTCCCATGGCACTGATAACTGTGGCTGCGCCGCTGACAACGTCTCCTCCCGCGTAGACTCCCTTCTTTGTGGTCGCCCCAGTTTCTTCCTGCACAACTATGGTGCCCCACTTAGTGGTTTCAAGACCTTCAGTGGTTCTTTGAATAAGAGGATTCGGAGTCTGCCCAATAGCTATAACCGCCGTGTCCACATCCATCATGAACTCGGAGCCTTCTATGGGAAGGGGTCTTCTTCGACCCGACGCATCCGGTTCTCCGAGGCGCATCCTGATGCATTCGATTCCTTTAACCCAGCCGCTTTTGTCACCCAAAAACTTCACTGGATTCGTGAGAAGCCGAAATATGATGCCTTCCTCTTCTGCATTTTCCGCCTCTTCTGCTCTTGCGGGAAGTTCCTGCTTAGACCTGCGGTAAACGATGTACACTTCCTCTGCGCCCAGTCTCAAAGCTGATCTGGCAGAATCCATTGCCACGTTGCCTCCGCCAATCACAGCGACTTTCTTTCCGATCCGTATAGGCGTGTCATATTCTGGGAACAGGTAAGCTTTCATCAGGTTCACTCGGATCAAAAACTCGTTGGCAGAGTAGACTCCACCAAAGTTTTCTCCGGGAATTCTCATGAAACGGGGAAGCCCTGCTCCACTTCCAACAAAGATTGCGTCAAATCCGCTCGCAAACAGCTCGTCTATCGTGAATATCTTTCCAATCGTGTAATTGGTTTTAATTTCGACTCCGAGTTTTTTGATGTAATCAACTTCAGTCTGCACAATCTTCTTTGGCATACGGAACTCAGGAATTCCATACATGAGGACGCCGCCAGTAGAGTGAAGTGACTCAAACATCACAACAGTGTAACCTAACTTAGCTAAATCCGCTGCTGCTGTGAGTCCTGCAGGTCCAGAACCCACAATCGCCACTCTCCCCTTCACACTGGACTTTTCCTTTGGAGGAACAGTGACTCCTTTCAACTGTTCGTAATCAGAAGCGAATCTCTCTAATCGACCGATAGATATGGGATCACCCATCTTACCTAACACACAGAACTTTTGACACTGGTTCTCTTGAGGACAGACCCGTCCACAGATGGCAGGCAAGCTGTTCTTCTCTTTCAATTTTGCACTGGCAGCAAGGAAGTTTCCTTCTTTGATCTCTTTGATGAATGCTGGAATGTCAATTTCCACGGGGCATCCCTTTACACATTGGGGTTTGGGGCATTGCAGGCATCTTTCAGCCTCTGCCACGGCTTGTTCTTCAGTGTAGCCCAAAGCTACTTCATAGAAGTTGTGGATTCGCTCCAAAACGTCCTGCTTTGCCATCGGAACTTCATGTTTTCTTTGTTCTTTATTCACGCTTCACGCCTCCTCCCAGTTTTTCGTGAATCATAGAAGCCATTCGCTCCTCGGGCAGGTAGATACGTTGCCTTTTGATTAACTCTTCAAAATCAACCTGGTGACCGTCAAATTCTGGACCGTCCATACAAGCAAACTTTGTTTCGCCAGCCACGGTCACTCGGCAGGACCCGCACATTCCCGTGCCATCAACCATAATTGACGCCAAGGTAACCATAGTCTTCAAACCGTAGGGCTTGGTGAGTTCAGTCACAGTTTGCAGCATCACAACCGGTCCCATAGCGATTGAATGATCGAACTTCTGAGTTTTAAGCACATCCTTCAAAAAGCTGAGTCCCTGGTATCCTTTGGAGCCGTCGTCTGTAGCAACGTAGAATTCGTTGCTGACTTCCTTCAATTCTTTTTCGAAAACCATACCGTTTTTTGTTCTGCCGGCTGCAACTATGACGACTTCATTTCCTTTTTCACGAAGAGCCTGAGCCACATAGTAGAGAGGGGCGCACCAGACTCCCCCGCCGACAAGGAGAACCCGTCCGAACTTGCCTATTTCAGCGGGGTTTCCCAGTGGACCAGACAAATCCATTATGGAGTCGCCCGCCTTCATTTTTGCCAACTTTTTTGTGGTTCTGCCAACCGAGTGAACAGCGGTTGCCACAGTTCCCTTCTCAAGGTTAATGCCGGCTATTGTGAGAGGAATTCTTTCGCCCTTCTCGTCGAGGCGCAAAATCACGAATTGTCCGGGCTGAGACTTCTTGGCTACATCTTCTGCAGCGATCTCTATCAGATATATGTTGGGTGCAAGTTCTTGCTTGGCAACTATTTCATACATTTTAGATCACGTCCTTGTTAGGTGGTTTTGACCTCCGGTTTAGGAATTGAAGAAATTTTTTGTTTAAATGATTCCAGTTTCGCGTTGAATTCTCCCGGATATTTGGGAGTAACTCGGAAGGTGTCGAAGCGGTTTTCGAGATTGTATTGCTTAAGAACCGTCCTTAGAGCAGAGAAGTTTCTTTCAGCCAATTCTGTTCCTTCCTCCAGCTTACATTGATCTTCTGGGCATGTAACTGCGAGGACGCCATCAAAGCCTGAGGTTAATGCTTGTATAACATGGACGGGGTCGAAGCCCTTGGCGCACGGAAGCTCTATGATTGTGATGTTGTCTCCAAGGCAGCCGTTTTGTACATCGTCTAAGGCTGAGAATTCGGACCATTGACAAACAAAGAGTAAGATAGCTGGCTTTCCCTCAGATTTGGCTTTAATGGCTCTGCGGCTGTAACGCTGAAGTATGTCGGATACTGGTTCATACTCGTAGCCTCTAAGCTCTATGGCTTGGTGCGGACAAACTAGGGCGCAGGCTCCGCAGCCTACGCAATCTTCAGTTTTTATCTCCAGTGTGCCGACATCTTTCCACACTATGGCTTCATAGGGGCAGATAAAGACGCATTTGCCGCATCCAACACATTTTTCTGTGTCGTAAACAGCTTTCATAGAATCCTTTTTTATGACCAAGTTGTCTGGGTTATAGCCGAGCTCCTTTACTGTATCCTTCAGCAACGCAAGTCTGTTGATGCCAATTTGGCTTCCCTTCTTGAATCTGCAAAAGTCTTCTTCGCACTGTAGAACCAGCATCTTTTCTACGCCTGAAGCCAAGTTTTTTAGATAGAATTCTGGAGGAACTCGTCCAACGCAGGGCAACCGCAGAGAAACGAAGTTTTCTAAATTTTCTTCTTTAAGCTTCTCTTCTATATCGTAGTTAACGGGGTTGCTGCCTCTACAAGTTAAAACAAGAGTTTTCGCTCCTGTCTCAGACATCTGTTTCTGGACTTTTTTGGTCAACGAGTCCACATCATAATATACAAGATCTATGGCTGATAGGGGGCAAGCGCTTACACATAAGCCGCAGACTCGGCATTCCTCAACGTCTAAGATGATTTTGTTCTGTTTCTCGTCCTTTGATATGGCTTCAAAGGGGCAAACAGCAACACAGATTCCGCAGCGGCTACAATACTCGTCTGCGATTTCTATTCCAGCGGTTCGGGATGTTTCTATCGCCATCTTGTTATCCACTCAGGAATCATTTTTTCTGAAACATAGAGAATATTTCACTTCTTAACATTAGACTTAAAGTTTTCTCTTAATGCGGCTGTAAATCACTGAAACTGGGCTAAACAAAACGGTTATAGACCCTCACAATTTTGAGAAACAAACCATTTTCAGCAACCAAAAATTCTCAACAGGGATAGGGCAGTTTCTTCCAAAAACTATCTCTTTATTAATGGCGCCTAGAAACATATTTTTTCGGTTTAGAGGGAGTTCAGCTAGCCTTTGCATGCCGAAATCAAGGTCAGCGGCATAGTTCAGGGCGTGGGTTTCCGCCCATTCATCTATCGGATAGCCGTAAAGAATGGGCTGGTAGGCTACGTGAGAAACAGGGGGGACGCTGTCGTCGAAATAGTTGTTGAAGGCAAAAAAGACAATGTTGCCCAGTTCCTAGAGGAGTTAGAGAGGAAGAAGCCTCTGTTGGCGCAAATCTACAACATCACAACAGACTATGAGGGAGACATGGAAGGTTTTGAAGAGTTTACGATCATAAAAAGCTCTGGCGAAGCCAAACTCTCAGGGTCTGTCATTCCACCGGACGTCTCAATCTGCGATGAATGCTTAAAGGAACTGCGGGACCCCGAAAACAGGCGCTTCAACTATTTCTTCATAACCTGCACAGACTGCGGTCCCAGATACACCATAACCCGAGAGCTTCCCTACGATAGACCAAACACTACCATGCAGGATTTCCAGATGTGCGACTATTGTGCCAGAGAATATGGAGACCCGTCAAACCGCAGATTTCACGCCCAAACCGTGGCTTGTCCCAAGTGCGGACCAAAAGCCTATCTTACTTCCAGTATGGGGGAGCCGGTGGAGTGCGAACATTCCATCAGGGAAGCAGGGAGGCTACTAGAGGAAGGATATATTGTCTCAATCAAGGGGAACGGGGGCTTCCATGTTGCAGCAGCCACCACCAAGGCAGACCCCATTTCCAGACTCAGGAAAGTTAAGCACCGAAAACAGAAACCCTTCGCCATAATGGCTCCTGACCTAGAGACCGTGCGGTCATTTGCTGAGGTGAATCCTTGGGAAGCTGAGCTGCTGACGTCATACCGTAAACCCATTATTCTACTCAAAAAAAGAGGCGACTATTACCTTTCAGAACTGGTTTCTCCAGAATTGCACACCGTAGGCGTGATGCTTCCATACACGGGACTGCATGCCATGCTCTTCGACAGGGTTGAGGAGCCCGCGTTTGTTATGACCAGCGCAAATCCGCCCAGCGAACCTATTGTAACAAGAAACGCTGAGGCGATAAAGAAGCTGGGTTCCACAGTGGACTATTTTCTGCTCCATAACCGAACCATAGCGCAGAGGTGCGACGACTCGGTTGTCCGCTTCCACAAAGAAGACCCATGCCTGATTCGCCGTTCAAGGGGATACGCTCCCGAACCAATCCGGATGAAGATTGTTTCTGACCGTTGCGTCTTGGCGGTTGGCGGAGAACTCAATGTCACCTCATGCATTCTAACAGGGAATCGTGCATTCATTTCCCAGCATATCGGGGATGTGGAGAACTTGGAGACCCTCAGTTTCATGAAAAACTCGATAGAGCACCTGACAAAATTGACTAACAGCAAGGTCGAAGCTGTAGCATGTGATCTTCACCCAAACTTCACCACCACAAAATTGGCTCAGGAACTGGGAAGCAAGCTTGAATGTCCGGTTGTTCAGGTTCAGCACCATCATGCTCACACTGCGGCGCTCATGGCTGAATGGAACGTTGAAGAAATGGTGGGCATAACCTGTGACGGCTTCGGCTACGGCTCCGACGGCACCGCATGGGGAGGAGAAGTGCTTTACTGCAACAGAGAAGGCTTCAGGCGGCTGGGTCACCTTGAGAGTCAGCCCATGGTTGGGGGAGACTTGGCAACGTACTATCCGTTAAGGATGGCTGCGGGAATACTTCACGGCATGATGGATATTAGTGAGTGGTTGCTATCGAAGAGCCATTACTTGCCTCATAACAAAAGGGAAGCCGAAGTAATCCTTAAGCAGCTGAAGAAGGGGTCTACGCCAGAGACTACGAGCTGCGGAAGAGTGCTAGATGCCATCTCAGCCCTACTGGGTATATGCTATGAACGCACCTACGAGGGGGAACCAGCAATGAAACTGGAATCCGCCGCCATGAAGGGCAAAGACCTGTTAAACTTGGCTCCCAAATTTAAGGGGAAAGTTTTGGATACCACGTTTCTTGTTCACGAAATCTTCACCAAAAAAGACAGCTTTTCTGTGGCAGATTTGGCATGTTCAGCCCAATCTTATCTGGCTAGGGGCTTAGCTCAGTTAGCGGTGAGAGAGGCGGAGCGGCTGAACGTCAAGCATGTCGGTTTCTCTGGGGGAGTCGCCTACAACGAATATATTACAGCAACCATCAGAAAAGTGGTTGAGAGGGAAGGCTTCAGGTTTCTTGTTCACCACAAAATTCCGGCTGGAGACGGAGGAACCTCCTTTGGTCAAGCAATCGTCGCAGGCTTCCAGAAAAAGTAATTAGTGTAAAAAATTTATCATAGCAAACTATAGAATAGAATGTAGATGTGTATTAGATGGGGTTCTCAGGCTATACTGCTAGGGATATCCTCCTCAGTTTGACAGTTGTCGTTGGGGTTTTCCTCATTTTGCAGTTCATAGTAATGAATCAAATCGCAATTGCACTACTACTTCTTGTCGGTCTCATAATCCCTCTTTCCCTTGTAGCCTTTGAGTATCGAAAGAATTTCAGGGAATTCCAATGCAACAAGTGCAAGCACAACTTCAAGGTTTCATATCTGAAGTTGCTATTCACCCTAAAGTTCCGAGGAACAGACCCCATTCCCACAGGAACTGCAGCTTACCATCTGGAATGCCCGAAATGCGGTGACAAATCTTGGCTTGTTCCTTTGGGATGAGAAAGAAAAAGAGAACTTAACCACACTTTAGATAACCTTGTCCTTGTTTGCAGAAAACCAATAGGTTAAATAAAAGGGGAGATGAGACAATTTTTGAGTGTCACAAAACAGCAAAGTTTCGGATAAAGTTCCGAACTAGCAGGGTGATAATAAGATGTGTCTTGCGATTCCGGCGAAGGTTCTAGAAATTCAGGGAGACGTTGCTAAAGTGGATTTTGGGCAG
>Ga0307433_1000996_pt1 | contig 17324 bp, 17 predicted proteins | sample SalMarWE160210MG_FD_202166 | JGI IMG/M metagenome (GOLD analysis project Ga0307433, IMG submission 202166) | Salt marsh sediment microbial communities from the Plum Island Ecosystem LTER, Massachusetts, United States - WE1603-210 | ecosystem: Environmental > Aquatic > Marine > Intertidal zone >... | reverse complement strand
TAGATGGGTTCTGGTTCAGGTTCATAAACGGGTTCTGGTTCGGGTTCATAAATGGGCTCGGGTTCCGGTTCGGGTTCATAGACTGGTTCTGGTTCCGGTTCATATACTGGTTCAGGTTCTGGTTCATAGACTGGTTCTGATTCGGGTTCATAAATTGGTTCTGGTTCTAGTTCATAAATTGGTTCTGGTTCGGGTTCATAAATTGGTTCTGGTTCTGGTTCATAGACTGGTTCTGGTTCGGGTTCATAAATTGGTTCTGGTTCGGGTTCATAAATTGGTTCTGGTTCTGGTTCATAGACTGGTTCTGATTCGGGTTCATAAATTGGTTCGGGTTCTGGCTCATATACTGGTTCTGGTTCATATATGGGTTCGGTTACTGCTTTAATAAGAGGTTGATCTACAATAAAAGGATTCTCTTCGGGTTGTATCATTTCTGGTCCCATATAGATTTCCTTTGCTTTGATCTTCTTCTTATTTAATCTCACTTCTAAAGTGAATGTCTTTGGTGTTAGAAAATCAAAACCTACAAGTTGATCTTGCCCTTGAGCATTCCATTCTATTGTATTATTTCTTGTTTTTGTAATCTTATCATCAGCTTGAACATTCTCTTTATTGATAATCATTATTTTATCTTGAAAAGTTAAGGTCCCTTGAAAAGAATCTTTTTTCCCTTTTTTACTCATCCATCTTAGATGGAACCCGTCTGAAAGTTTCCATAACATATATCCTGAAAACTTTTTTATATTGAAACTCGGTTTACCTTTAAGTTCGTTTACATTCATGAAAGCTCTTAATTATATTTTACTTTAATGTAGTTAAATTATGAAAGATTTTGTTTATAAAGATTTTTAAAACCATAAGAGATATTACTCAAACATATGAAATTGGAAATAAGCAAAGCTTACTTTTTTTCGTTTTGAAGAATTAAATTATTGAATTTTCGATAGAAATTCATTACTTGGAACTTTTTTTGACATAAAGATGTCTACAACCTGACTCCTAAATTCAGGATCTTTTTCTGCTAATTTAAATATTTTATTAAGAAGCTTTCCATTATCTTTATAAAAAAACTCCCGCAAGGAACTTTTCAATTTAAAAGATCTCACTTGATTTTTTATTTGAGGGTGGTTTTTATACTTTTTTAAAGTGTTTTTAGAAAAGTCTTCTTCTTCAAAGGCATATATAGCGGTTTCTGCAGCGATTTTACCCGATAACATTGCATGTTGGATGCCTTCACCACTAATTGGAGAAACAAAACCACCAGTATCCCCAACAAGCATGATATGATCATCAACCAAACTTTTCTCAATTATTCCATTCACAGGAAAGGGATAAGCACCTGACCAACATACTTTATAATCCGAATTACCAAGAAATTGTTTAATTTGTGGATTTTTTATAAAATCCTCATATAAACTATTTAGATTATAATTGAGATTATCCTCAGAAAAGGTATAGATACCAATATTTAAATGCAATTCATCTAATGGGAATATCCAGGCATATCCTTTAAATGGTTTAAAGTAAATATAGATGGACTGTTCATCAAGTTGATGTTTCCCTTCCATTATAGCACACTTACCATTTGCCAATTCTTCAATTTTCCACTTATCTCGTATACCCGATTTAAAAGCTAATTTTGAACTCATTCCATCAGCTATTATCATGATTTTTCCATAATACTCCTTCGTACCTGATGGTGATCTTGTTTTTATTCCAATTTTCGTTTGATTTTTTGTTATAAAATCATATGAAAGATTTTTATCAAATATTTCTGCACCAGTGTCTATAGCCATATTTCTTATATAATTATCAAGCTCTAAACGATCCATAATAGTGCCACGTGATTGCTTTGGTGCTTTATATTCTAATTTATGAAATTCCGCAGAATGCATTATTATTGTCCTAATTTTTGGTAAATTTAATTTTCTCAATCTAGGATACATATCAAGAACTTTATGATTAAGCCCACCCCCACAAGGTTTTCTCCAGGTAGTATCCTTTTCTATTAAAGCCACTTTAAATCCTGCTTTAGCTAAAACATCGGCACACTGAGAGCCCGATGGACCCGCACCTGAAATTATAACATCAAACATAAATTATCGACAAATTCTTTAATTTAGTTAATAGGACGCCATTCAATATTAGACTAATTAATTAAATACTGATTTAAAGTTTTGTGGGAAATTAAAATATTAAACTATGAAATATACTTATATGATTGGATAAAACAGAGTTTCCATAAATGATTTCTTATCCATTTACAACGGATAAAAAAATATATCTGTAATATCAAAGTAATTAAAGATGCACAATAAATACATTAAATATTTCTCTTAAGAAACATTTCTTTTACTTAAGAAATATAATATTTGGGGTCTTCTTATGAAAAGTGATCAACATGTTGAAAAAGGATATAGTTCTAAAGAGATTGTTGGAAAGTTTATTGTTTTGAATAAATCGCAAACTAAATGGCTGGAAGGTTGGGTTGCCATTGAGAAAAATTTAAAAGAATTTTCGAAGACTTTGAGAGAAGAGATCGAATATGAGTGGAAATATGATAAATTAATTTTTGAAAATCTTAAACTTTTTGCGGTTGATATGAAAGATAAGACTATTATTGAAATAGTTGATAATATGATATTGAATAAAATTAGGAGAAATGATAAGGTTCTCATAGTTCTTCTCGACAAATCGACAGGGGTAAAAAATGTTGAAGATATTGAGCTTGTCAATAAATGGGTTGTTCAAAATATAACACATTATTAAATTATTATAGATTTAATAATGTGCTGAAAGCCTTTTTTTTTAATATATAGGTTAAGAACTTCTTTTTTCTTTATGTTATCTCTGAATGTCCATATAGTAATATTATGCCTTGATGTACACACATAAGTATAGAGAATTTCAACTAAAGATATAATACCTGAGATTAACTAAAACTGACAAACTTTTGAGTAAAAAGCGCATACCCATATTCATCAAGCCCACCACATTGTTCTATTATTTTTTCGGGTATAGGGTTATTTCCAATTCTTAATTTCTGTAATTTAGCGAGGTTTTCAAGGCCTTCAATATTCGATATACAATTACCATATAAATTCAAATCCCTTAAGTTTTTTAACTTATCTAATCCTTTAATTCTTTTTACCTTATTATCTTCCAGTGAAAGAACTTCTAAATCTGTCAAAGTAGTTAATCCCTCTATTTGCTCAATTTCATTATTTGAAAGATATAAAATCTTTAATCTTCGAAGGTGCTCCAAACCTGTAATCTTGGTTATTTTATTGCCATAGAGATTCAACTTTTCTAAATTAAATATTGAATCTAAATTTTCAATAAGAGAAATATGGTTTTTAAAGAGAATCAGACTTTTTAAATCAGTAATTTTTTCCAATCCCTTAATTTGAGAGATATTATATAATTGCATATTTCCTAAGTATAAGGTGTGATCCTTAACTAAAACTTTCTTTCCGTGTACTATAACAAACATTTCTGTAAATTTTTAGTTATTAATAATAGAGCTTACCGCCATGAAGTATTATAAGTCTCGAGCATAAGAGTCGTTAAAGTTTCAAAAAGGTTTTCTACATTATGCCCTGATTTACTAGATGTTTCTAAGAATGTACTTAATTTTCGTGATTTCGAAAAATCATTACCTTCTTCAATGCTTACTTGCCGATCTTCTTCTAAATCTTCCTTCCCTCCAGTTAATACAATTGGAAAATCCTGATTAGTCTCTCTAATCACCGAAAGCCAATCATCCACATGGCTAAGTGATGCTGAATTTGTGATATCATACATCATAATGCCTCCATGTGAACCTTTTATATAACCTCCAAGGAAAAATCGAAAGCGTTCTTCTCCACCAAAATCCCAAATCTGCAATTTGATATTCTTTTTATCGATCTTAAGTTTTTTTGTCTCTAAGCTCACTCCAATTGTCATATGTGTATCGGATACAAATCGATTCGTCATATATCTCTTTGCTAAGGCAGTTTTACCACATCCCGCGTCCCCAAAAATACATACCTTAAAAATAGCATCAAATGACATATAATATCCTCAATTCTAATATTACTAACGCCTTTAATAAATAATATTTAATAAAACTAATTAAAAAATTTTTAGCAAATATATTAAAAAGTGTCTAATAGATTATCTTCATTAAAAAAAAAAAGAAATTATTTTGCAGTGGGGTCTTCCTGCATGACTCCTGTGACAATTCCTTCGAAATCTTTAATATAAACTAACCAACCAACTCCTGGGACCGCATGTTTTGGGCGGACAATCTTGCCACCATTTTCTTCTGCTTTTTTAACAATAGCATCTACATTTTTCACATCGACTGTATTAACCACTGAAGGAAAATCTTCCTCTGCTAAACCTAAACCCCCATCAATTCCTGGTTCACTCTCATCTCCCGTCATGATTAACCAGTAATCCATAGGACCTTCCCATTTCTCAATTTTCCAGCCAAATACATTCTTATAAAACTCCATCGTTTTATCAATATCCTTGACATTTAGTTCAAAATGGACAATTCTAGCCGTAAATCTCAACTCGTATTTAGTTGATATAGTAGATTTTAGCCATAATGTAAAACTCCCTATTATAAAATATTAATACGTTAGCTTTAACTTGAATTTTCTTATGAGACCAAAAAAGAATATTAAAAGAAAAAAAGATTTGAAATTTAAAATTTCATTTAATTGTCTCTTTATAATCTAAAAGACTGAATCTATTTTAAACCAGATTGTATATCGACAGTCTCCCATATCATAGCGAGACCCTGACCAGTACCATCCATTATTTATATAATTATGCCACGATGATGGGCTCCACCACCATTGAAATATAGGATAGTCATCATCACCGGAAGTAGAATCATATTCTGACGCCTGAACCCTAACTTTGCAATATGAATTGTAAGAAAGAAGTGCAAAGTGATAATTATTCCAATCTAACGCTTCATGGCTTCCTGCTTTTTCATAATCATCTCCCGCATCGTCAATTTTATCAAGATGATTATCATTTAGATCACCACCCGCAGCACAGCTTGGGAAGTATGCTTCACCAATCCAAAGCTTAAGATACATCTCGCCATCTCCCATAAGCCACCCTTCATGCTCATCATCATAGTATACCTCATCAATATATACTGTTAATTTATACAAATCATTAGATGCATCCACAGCATACGCACCACCAGGTACACTATTACCATTAGGATCAGAATTCATTTCTAATGCGATTACCTGAGCATATTGGGACCAATAAAGATCTTCTGGGGAAACTCCAATATTAAAGGGTGAGAAATCACCATCAAGATCTATCCCTAGCACTGATTTGTACGCTGCCCACGCTAATTCTGAACAATAATATCCATCAGGCGCAATTTCTGGATCTGCTGTATCAATACCGACTTGTTTACCAAGCCAATTCCAATCATAACCCTCATCTAAACCGATTTTACTTACCGCAAAATTTACAATCGCTTGACGTTCAGAGGCACTCATTAAATATCCTCCTGGTTTTAGAACTCGCATTGCAACTACATTTCCCGCATGGTTATTTACAACATTATTGAAACGAGATGTCCTTAACCCCGAGTCAATAGAATCTTTTGTCGAGTGGACCACCCATGTCTCTCCTTGGGGTACCCACATACCCTCTTCTACAGCCCAAACTTCATGATATCCCGCAATTCCCCCAACAATTACCGTATGAGACCATTTTCCGGGAATTAAAAAATCAAAAAAGGTGTCATCCGTCCCTAATAGGATTATATCTCCTGGCAAAAGATTATTCGGACTCATATCATTTGTTCCAGAACTAGCAAACGCAATTTTTACATTTTCCGATGATAGCTCGTCTTGAAAACTGGGTGTAACAACAAGCGATGCACCATACACAGAGATCAAGCTAGATATCATCAAACAAGGAAAAATCAATAGAATTAAGGCTAATATTGCTCTCTTTTTTATTGAATTTCTACCATTCATGGATTCTCACATTTTAGTAAATATATGATTACTTTAGTAATAGGTTAAAGTTATATATAAAAGTTAACGTTGATTTGCAAATATCTCATATCTAATTACGTATGAATTTCGAAGTTATACCCTATTTTCGTTATTAAGCTCACGACAAAAAATGATTTGGGTAAGATTTAGGGTATAAATAATGCGATGAGAATGATATTATATCTTACCACTAGTCACTATCTTGATTGACACCTCATCCTTAAGATGGGGAATTCATTGGTTTAAGTATAAGAATCGTTCCAAGTAATAAAGCCAGACTTGACCATAAGGATTATTCACCAGCATTTCATTCGCATGTCCAGCGAAAGGAAATAATAATCTACAACATTTTACTCCAGCCAGATCCATTGCAACTTCGATTTCTTCTGACATATAAGGTTGAACTAAAGCATCAGACATACCTTGGAAAATAAGTGCTGGTGGATCATTTGCGTCGACTAATTTAGAGGGCGTAAAGGCTTCAAATATATTCGAAGGCGAAGTATAAGGCACTCCTAAGAGCTTGTCGCCCAACCCTGAAGCGATCTCTCTTATATTATTTCCAGGATACAGTGGAACGATTGCGTTTATTGTCAAATTCTTAGCAAATGTATTATTGTAATATTCCGAATAAATACCTTCTCCTTCATTATATCCAAACCCTACTACTCCCGTAAGATGACCTCCCGCAGAGCCGCCCATTATGAATAAACTATCGAGATTTGCATTATACGTGGTAGCATAATCTGAAACCAACTGTTTAGTAAAATTCCCTATATGCCGTACTTGATCTTTAATGGTGATATTTTCTCCGATATTTCTCGGATCAAATCCCGCAGCGCTAAAGTATTCGCGTACGTCCGGCATGTCGATCAAACCGTATTGAATATCAAAGATCACATACCCTTGAGCAGCTAAATATTTTATAATTAAAGTTCCCTGCCCTTTATCACCAGTCGCCCAACCACCTCCATGAATCATGATTATAGTACTTCGGTTTCCCGGAAGATTTGGATTACTTTCCATCGGCATGTAAACATCAAAAAGAAGGCGAATCTCTCCATCATCATAGTATTCTATATCCCGATCCACTCTACATTCACTACCAGGCCATCCCAGAAATGCAGGTCCAAACGTAAATGGAGAGGATAAAAAATAATTGCTTTTTACATCATCTGGGATTTGATGTTCCCAATTTTCCCCAAAAGCCACTGAAAACTCAGATTCTGCGTAAGAAATTGAGATCGGTGTCGTTATTATGGGAAGACTCATCATAATTGTAAGTACCATGCCAGTTATCGCAATACTCAAATGCAACTTACGTCTCTTCTGTTTATTTATTAATTTAAGGAATAGAATTGTAGTTGCAAACATGATAATGATTTGAAAAGTAAGAAGTTGGGGGATAATAACTCCAAATACTCTTGAAAAGGGATCTATCCCTCCCGTAAATAAAATATAAATTATATAAAAACCAAATATGAGCGTCCCAGAACAAAGCCCTCCTAATAATATTTTTATAATCTTAAGCTTATTCAAAATGCATTACACTCCTATTATCTATGTTTATTATATCAAAATATGCTAATAATACTCCAAAAGTAGCAATTCCAATTAATGCTATTAATGCCAAAATAAGAAACATAAGTGGAGAAGAAGCAAGATAAGCTGAAGTTAGACTGTAGAGCGTGTATACCCCCATGCTTATTATAATAAAGATCAACATATAATAGCTAAATCGATTTATTTTTTTTCCAATAATATTAGCCTTCAGGATCACTTTATCATTGAAGTAGACTAATGCTATGTCTAAAATCCAAGTAATAAATAAGATAATCCCCAGAAGATTCCATAGCCAAAAAAAACTGGTTGTTGCTAAACTATAGTAAATACTTCCAGAAACGAGAGTGACTATATTCAGGATAATTGAAATTTCACAAATTAATTTAAAATATCTCTTTTTTAGCTTTATAATACCCCACCGTAAAATTTGCTGTAAGATTTAATATAATAGTAAATAACTACTTTATAATTAGTAATATCCTATTTTAGCATTTAAGGATAAGTATTAAACAGGAATCTAATCATACACTATTGAACGTTGATATTATGAAATAGACAAGATTTGAAATCATAATAAAAGAAATGAATGATTATTATTATTTTTCTCTTTTCATAATTCTGGTTTAGTTTTATTTATACGTTCTTTATTAATACGTTCTAAAAGTTCCTCTTCTGTAAGCTCTTTTTCTTCAATTATTTGAAAATCTTTATTGAAATATCGTTTTAATTTTTTAGGCATAACCCACGCAACAAATGTACATAGTGAATAAAAAATAGTGAATCCTAGTATTATATATGAGAATATATTATTTGGGAAGGCATAAATCCCTATCACGTTATGAGGTATGAAATAGTATATAAATATGCTTAAAGCATAAGCTAGAGAGCTAATGCTAATCAAATAATACCGCTTTTTTATCCAAGGCTCTATGTTTTCGGACTTAAGTGATCTATAGTACCGAAGGGAAATGATACCTAGCCATCCGTGAGAAAGCAAAAACGATATCGTTATTGAGAAGAGGATATAATAATAAAATATCAAATCAGATTCATTTAAAGCATAAGTCATGGGAATAGAAATATTGAAATTTAATCTGATTATGAAATCTATGCTTCTTACAATAATAAGGATAAGAAGCAGGATTGTAAAAGGGCTCTTTTTATACTTATAAAAGGTTAATTTGGTAAATATTATTAAAAGGATGTTTGGAAATTGGATTAGGAGTAAGTAAATCGGAAATAACGATGGAATAATCACAATAAAAAAAATGCGAAGACTGCTAATTATCAGAAATAGAATTAAGGGAACGAGATTATATCTTTTGGTTTTTAACATTTTTTTTAATAAAAATATTGCCACGACAAGTTGTAGAACGATCCATACTACTTGTAGCGAGTAATTGAAGATTATTTCAACTTGAAATAACATTTTAATTTTCCTCCTTATATTTTCTCCATAGTTATTATTGATTGATTTTTCAAGACCTCATCTAAGAGATATTGTACAATTTCTTGATAATTAGTGATACTTAAATTTTGGAGCCTTTTTTTAAGTGCATTATTGATAAAATTTTGAAAATCTCTTACCCCTAACGTCTCCAATTTTTTAAAAGGACCAAATTGATCTTTGATTGCTAATTTTATTAATCCCCGTGAAGCCGCTACTGATATTCCGATCCTTTCTGATAAAATATATCCTAGATAATAGATAATTTGCATATATTTATTTCCAACTTAAATGAAAATAATGAGAAGAATTTTAAATCTTCTTCTAATTTCTATCATAATTATGAATTACTCCTTTATATATTTACGAAAAATCATCATTAAAAGAGTATAGTATGAACAAGAATTATATCAAACAAGAACACACAAAATATTCTTAGATAAATGCAATGTTGAGCATAGTTTTTACTAAGCTCTGAAATATTTTTTCGATATTCTCTCCCGTCTTACTCGAACATTCAAAAAAGGCATGGAGGTTCATTTTCTTTGCAATCTTCAATCCCTCTTTATAAGGAACCTCCCGCAAGACATCTAAATCTGCTTTTCCCCCAATTAATATAACTGGGAGCTGATTATTCTTTGCATTTACTAATGTTAGCCAATCTAATGCATGTGAGAGGGAGGAATAATCCGTAATATCATACATTAAGATGCCTCCCATCGCACCACATAAATAGTTAGGAAAAATAAACCGAAAGCGTTCTTCTCCACCAAAATCCCAGATCATTAGTTTTACTTCAAATCCATCAAGTCTCAGGCTCTTAGTTTCAAAATCGACTCCAATTGTCATTTTTGTATCGGATATAAATAAGTCTGTTATATACTTCTTCAATAAAGTGGTCTTACCACATCCCCCATCGCCAAAAATAACTATTTTGAAGATTGCATCATACGTCATTTCCGATACCTAAACCCTAAACTATGTGGTAATTTTGTCGAAACCTTATCCGGTAAAATCTATATAAAAATAACCCTATTTAATATTTTGCATTCCTTACCTCAATTTTTTCATAAGAGAAAAGCGAATTCATAATCTTATTTTCAAAAATTGCTTCATTTCAGCAATAATGATTTTTACTACCAATCTGTATCTTTACAGAAATAAAACTTTTTTATAAGATGGCAAACTCATTAATAAAATGAAGTACGAAGAGAACATACAAAAGAAAGATCCCAACGACGCAGAAGGTTGGTTTAATCGTGGTTTAGTTTGTGGAGGGAATGGTGATATTAAAGGTGCTATCAATGCATTTAAACAAGCTCTCGTTTTAGATCCGGCTAATATTGAAGCGTGGATCAATTTAGGATTAGCATTTGGAATGCAAGGCAACTTGAGTGAAGAAATAAAATCTTATAAGAAAGCTTTAGAGTTGAACCCGAAAAATTCGGAGTTATGGGTTAACTTAGGAGTAGCACTTGGGCAAAATGGTGATGTAGATGCCGAAATTGAGGCTTATAGAAAAGCATTAGAGATAAATCCCCTTGATTCGGATATTTTATTTAATCTCGGTGCGGCTCTTGGAAAAAAGGAAAACTATGATGAGGCAATAGAATTATTTCAAGAAGCGTTAAAATTAAAGCCCAAGGATGCGGAATTATGGAATAATTTAGGTATGGCTCATGGATTTGCGGGAAATAGCAGTGAAGAACTAAAAGCTTTCAAGAAAGCAATAGAAATTGACCCTCAGCATGAGATTGCATGGTTTAATCTTGGTCTAATACATATTGACAATAATGATTTCGATAAAGCAATAGTGCACTTTAAAGAAGCAATATCAATTGATCCTGAATTTAGTAATGCTTATTTTGGGTTAGGTTTTTCGTATGAAAAAGAAGAAGCATTTCAAGAAGCAATACAAATGTATGAGAAGGTATTGGATTTAGAACCCGATGATGTTGAGACATGGCTTCATCTTTCTCTAGTTCTTCAAAAAATGGGAAACATTGATGATGCGTTAGATACTTTGGAACGCGCAGTCATTCTTGATAAAGAGTTGGTATTACTTCTAGATAAAGAAGAGAACCTTCTTGAACCATTGCGCAAGCTTAAAAGTTTTGATGAGATCATGAATAAAGCATAGTTAAACAAGTAATAATTTGACCCCTTTTTTATATATTATATCTTCCATATTTTTCTATTCAAATCACGACCATTTTGTTTAGAGTGTGGTTAGGCAAGGTATTTTTCTAAATTGAATAGAAAAAATAATAACATTTAATAATGAAAATATTTGATTAAATTACAATTAAAAATATATTTAACAATAACAACAGAATAAGGGTAATAGAGGAATTATGGCAAAAAAGAAAGCTCCGGCAAAAAAGAAAGCTCCAGCAAAGAAAGCTCCAGCAAAAAAGAAGGCTCCAGCAAAAAAGAAAGCTCCAGCCAAGAAAAAGTAAAATAATGTTAATAGGTATAATTTGTACTATTTAGAATTTAATTAATATTTTTTTTCTTTACAATATGTTGATAGAATCTGATTAAAAATCCTGAAATTATTACATCTAAGCGCTTAAGAAAAAAATTTTAACTCAAACTTCCAAAACGCTTTCTTCAAGTTATAAATTATGATATGCTACTTTTCTTTATTATTAACATTAGACTATCCAAATAACTGAATTTGAAGAATTCGTGCAATTTGAATTAAATCTCTAAAATTGTATCTAAAATTAAATCTTAATAAATGCTTAATTCAAAATATTATACTAATGATGTTGTTTGATCAACTTGATAAAACACAGTTAAAAGAACTCCTCGTAAAATGTTGGATGACTCATGATGGATCATGGTTTTATAATTGCGCCCGTGAATTAGGTATTGATACTGCTAACAGATTAAATAAAGCGGCTATCAAAAGTCTCTCGGTACTTGAGATGCAACGAATAAAGAAAGCAATGGGACAAGAGAAACTAAAAATTAAGACGTTTGAGCAATTAAAAAGCTTTATAGATGATGCATTTAGTATATTAAAAGGAGATTTTATGGATTTTGAGTATACTTTCCCTGAAAAGAATCGGATTCATTGGGAAATGAACCAATGCTTTGCTTACAATGGAATGAAAATGATTGGATTTAGCAAGCAATATGAATGTGGAGTTATTTATCGTATTAGTTGCTGGTTAGATGCTTTGGGAATTGACCATACCATCGAACCTGAAATTGATATGTGCCTATTAAACTCGTATGAAAAATGTTCTGGAGATATTATTTTAAAGCTTTAAATGTTAAATATACTATTATACTCCTTATTGGTATCATATTATTCATAGTTCTATCATTTAAAGAATCAAACCATTAGAACTGAATTTGCATATAATAAAATAGATAAGAAAAATAAAAAAAATTATTTGAGCATTTTTTTCTTATTAATTAATAGTACCATAGTAGCTCCTAAAAGAACAAGAATTAAGTAAAGGTTATAACCAGGAATTAATGGGAAATCACTAGGTGCCACACAACCAAACATGAAGTAATAGAGGTAAGAATCGCTAAATTGTTCTTGAATGTTGATATCAGTTGCAGAAAATACCCAATAATTACTCCCCACAAAACTCATGGTGCCATACCCTCCTACGATAATCCCTAAATGGTGTCCCGGATCGTAATGCTCTAATTCGCTTTTTGGAATCTTTATTTCAAACATTCTATGATCTGAAGCATTATTGAAACTTGGACCAAACGACCACTCGATTTGATAGCTATTAATAGAAGTATAAGGGTAAGAAACAGTTGCAACAGAATTAGTCATATTGTAATAAGGAGTTAAATGTAAACTATCAATGTGTGATGTAAACGGGGAAGAACTATTCGCATAAAGCACAAATTTGAGCTTATGATCCGCAGTAAAATTTGCAGCGCCATACTCAAACCGCGTTTCAGCTATGATGGGAGCATTATTTAATTCTTTTACTTGATAAGGATCGCTAGGATCTAATGTACCATCCCCATAATAAAGATATATATAATGCTCTAGAATAGATTCATTGGCTCCCGCATATATTTGAAAATCAAGCCACTGCGTACTAGCAGCAAATATGTCTTTGAAAACCCAAAACCATTTGGTGGTATCTACCTCAAATTCAACCCAATTGACATAATATCCATTAACTAATTCAGCAGTAACATTAAAGTAGACCATATTAAGGTTATCCATTTCCGCTACGCCACCAGAAATAGTGCCATATGTTGCCGAATATTCAGAGGCATCATTTACGCGGCTTAAAATTCCTGCTATAGTATTCGAAAGAAATATCCACTCTTCTTGGCTTTCCACATCATATACTAACGATTCCGTTCCATCATCTAAATAATTTTCCCACTCGTCATAACCAAGAAATGTCCGGTTGATAGTGTTTAACCATACGCCAACCCATTCCCCCGTCGTATCATCTGTTTGGTCACTACATAAATCTAAGCCAACATATACATTTGATAAGTCCTCCCCTAAATAGAGATAATTGAAGCCGTCCGTATCTGGAGGGTTACCCACATCATCAATATCCAAGAAGATGGGTACTTTCCAATCTGCACCTGCCCATTCGGTCTCATCGATTATTCCATTAATGTTTATTGGTTGCATTGGAGTTGAATCACTTGCTTTTGGGGACTCCACCGACAATGAGAGCGGAATTAGATCAAATGCTAAAATAACTAATAGAAGTATAATGAAAATTGCTCTTTTTTTTAACAATACACTTCACTTGTTAGAAAAATTTGTTAAGTATCATTATCCTTCTTAGATATTTGAATGTATCCATTGATGATTTAAATATTTTAAAAAATCGCTAATAAGAAAGAATAATATGAAAGAAAAAGTAACCTGTATTTTCGGTATCCTAGAAAATTAAACTTAATTTTCCTAAATCATTCTCCTCATTATATATGCTTCCGATCCACTTCGACCTTTTTGTTGTTGGCGCTCGCAGCATTATATAATAAGCTTATAACTCGCGAAGCTTTACTCTTATTATATATCCTGAATTTAATCGTCTTTTTCTGACCAGAGTTTGATTCTTTAATGAAGGAAATTTTAAATTGGGTATAATCTTTACCCCATGCATAATGGAACCAATTATTGTGAGGACCTCGAGAGTATAATCGTATTTTGTCAAATTCACTCCAACTGATTGTACGTTTTGAATGTAATGGTGTGTCCATCTCAAGAATATTACTTGAGATCACAATTCTTTTACGAGCATGATTTAAATAAAAGGAGATTAGACAAGGAATAACCACAAAGATGAAAGGGATGTTTAAGACAAACATCACAATCCAACCATCTTCAAAAGCAAGGACTCCCGAGAAAAATACATTCAAAAAAATTGCCATAATCCCAAATATTGACACAAATAGATATATTTGCCACATATTTGACTCATACACTTCATAGCTCTTACTCATATTTATCAAGTTTTTCAATTGTTTTTTTAATAACACTGTATAACATTAAAATTAAGGATTCTATCTTCTCTTTAGGTGCTACAATATAAAAAAGAATAAGGACCAAATGTTTACAATGCGTGGTTAGTGACACTTTTGTCCTTATTTTACACTTTCTACACTTTATCTCACTTAATGAAATAGGTGATTTCAAAAAAGTAATATAAAAAGAAATAGAAATTAATATTATTTATACAGGGACGAGCAGGTCTTGTCCATCTGTAAGCCAGTCAAGATTGACTTTTATAAATGTGATTGTTTCACGATAATCATACTTCCCCACTTCAAATAATATACAAATAGTATAATCTGAAAGGATTGCAATTGAAGAATAGGCAGAAGGTCCTTCATATACTTGTTTTGACACATTCCATGTGATCCCCTCGTCATAACTCATCCGGAGCGTAAAATGACCGCGAGAAAACTGATTTGGGTTTGAAAATAACACTCGAGACTTCATATGGGTCGATGTATTTGTAAAGCGGAATATAGACGCTTGAGTGCCCGCTTCAGGAAGATCTTGCTCATAGTAATACGGTTCCCAAACCTCCCCCCCGTTATAACTCCATGCCATTAATCGGTATCCCCCGCGTTCGGTACGACAATTTATAACTAACGATCCATTTACGCTTTCAAATACCTGTGGCTCCTCACCCATTCCGACAAACCCCCCTTTTTGCCAGGTTATCCCATTATCGTCGCTAAAAACAACACATGCGCCTCCAATTTTCGATGGAATGATTAATCGACCATTAGACATTTGAATTCCATTCCCCGGTCCGGTGGCGCAGTATAGTCCTTCTGCTCCTAATTCTTGCGTAAGTTCTTTGGCTTCTGACCAAGTAATTCCCAGATCAGTGCTATTCATGATGAAGATCCTCTCATAATCCACACAGAACGGTAAGAATAGCGTTTGAGTACTATTATCGAATAACGGACAAGGATTATGAACCGTATGTACTCCTCTGTTTTGTAAGATTTGAAGATTTCCCCACGTTTCGCCTCCATCAAGACTCCTTTTCATTACCATATCAATATCGCCCCCATCTGACAGTGCATCCTGTCGCGATTCGCAAAATGCCAACATGATATCACCAGGTAATCTAATTAATGCCGGAATTCGATATCCTGGTCCTAACAAATTTCCTGTAAATAATGCTTGGCGCTGAACTCCACTAGCCCACTGGGGATTCCAAAATGCCATAATTGTTCCAAATGAACCAAATACAAATAGAAAGACAAACCCCAAGGCTGTCAACCCTCTCATCAACCGAGCTTCTCGCTTAAACCGGAACTTTTCCAGAAAAAATTTAATACTTCCTACTATAAAAAGAGTTGCGAATCCAAAAAAAGGAATGGCAAGAACAATGATTAAGATTTCGGGTAAGGCTTCTGCTGAACCGAGGTAAAGGACTCTAAACACGATGATAAGCAAAATACTTGCTGCGATATTCCATATTGCCCAACATATTAGCCATATTAATCTAACTTTGTTATTTGAAATTTTTTCAATTAATAATCCACGATACCTGCCCGATTTCTTACTTAATATCGTCATAATCACACAGTATATAGGTGCACCGATTAATAGCGCAATAAACATATATAAGATCCATTCATTCTCGGTAACGATTAAAAATTCGCCCCCAAACATCATAATGAAAAGAAATGCGACCATCGCTAACAAAATAGCAAATATTAACAGGAAAATCCCTAAATAGGTGTCCCATTTCCAAATCTTCTTCAAATCCTCGTTGCGTACTTTTTCAGGTGCTCCATTAGATAATTTTTCTCTATCCATTAATTTACACCTCTCTCATCTATCACAATGAAAAATAATTTATTACATAATATTCTCGTTTAATGTTTAAAAAGATAATTCGTTGTAGATAACGATCTCCCTTAAAATCACTCAATTCAGACGCTTAAAATCTTTTTTGAAATTGCATAATTTTTATTATCATTTCATAATTCCTAGCATTAATTTAAAAATATACATTTTTGAGATGAAATTGTGACAATTTTATTAAATCCTAAAAACCATGTGCGTTATTATCCCGATGAAAATTCAAAAGAGATTATGCTGAAAACGATTAAATTTTTCGAAAATAAAGGAAAAGCAAAACTCAAAGAAGATGATCACAATAGAGTATGGTATTCCGATTTTCTTGAGTTTCAAAAAAACAATAAATGTTTTGCCCAGCTTTTAACACCAGCTCCTTACGGTGATAATGAAAATTATCGGTGGGATACGTGGCGTATATGCGAATTTAACGAAATTCTCGCATTTTATGGACTATCTTATTGGTATACGTGGCAAGTCACCATTTTGGGCCTTGGACCTATCTGGATGAGTAAGAATGAAGCATTAAAGAAGAAAGCTGCCCAGTTGCTTAGAGATGGCGCAATTTTTGCGTTTGGATTATCAGAACAAGCTCATGGCGCGGATATTTATGGAACGGAGATGGCTCTTACCCCACAAGCAGACGGAACTTATAGAGCCAATGGAGAAAAATATTATATTGGAAATGGAAATGAGGCTGAAATGGTTTCAAACTTTGGTAAATTTGCTGACAAGGATGGAAACATCCCTCCCTATGATATGAAAAACAAAGATCAATATGTCTTTTTTGTTGCAAATTATAAGAACAAGAATTACGACCTGATAAAAAATATCTGCGATAGTCAAAATTATGTCGCAAACTTTGCACTTCATGATTACCCAATAACTGAAGAGGATATTCTTTCTAAAGGAGAGGACGCTTGGAATGCCTCACTTAATACCGTTA
>Ga0307433_1000993_pt1 | contig 17369 bp, 7 predicted proteins | sample SalMarWE160210MG_FD_202166 | JGI IMG/M metagenome (GOLD analysis project Ga0307433, IMG submission 202166) | Salt marsh sediment microbial communities from the Plum Island Ecosystem LTER, Massachusetts, United States - WE1603-210 | ecosystem: Environmental > Aquatic > Marine > Intertidal zone >... | reverse complement strand
AAGTCCTGGTAGGCCGCCACACCGCCGCCGAGGCGGCCACGCCAGGCCTCGGCACGCTTCTTCCAGACGTCGCAGACGGCGACGGGTTCACTGGCGCCCGGCCGGAGGAAGTGCTTCAGCGTGCCGCTGCCTCGCCCGCCCAGGCCGATGAAGCCCATGCCGATACGCTCACTGACCGACCATGCCCCGTCCGCGCCCAGCGTCGTGGACGCGACGACGTACGGCGCTGCGGCCGCCGCCTTCAGGAACGTGCGGCGTGTTACGCCGGCAGATGCCATGGTTCACTCCTTCGTCGTGCCGATGAATGAGCAATCCGACTCATAAAGGCCGTGCCGGCAAAGACTTACCCTGGCGCGCCCGGGAGGATTCGAACCTCCAACCTTCGGGCTCCGGGCAAGCGATGCCGACGTCTGCGGTCGCTACTCGTCCTGGCGTTCGAGGTAGCACAGGACTTCCTGCTTCAGGGCGTCGGCGTTCAGGACGAGGGCGCAGGCATCGGGCAGGTCGTGCGACTCGATGATGCGGACGGCCTCAGTCCACTCGGCCGCGTCCGGCACGAGGTCGGTCAGGCGGTTCGGCGCCGCTTCCAGGAGGGCCTCGTTCAGGAGGTTGCCCGGCCGGTTCGGGAACAGCGCCAGGTACAGTATGTCCATCTCGATAAGTTCATTGAGGAAGTGTGTGCCGAGCGACACGTCCGGCACCAGGTCGTCGCGCATGGCGACGATCTCGCACAGGGCCGAGACGGCGTTGATGTCGGCGAACGAGACCGGGATGCCCAGAGACGGCGTGGTCGTGCCCCATCGCCCCGGTCCCAGAAGCATGGTGGTCTGCGGTTTTTCGTCCTCGTCCAGATGCACGATCTGCCCGATGAGGCGGGCGACGGCGTACCGGCTGCCGATCGGCAACTCGCCGTAGATGCGCGGCACCGCGTAGATGAGCCGGTCGATGGGGCAGATGCGGCTCTGGCCGATGACGGCCCCCTGTGCCCGAAGGACCAGGTCGTCGGGCGACAGGTCCTCGGGCGATTTCGTGCCGGTCGGCATCCCCTGTTTCACCGGCAGCGGGCGGCACTGGAGCAGGTTGATCTTGTACGACTCGCCGTCGCCCGGGAAGTTGGCCGTGAACTCGATGTCCACCGGGTAGTCGTACGCTACCTGAAGGGTGGTCAGCATGTCGCGCATGTCCTGGATGATTGGCGTCCTGGCGAACAGGTTCTCGAACGTGAGGACCCAGGGGAAGGCATCCTTCACGCCGCTGCGTTCGGCCCGTTGCTCAAGGTCGCGGTCGCGTGACGCGAACAGGTCGAACGTCAGGTTGGGGCTGCGGCGGGCCACGTCGGCCACGTTGAGGCTCAAGAGTTGGTTCGCATCGAGGTCGAGCACGTCAACCTTTCGCTGGGCGTACTGCCGGACCTCGTCGAGGTTTGCCTCGGGGCGCCGCTCGGGGGCGTTCAGGGCGACCACGCGTGTGTAATCGTCGTCGAATCGGTCAACGGCGCGGGTCCCCAGTCCGAGCACGATCCGCACGATCCCCGCCTCCGGATCGATATACTCGCTCCACTTGTACGGGTTGAACGAGAACCCCACGCCGGCAATCGACGGATAGAACAGGTTGCCGTGCAGGGCGCCCGATACCCGCTGAACCAGCAGGGCCATCTGCTCATCGCGGTCCAGGATGCCGCGCCGGGCCCGGTACCGCAGCGCCCGTTCGCTCATCGCGCTGGCATAGATGGTGCGAACCGCCGACAGGAAGTCTTCGAGACGCCGGTCCTTCGCCCCCTGGCTGGCGCAGAATACGCTCTCGTACTTGCCGGCGAACGAGTTGCCGAAGTTGTCTTCCAGCAGGCTGCTGGAGCGCACGATGATCGGCGACTGGCCGAAGTAGTCGAGCATGTGCTCGAACTGCTTCATGATCTCGTCGGGAAAATCGCCCGTCAGCATCCGATGCCGCGCACGCTCCGCGCCCTCCAGGAAGGTGCGGGGGTCTTTCTGCTTCTCGCGGACCCACCAGATGCCGTTCTGCACCAGGAACGTGTAGAAGATGTCCGACCCGATGTAGAACGAATCGTGCGACTCGAGCAGGTCGGTCCAGCGCGGGTCGGCCTTGTGCAGGATGGCCCGCGCGAGCAACATGCCGACCGACTTGCCGCCAATCAGTCCCGTGCCGACCATCCGCTTGCGGATGGCCAGAACGTCCGAGAGCGTCAGGTACTTCTCGATCAGGCCCAAGACACGCTCGTCGCGCGACACGGCCATGCGGAGCAGACGCTGGAAGGCCTGGTGGGTCTTCTCGGGCGGCGCCTCGCCGCGGCCGGCCGCTTGCAGAACTTCCTCGGCCTCCAGGAACGCGCGGTTCCAGACGCCCAGTTGCCAGCGGGCCGAGTCGGGCCCGGGCCACGACACGCCGGTCAGGACTTCGGACGTCGCGGCGCTCTCCGTGACCGGATGGAAATCGTCGCCGTCCCACACATGCAGCATATACATCGTAGGCGAGTAGCGCTGCTGGACCTTCAGCAGATGCACGTATAGCCGATCCTTGTGGCGGTAGACGTCGAGCAGGATCTGTGTGGTCTCTGCGATCGTGTCCGTGGCGTGCGACGAGTGGTAGTTCTTCAGGATGGCGAAGTACGCCAGGGCCTCCACATCGTACAGGTACGGACACGTCAGCCGGAAGAAGTTGCCGAGCATCCGGTCGCTGTACCAGTCGACGGCCAGGTCCGAGAGGCAATCGAACAGGTAGTACCCCCCGCGGCCGGTCTTCTGGATGACCTTGTGGATCTCGGTGATGAAGGCCTCGAACCCCTCTTCCGGATGAAGCCGGTAGATGGCCGCGCCGCTGTCTTCCGACACGAGCGGCTCGTGCCCCGCGAACCGGAAGTACACCAGCCGCTGCCCTGACGCGCGGGCGTACTCGCAGTACGGTCGGACGAATGGCACGTAGTCGTCGATCGACCCGACCTGCCACACGATGTTATCGCCCGGAATGAGTCCCTTAAGCACCCGGTCGAACCCCGGCAGCCCCGTGCTCAACTGTGCGCTGACCTGTGCCATAGCGTTTCCCGTACTGAACCACAGACGCGGCCGGCCGCTGCGTTTGGCGGCCCCCGTCCCTCAAGCCTCCCCATGTTACCAGCGCCACGCCTGCCGTGGTAGGCCTTACCCTTACGCCTGTTTTGAGAATCGCCTTGGCACGCGGTCCCGGCCAACCTATCATACGCGGCTGGACGGGCGTCGCGCCGCGAGCGTTCGGCCGCAACGGCAGGGTGCGTGTGGCCGTCCAGCGGACTTCCGTTGTGCAGCGGAGCCCCTCAGGTGGCACGAAAGCGCAAATCCAGATCCGGCGGCGACCGGCCCGTCGTCCGACGCGAGGTCCGCGAACTCTCGCTCCTGCTCGAACTCAGCCAAACCCTCGACCGCAGCATGGACCTGCGCGACGTCCTTGGGCCCGCCCTCGAGGCCATAGCCCGCCACATGGGCATGATCTACGGCACCGTCACCCTGCTGAACCGTGAGACCGGCGAGATCTCGACCGAGACGGCCTATGGCCTGTCGGACGGCCAGCGGCGGCGCGGCCGGTACAAACTGGGCGAGGGCGTGACCGGCACCGTCGTGGCTTCGGGCGAGCCGGTGGTCATACCACGCGTCTCCGAGGACACGCGCTTCCTCGACCGCACGGGGGCGCGCAGCGGCCTGCCCGAAAAGGACCTGTCCTTCATCTGCGTGCCCATCAAACTGGGCAACAAAACGATCGGCGCCCTGAGCGCCGGGCGCCTGTTCGGCAAGGACACGTCGCTCGACGAAGACGTGCGCCTGCTTCGCATCATCGCCTCCATGTTCAGCCAAGCCGTACACCTGCGTCAACAAGCCCAGGAAGAACACCAGCGGCTGATGGAAGAAAGCACGCGGCTGCGCGAGGAACTCAAGGCACGGTTCAGGCCGGCCAACATCATCGGACGCTCGAAGGCCATGCAGGCCGTTTACGACCTGATCGCCCAGGTCGCCCGGACCGACACGACGGTCCTGCTGCGCGGCGAGAGCGGCGTCGGCAAGGAACTCGTCGCCCACGCCGTCCACTACAACAGCGCCCGGGCCGACAAGCCCTTCGTCAAGGTCTCGTGTGCGGCCCTGCCCGAGACGATCATCGAGAGCGAACTGTTCGGGCACGAGAAGGGGGCGTTTACCGGGGCCATCGCGCGTCGCAAGGGACGGTTCGAACTGGCGGCCGGTGGGACGCTCTTCCTCGACGAGGTCGGCGACCTGTCGCCCGCGACGCAGATCCGCCTGCTTCGCGTCCTTCAGGAAAAGGAGTTCGAACGCGTCGGCGGAACCGAGACCATCAAGACCGACGTTCGCATCATCACCGCCACCAACCGCGACCTCGAAGCCTTGATCGAGCAGGGCAAGTTCCGGCAGGACCTCTACTATCGGCTGAATGTCTTTCCGGTTCACGTGCCCCCGCTTCGCGAACGCAAGACCGACATCGTGCTCCTGGCCGATCACTTCGTCGGGAAGTACAGCAAGGCCCACGACAAGGACGTCCGTCGCATCTCGACCCCCGCCATTGATATGCTGATGAGTTACCACTGGCCGGGCAACGTGCGGGAACTCGAGAACTGCATCGAGCGGGCCGTCCTGCTCTCCGGCGACGACGTGATTCACGGTCACCATTTGCCGCCCACGCTTCAGACGGCCGAGGCCTCGGACACCGTGCCGCCGGACAACCTGCGGGCCGTGCTCGACGCCCTCGAACGCGAGATGATTCTCGACGCCCTCAAGAGCAGCCGTGGCAATATGGCCAAGGCCGCCCGGGCGCTGGGCATCAGCGAGCGGATCATGGGGCTCCGCGTCGGAAAGCACGGGATCGACGCCAGACGATTCCGCACCTCTTCGTAGGTTTTCCAAACACGCCCCACATGATGGTAGCCACTCCTCGTCGACACCCTGCCTCTCTCCTCGCGCTGAAGGCGCGTAAGCACTTTCAGCAAAGGAACTTACGGCTTGCCTTCGGTTCTCTTCGGCCGTTTGGCATTGGAGTTGCTCTTCCTCGGGCGACGGTCGAAGGCGTGCGGCCGCCGGATGGGCCGGCGGGCTGCGACACTCGCCAGTTCGGCCGCAAGGAGTGGAGAGGAAAGGTGATCGTGATGTTCCGGCGAAGTGCTTGGGGGCTCGTCGCGCCCACCATCGACGCGATCATCAAGGGCGCCCGGACCGGCAAGATCGGCGACGGCAAGATCGTGGTCCTGCCGCTTGAGGAGTGCGTCCGCATACGGACGGGAGAGACCGGCCGCGAGGCGATCGGCTAGGCCGGGAACCTACGCCTCGGTAGGAACAGAATGAGCAATCCGACATTCCGGTAGGATGAGAAACCTCGGACGGACCGCCCGGAACATCGCTAACACCTTGTTGCAAAGGGTGTTATGTGAGTGACGCCAGATTGGCATGGGCCTTGCACTAAGGGGATGTGGTCACGCAGGTGCGTCCTTTGCACCACAGAAAGGAGTTGGGACACATGGCCCCGAAGGACTTTTTCGCCTTTGCCGGGGAGCACGGCGCCGAGATGGTGGACCTGAAGTTCACCGACCTCCTCGGCACCTGGCAGCACTGCACGTTCCCGGTGGAGACCTGGGACGACGGCACGTTCGAGGAGGGCGTCGGCTTCGACGGTTCGTCGATCCGCGGCTGGCAGAGCATCCACGTCTCGGACATGATGGCCGTCCCCGACCCGGACACGGTCCGCATCGACCCGTTCTTCGCCGAGCCGACCGTCAGCGTCATCGCCAATATCGTGGACCCCGTCACGCGCGAGGACTACTCCCGCGACCCGCGTCACGTGGCGCGCAAGGGCGAGGAGTACCTCAAGGCAAGCGGCATCGCCGACGCGTGCTTCATCGGGCCCGAGCCGGAGTTCTTCATCTTCGACGAGGTCCGATACGAGCAGAACCAGCACACCGGCATGTACCGGATCGACTCGGTCGAAGGCGCCTGGAACACGGCACGGTTCGAGGAGCCGAACCTCGGGTACAAACCGAGTTTCAAGGGCGGGTACTTCCCCGTCAGCCCGACCGACACGTACCACGACCTGCGCGGCGAGATGGTGCAGGCGATGCGGAAACTCGGCATCGTTATCGAGGCGCACCATCACGAGGTCGCCACCGCCGGCCAGGCCGAGATCGACATGAAGTTCGAGCCGCTCCTGAAGATGGCCGACCACTTCATGTGGTACAAGTACGTCATCAAGAACATCGCCAGGGCGAACGGCAAGACCGTCACGTTCATGCCGAAGCCGGTCTTCGAGGACAACGGCTCGGGCATGCACACGCACTTCTCGCTCTGGAAGAAGGGCGAGCCGCTCTTCGCCGGCGACGGCTACGCCGGCCTGAGCGAGATCGGACTGTACTCGATCGGCGGCATCCTGAAACACGCCCCGGCCATCCTGGCGTTTGCGGCACCGACGACGAACTCGTACCGGCGGCTCGTCCCCGGCTTCGAGGCGCCCGTGAACCTGGTCATGTCGGCGCGGAACCGTTCGGCCGGCGTCCGTATCCCGATGTACTCGGCCAGGCCACAGGCCAAGCGGCTCGAGTTCCGATGCCCGGACCCGACGTGCAACGGCTACCTGGCCTGGACGGCCATGCTCATGGCCGCTCTTGACGGCATCACCGGCAAGATCGATCCCGGCGAACCGCTCGACGTGGACATCTACGAACTGACCGCCGAGGAACTGGCGAAGTACCCGAAGACACCCGCCACGCTCGACGAGGCCATCGACGCCCTCGAAGCGGATCACGAGTTCCTGACCGCCGGAGGCGTCTTTACCGACGACCTCATTCGCGGCTGGATCGAATGGAAACGCAAGAACGAACTGGCCGAGATGGCGCTCCGCCCGCACCCCTACGAGTTCCACCTCTACTACGACAGTTAGTGCTACTACGCCACTTCCCGCGCGGCGGGTCTCCCGACCCACCGCGCGAAATGGCGAAGTGGCGTTGTAGGATTAGGCGGGCCAGACGCTGAAGGAGAAAGAGGGTTGTGTCCCTCTTGCGTGGCCAACGGGGCGCTCCACCGGGGAGCGCCCCTGCGGCTTCCCCGGACAGTGAGGGATACCCGACCCGGCCCCGGCAAACAGGCCTGGACTCATGAACGGAACGCCCCGGATCATCGGAAAGGACGTCTGTCGTCATGAGCCGCGCCACGCAATCGCCACGACCGAACGCGGCCGGACTCCCGCCGGCATACGGGCTGTACGACCCGGCCAACGACCACGACGCGTGCGGTGTTGGGTTCGTCGCCCGTCTTGACGGCCGGCCGCAGCATCAGGTCGTCCGCGATGCCGTCAGCGTGCTGGTAAACCTCGAACACCGCGGAGCCATCGGGGGCGATGCGGCCACGGGCGACGGCGCGGGCCTCCTTCTGGCCGTGCCCGACGCCTTTCTCCGCCGGGCGACCAAGGCCGAGGGCCTCGATCTGCCCGCGCCCGGCGCTTACGCCGTCGCCATGCTGTTCCTGTCGACCGACGACGTCGTTCGGGAGCGGTGTCTCAGCACCTTCGAGAAGGTCGTCGACGAAGAGGGCTGCGTCTGCATCGGTTGGCGCGACGTGCCGACCTGCGGCGACTCTATCGGCGAACTGGCCCGTTCGACCCAACCGGTGGTCGTCCAGGCCTTCGTCGCGCCGCGCGGGGCCGGGCTCGACGGTTTCGAGGAACGCCTCTACGTGATCCGCCGCCGCGTCGAGAACGAGGTCGCCGCCTGGACCGGCGTGGACGCCAGCCAGTTCTACGTCGCGAGCCTCTCCTCGAAGACGATCGTTTACAAGGGGATGCTGAGCGGAACGCAACTCCAGCGCTTCTACCCTGACCTGACCGACGCGGTGTTCGCCACGCCGTTCGCGGTGGTGCACCAGCGGTACTCGACGAACACGTTTCCGACGTGGGCGCTCGCGCAGCCGATGCGGATGCTCGCGCACAACGGCGAAATCAACACGCTGCACGGCAACGTGAACCACATGCAGGCCCGCGAGGCCGACCTGGCGTCGCCCCGGTTCGGCGCACACATCGAGAAGATCAAGCCGATTATCGTCGAAGGCGGCAGCGATTCCGCCATGTTCGACAACGTGCTGGAACTGCTGGTGATGGGCGGTCGCTCGTTGCCCCACGCCGCCATGATGATGGTGCCCGAGGCCTGGGGCGCCACGTTCCACATGGGGGCCGATAAGCGGGCGTTCTACGAGTACCACGCCGCCGTCATGGAACCCTGGGACGGCCCCGCCGCGCTCGTCTTCGCCGACGGCCGGTACATCGGCGCCACGCTCGACCGCAACGGCCTGCGACCGTGCCGCTACACCGTGACGCGAGACGGCGCCATCGTCCTGGCGTCCGAGACGGGTGTCCTGGAGTTCGAGCCCAAGCGCATCCTGCGCTTGGGCCGCCTTCAGCCGGGCAAGATGTTGCTGGTGGACCTCAAGCAGGGCCGCATCGTGCCCGACACCGAGATCAAGGGCAAGATCGCCCGCCGCCGGCCGTATCGCCGCTGGGTCAAGGACTCTCGTATCGAACTGCGTGGGCTGCTCGGCCCGTCGCAGATTCCGCCGGAGGAACCCGGCGCCCTTCGCCGAAAGCAGCAGGCGTTCGGCTACACGGAGGAGGAACTGCGGATGGTGGTCGGCCCGATGGCCTCGCGCGGCCAGGAGGCCGTGGGGTCGATGGGCAACGACACCTCGCTGGCCGTCCTGTCGGACCGGCCGCAGTCGCTCTTTGCCTATTTCAAACAACTGTTCGCCCAGGTCACGAACCCGCCCATCGACCCGCTGCGCGAAGAACTCGTCATGTCGCTGATGGGGTTCGTCGGGCCCGAGCGCAACCTGCTGGCCGAAACGCCCGAGCATTGCCGGCGGCTCAAACTTCATCACCCGGTTCTGACGCCCGAAGACATGGCACGTCTCCGCTCGGCCCGGCACCCCGACGTCGTCGCGCGCGACCTCCCGATGCTCATGCCCGCCGGCGCCGACGGCCGCACGCTCCAGGCCGCGCTCGACGACCTGTTCCAGCAGGCCGAAGACGCCATCGCCGACGGCGCTACCGTCCTCATCCTGACCGACCGCCACATGGACCGTGACCATGCCGCCATCCCTGCGCTGCTGGCGACCGCCGGCCTCCACCATCACCTGACGCGTTGCGGCCTGCGGACCCGGGCCGGCATCGTCGTCGAGACGGGCGAGGCACGAGAGGTCATGCACTTTGCCCTGCTCATCGGGTACGGAGCCAACGCCGTCTGCCCCCACGTGGCGCTCTCGACGGTGATCTGGATGGCCAACGAGGACCGCCTCGACGCGTCGCGGTTGCCCGACGACGCGGTCGACAACTACATTACCGCCGTCAAGAAGGGCCTCCTGAAGACCTTCAGCCGCATGGGCATCTCGGTAATCCGCTCGTACCACGGCGCCCAGATCTTCGAGGCGGTGGGGCTTTCGCGCCGCGTCATCGAGACGTACTTCACGGGCACCGCCTCGCGGGTCGAGGGCATCGGCCTCGACGAGATCGCCCGCGAGGTGGTCGCGCGGCACCGGCCGGCGTTTTCGGAGCGGCCCCACCGCTCGACCCTGCTCGACGCCGGCGGCGACTACCACCTGCGCCGCGGCGGCGCCAGCCATCTCTGGACGCCCGAGGCGATTTACCGGCTCCAGCACGCCACCCGCACCGACGATTACCGCGTGTATCAGGAATACGCCGCCCTCATCAACGACCAGTCGCACGCCCACGTCACGCTGCGGAGCCTGTTGGTGCTGCGCGAAGGCGACCCGGTGCCGCTGGACGAGGTCGAGCCGGTTGAGGCCATCGTCAAGCGGTTCGCGAGCGCGGCCATGTCGTTCGGCTCGATCAGCAAGGAGGCCCACGAGACGATCGCGGTCGCGATGAACCGCCTCGGCGCCAAGTCGAATTCGGGCGAGGGCGGCGAAGACCCCGACCGCTACCGGCCCCTGCCCGGCGGCGACAGCATGCGAAGCGCCATCAAGCAGGTGGCCTCCGGCCGGTTCGGCGTGACGACCCAGTACCTGGTGAACGCCGACGAGTTGCAGATCAAGATCGCCCAGGGCGCCAAGCCGGGCGAGGGCGGCCAGTTGCCCGGTCACAAGGTCAGCGACGACATCGCCCGCGTTCGCCACACCACGCCGGGCGTCACGCTGATCTCGCCCCCACCGCACCACGACATTTACTCCATCGAGGACCTCGCCCAACTCATCTACGACCTGAAGTCCGTGAACCCGCAGGCGCGCGTCTCGGTGAAACTCGTCTCGGAGATGGGCGTGGGAACCATCGCCGCCGGCGTTGCCAAGGGCAAGGCCGACATGGTTCTCGTGTCCAGCCACGACGGCGGCACGGGCGCAAGCCCCCTGACCTCCATCAAGCACGCCGGCCTGCCGTGGGAACTCGGCCTGGCCGAGACCCAGCAGACGCTCGTCGCGAACCGTCTGCGCGACCGCATCCGCGTTCAGACCGACGGGCAACTCAAGACCGGCCGCGACGTCGCCGTCGCCGCGCTCCTCGGCGCCGAGGAGTTCGGGTTCGGCACCACCGTGCTCGTGACGCTCGGCTGCGTCATGGCCCGCAAGTGTCACCTGAACACCTGCCCGGTCGGCGTTGCGACGCAGGACCCGCGGCTGCGGTCCCGCTTTGCCGGGAGGCCCGAGTACGTCGAGCGGTTCCTGCGGTTCATTGCCCGCGACCTGCGCGAGATCATGGCCCAACTGGGCTTCCGCACGATCGACGAGATGGTCGGCCGGGTCGACAGACTCGACGTCCGGCCGGCCATTGACCACTGGAAGGCACGCGGCCTGGACTTCAGCGCCGTCCTCGCCGGGCCGCAGGCCGAGGAAGGGGCGAGCCGGCGCTGTGTCCGGACGCAGGAGCATGACCTCGACGGGCGGCTGGACCGCGAACTTATCGAACAGGCACGCCCGGCCCTCGAGGACCGCAAGCCCATGCACCTGGCGCTGCCTATCCGGAACATCCACCGGACGGTCGGGGCAGGCCTGAGCGGCGAGATCGTCAGGCGATTCGGCCCCGACGGCCTGCCCGATGACACCATCCGCCTTGACTTCCGGGGCAGCGCCGGCCAGAGCCTGGGGGCGTTTCTGGCGCCCGGCGTCACAATACGCATCGAGGGCGACGCCAACGACTACCTCGGCAAGGGCATGTCGGGCGGGCGCATCGTCCTGGCGCCGCCGGCCGGATCGCGGTTCCGTCCCGAGGGAAACATCATCGTCGGCAACGTCGTCCTGTACGGGGCGACCGGCGGCGAGGTTTTCATCAACGGCCTGGCGGGCGAGCGGTTTGCCGTCCGCAACTCCGGCGCTACGGCGGTGGTTGAGGGTATCGGCGAACACGGATGCGAGTACATGACGGGCGGCGTGGTCGTGGTGCTCGGGGACGTCGGCTACAACTTCGCCGCCGGCATGAGCGGCGGAATCGCCTACGTGTACGACGAGTCGGAACAGTTCGGCACCCGCTGCAACCTCGACATGGTTGACCTCGAGAGCGTTTGGACCGACGACGACCGCCACCGCCTCCGCGGGCTCATCGAGACGCACGCCGAACTGACCGGCAGCCGCCGGGCCAAGGCGATCCTCGACGACTGGCAGGCCCAGGCGCCCTTGTTCGTCAAGGTCGTGCCGATCGATTACCACAAGGTCCTCGAGCGGATGCACCTTCGGGCCGACCGCGACGCCGAGACGGTGTCCGCCACCGAAGAGGTGTACCATGGGTAAACCGACCGGCTTTCTGGAACACGTGCGTCAAGATGCGCCGAAGCGGCCCGTGGCGGAGCGCGTCCGCGACTTCCGCGAGATCGAGCGGTCCCTGCCACCCTCGGAGATCGAGAACCAGGCCGCCCGATGCATGGACTGCGGCATCCCGTTCTGCCACGCGTTCGGCTGCCCGCTCGGCAACCGCATTCCCGAGTTCAACGAGATGGTCTATCGCGGCCAGTGGCAACGGGCGCTCGAGTTCCTTCACGCGACGAACAACTTCCCCGAGATGACCGGCCGCGTGTGCCCGGCCCCATGCGAGACGGCCTGCACGCTCTCGATCAACGCCGAGGCCGTCACGATCCGTCAGCTCGAGCTGGCGATCGTGGAGCGCGGCTGGCGCGAGGGCTGGATTCGCCCCGAGCCGCCCGCCGCCGGAACCGGCAAGCGTGTGGCCGTTGTCGGGTCGGGCCCGGCCGGGCTTGCCGCCGCCCAGCAACTGACGCGCCTCGGACACGAGACGGTCGTCTTCGAGAAGGCCGACCGTATCGGGGGCATCCTCCGGTACGGCATCCCCGACTTCAAACTCGAAAAGTGGATCATCGACCGGCGGCTCGAACAGATGCGCGCCGAGGGCGTGACCTTCGAGACGGACGTCCAGGTTGGCCGCCACCTCGCGGTCGGGTACCTCGCGGGCAAGTTCGACGCCGTCTGCCTGGCGGTGGGCGCCGGCGCCCCGCGCGACCTCAAGGCGCCCGGCCGCGGGTGCGAGGGCATCCACTTCGCCATGGAGTTCCTCGCCCAGCAGAACCGCCGGGTGGCCGGCGACGCCATCCCCAGGGAGGAGCAGATCCTCGCCGAGGGCAAGGAGGTGGTGGTCATCGGCGGCGGCGACACCGGGTCCGACTGCGTGGGTACCGCGCGGCGGCAGGGCGCCCGCAAGATCACGCAGATCGAACTCCTTCCGGAACCGCCGGACGAACGAGCCCCCGATTGCCCCTGGCCGACGTGGCCGACCGTCAAGCGGACGAGTTCCTCGCACGAGGAAGGCTGCGAGCGGCTCTGGAGCGTCCTGACGAAGGCGTTTCTTGGGCGGGGTGTCCATGTGCGGGGTCTGAGAGGCGTCCGCATCGATTGGCGCGAGCCCGACGCTTCGGGCCGCCGCAAGTTCGACGAGGCGCCCGAGACAAACTTCGAGATACCGGCCGACCTGGTGCTGCTGGCCCTGGGGTTCGTCCACGTCGATCACGGCCCGCTCCTGCGCGACTCGGGGCTGGCGACCGACGAGGGCGGGAACCTGACCGTGGACGATTGCGCCATGACAAGCCGGGAAGGCGTGTTTGCGGCGGGCGACTGCGTCGGCGGCGCATCGCTGGTGGTCCGTGCCGTCGCCGACGGCCGCCGCGTCGCCGAGGCCATCGACCGGTACCTGGCCGTATAGACCGGGGCACTAGCGCGTCGCCTTCCGCGAGAGGTCGAACTGTTCCTTGTCGAAATCCGGGGGGACCTTGGTCGGGTAGTCGCCCGTGAAGCACGCCGTGCACAGGTCGCCGGGGTTCGGGACGACGCTCAGCATGCCCTCGGTCGAAAGGTAACGGAGCGAGTCGGCGGCGATGTAGTCGCGTACCTCCTCGACGGTGTGCGCTGAGGCGATCAACTCATCCTGCGTGGACATGTCGATGCCGTAGAAGCACGGGCACCGGACGGGCGGGCTGGAGACGCGGACGTGCACCTCGGCCGCCCCGGCTCCCCGGATCATCCCGATCAGTTTCCGCAGCGTCGTGCCTCGCACGATCGAGTCTTCGACCACCACCACCCGCTTGCCTCGCAGCACCCCGCCTACGGGGTTGAACTTGACCCGCACGTCGAGGTCGCGCTCGTGCTGGTACGGTGCGATGAAGGTGCGGCCGACGTAGTGGTTGCGGATGAGACCGATCTCGAACCGGATGTCGGAGGCCTCGGCGTACCCGAGGGCGGCCGTGTTGGCCGAGTCGGGCACGGCGATGACGATGTCGGCCCGGGCGGGCGCCTCCTTGGCCAGCCGCCGGCCGAAGAGGCGGCGAATCTTGTCCGTCTTCTGGCCGTAAATCCAACTGTCCGGCCGCGAGAAATAGATGAACTCGAAGATGCAGAACGCCCGGCGCGGGGCGCTGCGGAGCATCCGCGAATGGATGCCGGCCGCGTCCACCGTCATCATCTCGCCCGGTTCCAGCGACCGCACGTAGTCGGCCCCGACGATGTCGAGCGCGCACGATTCCGAGGCCACGACCGTCGCCTCGCCCAATCGGCCGAAGCACAGCGGACGCCATCCGTACGGGTCGCGCACCGCGATCAATTCCGTCGGCGACAGGAACAGGAAACAGTATGCCCCGATGACCTGCTCGAGCGATTCGGCCACCATGTCGGCCAGGGACGGCTGCCTCGACCGGGCCACGAGGTGCAGGACGATCTCCGAATCGGTCGTCGTCTGGAAGATCGAGCCGGATTCCTCCATGCCGGTTCGCAGCGCCGCCGCGTTGACGAGGTTCCCGTTGTGGGCCGCCGCCAACTGGCCGCGCTTGTACTCGATCAGGATCGGCTGCGCGTTCGTCGGGTTCGACAAACCGGTGGTCGAGTACCGGTTGTGGCCGATGGCGGCCGCGCCCGTCAGCCGGCCCAGCGCGGCGGGGTCGGCGAAGACGTGCGAGACAAGGCCCGGTCCCTTGTGCATGCGGACGAGACCCGAGTCGGCAGACGCGATGCCGGCGGCCTCCTGCCCGCGGTGCTGGAGGGCGTAGAGCCCGAAGTAGGTGTGCCGGGCCGCCTCGGCATCGCCGTAGATGCCGAAGAGACCACAGCACTCGCGCAACCGGTCTTCGCCGCGGGCAGACCGGCTCGTCGAACGTTGGTTCAACCGCCGCATCCTGATTGTGCTGTGCCCTGCTCTTGCGTGTGTCTTCCGCTTCGGCCGGAGACAGTTGGTAGGGTAAGCCGGACAAGTGGCCCACGACACATTCTAGGTCGGTGTGCGGCGGGGCTCAAGCAAAAAAGGTCAGACGTGACGCCCGCGTACAAGGCCACGCTGTTTGCCCTGACCGGCACGGTCAACTCGGGAGCGTTCGAGGGCTTTGCGGCCAGTCCGAACCGGACGAACCTGACGGTCGGCAACATCACCATTGCCGGCAAGAAGGGCTGGGAGTCCCTCTGGGCCCGCTACGCCGACGCGGAGGACAAGGGCGCCAGGTATCTCGTCATTCGCGCGGCGCTTCCCGTTTACCCTGCCGCAGGTTTGGAACCTACGGGAGGGGTAGTGAGTGCGTGCCAACTCTGGAGGGGTCGGGTGCCGAAGGGTGCTCGCTTGAGCGCGGCGATGGCGCTTGCGGCCGCCGCGGCTCCGGGGACTGTGGTGATGAGGGGGACGCCGCGCAGGACGGCGTTGGTGCGGATCGAGATCTCGTCGCGCCGGGGCGACTTGCTGCTGGGGGTGTTGATGATGAGGTGGACGTCGCGGTTCTTCATCAGATCGACGACGTTGGGCCGCCCCTCGGAGACCTTGAGGATGTGCCCGACGGGGACGCCGACGGCCTTGACGGCCTGGGCCGTGCCGCCAGTGGCAATGACCGTAAAGCCGAGTTCGTGGAACTTGCGCACGATGGGCAGGATGTCGGCCTTGTCGGCGTCCCGCACGCTCACAAACACCGTGCCGCCCAGCGGCAACTCGGTGCCCGCGGCGCTCTGGGCCTTGGCGAAGGCGATCCCCACGGTCGCGTCGATGCCCATCACTTCGCCTGTGGACTTCATCTCCGGGCCGAGTATGACGTCGACGCCGGGGAACCTGGCGAAGGGGAGGACGGGGACCTTGACGGCGATGCCATGCCGCGGCGGGTTCCCGCCGACACCGAGTTCGGCGAGGGTCTTGCCAAGCATCACCTTGGTAGCGATCTTCGCGAGCGGGATGCCGGTGGCCTTACTGACGAAGGGGACGGTGCGCGAGGCGCGCGGATTGACCTCGATGACGAAAACCTGTGCGTCCTGCACCGCGTATTGGATGTTGAGGAGGCCGCGGACGTCGAATTCGAGGGCCAGGGCGCGAGTCTGCTCGCGGACCTCGTCGAGGACGTATTCGGGCAGTGTGTGGGGCGGGAGCACGCAGCAACTATCCCCCGAGTGGACTCCTGCGGCCTCGACGTGCTCCATGATGCCGCCGATGTAGACGTCGGTGCCGTCGGCGACGGCGTCCACGTCGAGTTCGATGGCGTTCTCGAGGAACCTGTCGATGAGGATGGAGTGTCCTGGCGCGGCCTTGATGGCGATAGCGACCAACCGTTCGAGTTCCTGGCGGTTCATCACGATGTCCATCGCGCGGCCGCCGAGCACGTAGGAGGGCCGCACGAGGACCGGGTAGCCAAGTTCTCCGACGGCCACGATCGCCTCTTCGAGCGTATCGACGGAGCGATTAGCGGGCTGGCGGAGGCCGAGCCTGTCGAGCGCGGCGGCGAAGCGGCGGCGATCCTCGGCGCGGTCAATCCTCTCGGGGGTGGTGCCGAGGATCGTGGCTCCCGCCCGCTCGAGGGGCGCAGCAAGGCTGAGCGGGGTCTGACCGCCAAGCTGGACGATGAGACCGACGGGCTGCTCGGCCTCGACGATGTTGAGCACGTTCTCGAGGGTCACAGGCTCGAAGTAGAGCCTGTCGGCGGTGTCGTAGTCGGTCGAGACCGTCTCGGGGTTCGAGTTGACCATCACGGTGTCGTAGCCGAGTTCGCGCGCGGCGAAGACTGCGTGGCAGCAGCAGTAGTCGAACTCGATGCCCTGTCCGATGCGGTTGGGGCCGCTGCCGATGATGACGACGGTAGGTCCCTCGGATGGCCGTGCCTCGTCCTCGGTCTCATAGGTCGAGTAAAAATAGGGTGTGGCGGCGGCGAACTCGGCGGCGCATGTGTCGATGAGATTGAAGGTGGGGCGGATGCCGGCGTCGAGGCGCAGCCTGCGTGTGGCCATCTCGTCGGAGCCGATAAGATCGGCGATGTGTGCGTCGGACAGGCCCGTCTCCTTGGCCCGGCGCAGCAACGCGGGCGGCAGGGCCTCGGGCGAGCCGGCGCTGGCGACTTGTGCCTCGACCTCGATCACTTGGCGCATGTTCTCAATGAACCAGGGGTCGATCTGCGACAGATCGGCCACCTCGGCCACGCCCCAGCCGGCGCGCAGGGCGGCGAGCAAGCAGGCCAGGCGGTCGGCGGTCGGGCGGCGCAGGCCGGCGCGCAGGGCATCGCTCTCGTCGGTGCCCACGCAGGCGAGCGGGGCTTCGAGGCCGCGAATGGCCTTCAGGAGCGCCTCCTTGAAGGTGCGGCCGATGGCCATGGTCTCGCCGACCGATTTCATCGACGTGGTAAGGGTGGGGTCGGCGCCTGGGAACTTCTCGAAGGTGAAACGGGGCACCTTGACCACGCAGTAGTCGATGGCCGGCTCGAAGCTGGCGGGGGTCTCGCGCGTGATGTCGTTGGACAGTTCGTCCAGGGCGTAGCCCACGGCAAGTTTGGCGGCGATCTTGGCGATGGGGAAGCCTGTGGCCTTCGACGCGAGGGCGGAGCTGCGGCTCACGCGCGGGTTCATCTCGATGACAACCATGCGGCCCGTGCCGGGGTGGAGGGC
>Ga0307433_1000992_pt1 | contig 17371 bp, 24 predicted proteins | sample SalMarWE160210MG_FD_202166 | JGI IMG/M metagenome (GOLD analysis project Ga0307433, IMG submission 202166) | Salt marsh sediment microbial communities from the Plum Island Ecosystem LTER, Massachusetts, United States - WE1603-210 | ecosystem: Environmental > Aquatic > Marine > Intertidal zone >... | reverse complement strand
ATCGTGAACGACCCATCAGAGTTGACGATAGCTTCTGCCTGGGTGGTAAAGGTTCCCGTCGCATCGCATACGGCCTTCATTTCCGTAGCTGTGACCGACGACAGATCCGCCACGTTCCCCGTCCCGTTTTGATTCGTTGTAACCCAGGTTAAATCCGAATTTCCTCCTGAAACCGCTACACTGCTATCAGTTCCAAACTTATCAGATTTAACTACAACCTCCGAAACATCAACATATGCTGATGCCCCCCTAATCTGCGCATTAATTTGAGCTGCCATCAACAGTGCTGTGTCTGTAGTTCCTGAAAATGTTATAACCTGGGTAGGACCCCCATCAATTTCTATTTCAAGCGTTTTTCCGTCTTGATCTCCTGCACTGCCTGCATTTGAACTTGTAAGGTACCCTGCTGTCCCGGCAACCGTTGGGGTCAAACCAGAGCCGTTGTCTACCTCGACTGTGAAATCCAGATCTCCTCCGGACAGAAAATCAAACGGTCCGACAGCGCTCTGTTTCAACGCTGCTGTGGCCCCAACACCCAGCGTACTGTGAGTACGCCCCGCAACAACACCGGTAAACGACTCCCGATCATCGAGATCATCATAATGAACCTGTCGAACCGTTATCAATTCAAAGCCACCCTCGTCGAAGAAGCTTTTGGCTTCATATGCAGCATCTCCTCGATCTGCGGCTTCATATCCCCCAAAAATTTTGCTCCAAGTGGCAAAGTTCCTCGTTCTAATTGGAATCCCAACTGGGCCTTTTTCAGTAACTGCCTGCATACCGCCTCGCCCGGTCTGTGCCGCTCGAACTGGGCCTTCTGTTGTACTGACCTCCTCTACGTAGACGTCAGGTCTTGTATAATGTGGCATCGTTTTTCTCCTCAGCTTTTATCCTCCCCGGATTGACGATGCTTTATGGGAGGCTTCGTTGCTTTATGAAAGTACTTCTTCCGTATCCTCTGTTACTCGAATCACAACATCGGTAACATTCTCTGAATCATCGACTTCACCGACAAGACCTCTTTCGTCCAAGGTCGTCTCCCTTGATTTTACATCCCAATGGACTTCATTGACAACCTTCTCTCTTACCGTCTCATCGTATTCCACTTCTGTCAGGTAAGCAAGAGCCTCAACCATGATGCTCTTATGGTAGATGACCGTGTCTACATCATCATAATCGTGAACCGACAAACTCCCGTTCACCTTGAACAACCAAATGTCGAGATACTCCCCATCAATATTGAGTACCCGTATATACCCTTTGTTCTTCGTCCTTCTCCGAAACATCTCATGGTAAAGAACTTGGTCCTCAGCAGCCATATCCTTGTGCCAGGTATCGATGGAATACCTCATCACAATCGGGTCCGAGGAACCCCGCATTATGCGCTCGTTCGGATTGACCGTCCCATCGAGCCCAACTTCTTCTGGGTCTTCATCAGACGACTCCTGAACTTCAGTGTCTTCCGACTCGCCAAGATACATTATCGACACTGAGGGAAATGTTCTGTTGCTCTCATTCTCATTGCTCGGCTTCTCTAGAAAGACCTTTACCTCCGTCGGCACTCCTGCGACCGAGAGATAAAACCCAGAGTACTTCGCAACCAGTGCGTTCTCAAAAGCCTCCTGACTGACCGACAGGCTCGTCATTACAAACTCATCCCCTCAAACGCAACCGATCCAAAAGCCCTTAACAAACTTCGAGTAGGTCTCATCGACTCTACCTCTGCGAACACTGGTCGCCACAATGGCCTGGCTCGCATCTTGGCAGTTCCATATTCCAAATAGTCCGCGAGCTCTTGCATGCTCAAACCCGAATAGTGGTCTCCTTCAGGATAAACGTTCAGCTCTACTTCTCCGTTCTCAACCGTGACATCGTAAGTGATCGACCGCAGGTAATCTCCTCTCCTTACGTAGATCTTGTCGAAACCCTTCTTTTTGATAGATGCGCTGGAAAGCGGCGCCCAATCCAAATCCTGCTTTCGGATATGCGCCTTCAGTTTTCTGGTAATCACCCTCCCAAGCGATTCCATCTGCTTTGCAGCCTTCCCGATGGCTTCATCTGAATCAAGCTTTTTCAATGAAGCCCGAATCTTCATCCAATCGCCATAGAACAATCCAACTTTAGTTGTCATCGCACTCTATCACCTTCCGCAGTGAACCCCAGAGCCACCACCAATGAAAATGTAGTGCCTACTTGCCCCGTTGGCTGGACCTTCTCAAGCTCATACGTGTTCCCATTCCACGCGACTTTGTCATAAGTCGTAATCCACTTTCCTTCCGGCAATGCAGGAAACCGCCGAAGCATCTCTAGGCGGCTGAACAAAAACGCAATTTCATACCTCTCACCATCCCCTATGACTGTAATTTGTTCTTTTGTCGGATTATGGATAGCCCTACCGATTACAGGCACCCCCGGGGAGAAGGTTGCCCGAGACTGCCCGAATCGGTCTGGCGTACCTGCTGAAGCAAACTTCAAAACGTTGATCGTTGAAGTCCGATACCTTCGGATGGCTCTATCTGTCGCCCTCTGTGCCTGCGCTTCAGTGACCATCAAACAACCTCGGTCATCAAGCTGTTGCTTGGTGTTTTGATGCCATTAGAATTCACAGTATAAACCCTATAATAATGCACACCAAGTCCCGGAGCCATATCCGTATACTCGACAATCTGATTATCAGCTATCGTAGCGACTCGTTCTTCATCATTGAACATAACCGTCGTTGCTCGATACACCTCATATTGAAGAAACAGATCACTAAATAGCTTTGTCCACGTTAAATTAACCGACTGATCCGCAACCGTTGCAGAGACCATTACGGCTGGAAGTCCCGTATCAAGCTTACGGCTCGCAAGCCCACCGTTTTTCATAGACTTACGATTGACCGCTTGAAACTCAATACCGGCAACAAGAGACGACCCACCATCGTTTTTCAACTCTCCATCGTATTCAGCTTGAAGATCCGCTGCAATTCGAAGCCAACGGTCCGCAATATCCTCTGGAGAATCTGTTGACTGTGTTACAGCCAAATCCGGCACAGCTATCGAAGCAATAGCATCAACATCATCATCATCATCGCTGTCTAAAGTCGTAGCGGACTGCGCCCTCGTATAGCACATCTCGATAGTAGCAAGCTTTACGAGAAGGAACTCCTTACTATAAGGAACATCCGAAACTACCAAATAGCTTTCACCGTAATCATGACTAAGCTTGCTAAGCGCGAACTTTATCGCGGATTCGTAGTAAGTTGAGTCAAATATACGAGGCATCTCATAATCTGAAACCTTCCTACGTACCATGTCGATAACTTGTTCAAGCGTTGCCACATTATTACCTTACGAGTCCTTGTAAACGCAAACTCTCGAGAACCTCTTTTCGAGCCTTAACCTCTTTACCAGCTTCAAGAACAATCCATCCACCGACAAATCTGGTACAAGTCTTTGTAGCTACTGCTGTATGAACAACATCCGCACTCAAAATGGCCTGTCTGGCCTCTTTTGCCTTGTTTAACGACACCGCAACTATTGGCTTATGCTCTTTTTGAGGCTCTTTTTGAGGCTCTTTTTGAGGCTCTTCTAGAAAAGACTCGGCAATTGGCGCAGTCGTCTGAACCTCATCTTCAGATTTAATATTCTTCTTTGCCTTTGCCATGACTCACTTCCTCTCAGACCTTAAAGCTGTGGGACCCTCGCTAGACGCTCTGCAGTCGAACCACAAATGTGTCTTCGAGGATTCCAGACCCCATGATGGAGTACCACGCCAGACCATGCTTTCGCCCATAATCCTCGGACTCTTTCTGTCGAAGCTCAGCCGGTAACGCCACAGCCTTACCGTAAGCACTATCCGCAATAAGAGTGCCTTCGAAAACGTTGGCTGGAGATGCACCCCCAGTGGCTGCGTTAACGAAAGAAGCTTCATACCCCGGGTCAGCCGAGGAGGCCGCGCCGTTTCGGCAATGGGTCGTACTGATGAAGATCACATCTTCCCAACGACCAATCTCGCCGTTGAACAACGCTCTGGTGTTGGCGTAGTTGTTGGCTGCGATCCAATCCGGGTCACGCTTGAGATAGGCAGCCTGATGAGGTGCTACGAAACACACATAAAAATCGCCCATGAACTTCGGCGCGTTTGCCGTCTGTAGAATCTCGACACCCAGACGAAGCATCTCGACATCGAAATAGTCCGTGCCACCAACCAAAGCAGCCATAGCTGCCCTATTTCCAGCTCGAACAATCTGGGACCCCTGAGCAAGAGCATCTCTGAGCATGAGGTCATTGACTACCGCGAAATCCCGTCCGAGCAGGATGCCAGCTTCTGACATTTGGTCATCAGCCGATAGCTGAATCATCTTCTCAGTGAGCCCGATCGCGTTGCCCCACTCAGTGACCGTGATCGCTCTCTGGCTGGCCGACATGGATTTCTCTTGAAGCGTCTCATGCTCTTTGAGCTGCCCACCCCGCTGAATGTTGTTGTAACGGGTCATAGTGATCGTCTGACCCGGAGTGACCCCAAGCTCCGTCTTCGGAACGGCAAAATTTTCATATTTCATGATGCCGAGAGCCTCATGCATCATATCCATCGAGAAGACATCCAAGATTGCCTGGGGCAGAGCTTTCACGTCTCCCGCCGTCTGTACACCAGTATATGGCATTTCGTTTTCTCCTTAGCTATTGCCGGAGACTAAAGCCCGGCCTTTCTTCTAGCTTCTAGGAGGATCTCTGCACGTCTCTTGAGATACTGTTCTCTTGGCAATTTCACAATCTTCTCTCGGGCATTAAAGTCTATAGGAAGATCATTTCCATTACCCAGGGATGTGTTTGTCGATAGCGGCTTTGGGAGACCTGTAACAGCCTGATCAGAAAACTGCTTTTTAGCTCTCTCTTCAGCACTCTTAGTCGCCTCTTCTACGAGAGCTTTTTCTCGCTCCGCAGCCTTTTTGGCCGAAGCTTCAAGCTCCTCTATAGTATCGCCAGATACCAACTCGGGAAACTTTATCCCGTGCTTCTGAATCAACAACTCCTTTTTCATCCGCAATTCCGTGTCGACAATCTGTTGTGCGGAAATCGATGCCAATTCTTCCATCCCCTTTTTCAGCTTCTCTCTTTCTGTACGAAGTTCCTCCAGCTCCTTTGACAATCCCTCCTTATCAGATTTCTTGCCATCTTGGAGCTTCTCCAATCTCTTTTGTGCTCCGGACAATTGCTCTTCAAGCTCTTTCATCTTGTCCATCTGCGTTTTCAGAGCAATTGAAGTCTCCTCCAACTTACCCTGATGCTTCTTCTTCTCATCACTGCGAATCTTAGAGAGAAGCTCATTAACCTGATCTTGGGTATAAAGCGTCTCTTTAGACTTTCCACCTTTGTCTTCATCCTTTGAGTCTTTGTTCTGTGTCGAATCGTCCGAAACTGTAGAACTCACTTCTGTAGCGCTTTCTCCATCCTTCGGATCTGTACCATGTTGTTTGCCGTTATCTCCAACCATATCTTCCTTCTTTCTCCTTTGTCGAAACCGTGTTAGCTATCCCTTAATTTAGGAATAACGCTTATCAGTGGCCTTCCTGGCATTCCCGTCGACTGTGTTGGAATTTGGGCCTATGGATGGTCCTCCGACTCTATTCGTCTTCCTGCCACTCTTAGTAAACGGAAACCGAACGGTAGAACCGCGGGAGTTATCCGTTTGACTCTGATCACCACCGGGAACATTCCCTGCGCTATTTGCCATGGTACACCTCCTTTAATGTGGGTCTCGTCAGCCATGACCAACTGACAACCTAAAATAATTCTATAGTCTTAAAGCAACATTCTCAACCTATAAAGCTAAATCTTCTTACATATAGTGGAAGATGAACTATCCAAAAATACCTCCACTTCACTCAGCACTAAACAATAAAGCTCTGAACTCTGTAACTCAGGTACTTCTATATAATCTAAAAACTGCCCATAAGTCTCTGTATCTTCTACGTAATCTATACCGTCGATACCCTGGAGTATGTCATTAAAACTCCCCAAAACCTCCACTTCATCTACTCCAGATACAAGGTCCCCCTCTCCAACAATATCGTAAAAGATCCCAAATTCTTCTGCCTCTACAACACCATCCACTAAATCAGCAGACTTAAAATTATCAAAAAATTCCCCATAAATCTCAGATTCTAAAATCGAAACCACAGAATCCCACGACCCAACAATATCGTAAAAGGTCCCATATACCTCAGATTCTGCCACATAAGTAACCGAGTCCATCAGAGTTAAAACGTCAAGAAATTCTCCTAAAGTCTCAGATTCTTGAACCGTGACGACTGAATCTATATACTGAAAAACGTCAAGGAATTCTCCTAAAGTCTCAGACTCTTGAACTGTGCCTACTAAATCTACATACTGAAAAACATCGAAAAATTCCCCTAAAGTCTCTGACTCTATAACCCCTAAACTACTGTCTAAAACCTCAACAACATCTGTGAATACGCTTAAAGTCTCAGATTCCAAGACTCCATCAAAACCATCTAATACACTGATAGTATCAGAATATTGTCCAAAAGTAGACGTATCTGTGACCCCCACTAGAGTGTCTACTACAGATACACTATCCAAAAATTGCCCTAATGTTTCGGACTCTTCAATCGGAATAACTGAATCCTCTACTCCAGCAGCATTTAGCGTAACAGGAAACCCTGTAAGGTTCCTCTGACCCAATCCAGTAGTCACAAATGCATAAACTATACCCTCAGACAAGGCTCCCTGAACCACATCAAAAGTAAGGCTCGTATCTGTTTGAGACTTAAATGTCTGTGTAACCTTTATGGTAGCACTACCATAATCCGAGTTGTTGCATAATTCTAAGACCGCATTGCCTGCAGAATCAAGCAAGCTCGCCCCTAATAGAACTACATTTTCTTGTAGGTCACTTATTATATTATCCCCATCGATGGAGGATATTAAGGGGACTGCATATCCTAGAAGCTTAACTCCAAGAGTATGCCCGAAAGTATTAATAAGACTTACACAAGGGTCACTTGCAGCCCATGAGGCATAGCTATATGCGGTATATCTAAGAGTCCCCCCTGGGTCTGAAGTTAACGTCCCCATAGTATCACAAATCGCCCCCAACCATACAGACTGCCCAGACTCTACTGAAAATGGACTCTGAGAAAAGTTATTCCAAACTCCTCCTGTACAATTACAATCGCTATCTATAGCTCCAAGAAGCGCCCCCGGATGATCAGATCCATTATCCAAATACGCGGCAAACTTTCCCTTGCCCGTAATGTCCGCATAGGAAGACCATTCTACTGCAACACCCGTTTTTATCACAGTATACTTATTAGCCCCAAAATAACCCGGAGTTCTCTGATACCCCGGATTAGAGGCCCACTCACCCCCAACTAACCTCTCCTTTGCCATCCTAACCCATACTTAAAATACTCTTCAGAGTATAAATCGCCAGAACATTTGCCCTATCTGCATCTGTAGCATTCGTTAAATCCTGCAATGTTGCACCAGCACTTATGGACTCTGGGCTAAGCTGTGGCTCTATCGCCAATGTATTCTGCCACTCCGCATAATCTGGATCAAATGCTGAATGGCTTAGAGTAAGGTAAAAGCCAACCCCATTTGAGGAGGTAGAATAAATCCCGTTATCGGAACTAATCACGAAACCCGGAACATCCCCTCCTCCATTAGCTGTCGGCAGCTTCGTCTGAACTACATGCGCTACTCCACCCACTACCTCTCGGAATACAAATTCCGCCCCATTCCCCAAACTCTTAGTGCGCTTAGACAACAAAAAATTTGCAAACCCTCTCATAAAACCTCCTACGGAGCTGAATACAAAGTTGTACCGTCTGGGATTAAAGTAGCAGAACTCCCGCTATCAATCGTCAAAGATGCATCCCGAACTCCATAAAAACACAAAGGCTCTCCAGCCAAAGTTGTATTTCTGATGATACAGTGCTGAGCAGGCCCAATCGCTCCACCCGAAGCCGTATACTCCACAGCTCCACTTGTAATCAAAGTATAAGCCCCTCCAGTTTGACTCGATAACACAGAAACCGCTTGCCCTGCATAACCATTGCCATCGGCCAACTCATTCGCAGACTCATCTGCCCATACCGAACTTGAAGCAGAAGGAGCCGAATCTTGGAGAGTAAACTCAAATGAATCCGATCCAAGATTCATATCTTCTCTCATCCGCTCAGCAAACGAATTGAACTTATATAATGTCCATTGTCCCATAACAACCTCCTAACCTTATTCACTTTGTTCCTACACCCACTACTTATATCCTATACGCTCTTCCCTCATCTTAATACCAATTTATACAACTGGATCCATATGACATTTGCAATATGGGTGAGGATACTCCGGCCACTCTGACACTAAGTATAATCCTTCAAGAATAACTGTTGACGTCGACGTCGACGTCGATCTTCTTAATACAGTTCTTACGCCCTGCCCAACCTCAACTGATAATCGCTCGCAAGCTTCGCACTTCCCCGGAAGATGATCCGAACTTAATCTCCAATAGGCCAACTCAATATCGTGAGCCTCCAGAATCTTCTTCTCAGTCTCCTGCGAAATTCGAGCTTCCTCTGCAACCATAAGTCTCGATACCTGCTTTGAAACACTCCCTCCAGACACTGACGTTCGAACACCCACTCTATTATCAGCCAAACGAAGCGACATCTCACGCTTAATGACATCCTGCGCATTTCCATTTCGATAAGACTTTCGAATTGAAGCAACCATCTCACGCTCATGCCGCATCTGAATAATCCTTAATCGATCACGATAGGCTAATCCACTCCCCTTTGGAAACTCCTCTCCAAGCATCTTAACAGCTTCCTTCTGTAAAAACTGAAGCTCCTTGTTACCTACAAGAGGAACGCCCGCAGCACTCAAAAACTTTTTCTGATAAATCGACGCCCTAGATGCAGCTCTTTCAACCGCAAGCTGTATCTCTCTATCAGCAGCCTCAAACGCTGACCGCAGGTCCCTCCGAATAGACCGTTCGAGTCTATCGGCCTGAGCCTTATACATTCGATCACCATCTCCAGTGAAGGAACCCGGAATCAATTTACTTTGAATACCTGAATTCAGGACTCTAAACTTACGCCGAAGACTGCCCGACTCTCGAATCCAAGAACGAAAAAGAAGATCCTTCGCCTTTATAAGTAGGCTGTCGGAAGGCATCAGTCCTCATCTTCCTCGGCTTCAGCCATCCCATCAGATATTTTTTCCCCACGTGTTTCACTCGGTCCACCACGCATTGCATTGCCGTTTCCGCTTCCGATACCAGCCGAATACTCCTGAAGCATTTTGGTCTCCCGGTCCTTATCAGCCTCAGCCAACACCTCATCAATCTGGGCTTCGGTGAGACCCCGAGTCCTCAAAATAATTCTCCGAGCTGTAATCCCCAACTCATCTTCAAGCTTGTTCTTCTCCAGCTCACGAACTTCATCCCTCGGCATCGGGTCTGTGAACTGAACATCATTTCGATATCGATTCTTTATGCCAACCATCTTCGCTTTGAACTCTGGGCTCGCAATTTCATTCATTCGAAGGATAAGCCGATTTATTCGCTGGATACCTGCCCCATATACCAACGCCTTCATGTTTCTCTTCTGCATAACAGGCATAAACATAATCTGTAGAGCTGCAGCCGAAGTGTTGCTTATGGGAGGAGGCGTCCCCCAAAAGTGGTCTGGACAGCTCGACAACTCTTGAAAGGCTTTCTTCAAATACTCTAGATGCGCGTTCGCCGCGGCCAAGTCACCATGTAGCTCGAGGTTCTCGACCGAAGCATCTGCCGGGATTCCCCAGATTCGGTTTGCACCCCTTTCGAGCTGCTGAAGCTTGCAACCCTTGACTATCGTCTGAGGGGATCCGTGATAATCGATGATGTCCGATACATCTGTGAGCTTTTCGTTGAGCTCTCTGTTCAAATCGGTGACATCGACCAAATCTGATATACCGTAATACTCGCCCGCGACCGGGTAGTTGGGAATATGCACAACTGGAATCTCTTGTAAAGGATTGACCCTCTCGCTCACCAGCTCGTTGTCTCTGTACTCATAGACCATCGCCGGCGTCACAATATTCCCGTCTTCATCCTGAACAGGAGAAGTCCACAATTCGGCCTTCATGACCAACGACACCCGAGTGTTTCCAAAATTCTTCTGAATGACTCGTCCTGGGTCCAATGCTGTAATATTCGAATCCACAAAGGTCGGGATTACAATGAGCAACCTCTTGATTTTCTTCCTGTCGACTCCATGAGGCCCACAGAATTCTGGAAAGCAAAAATGGCTCGGTATGATATCAACCCGTGCGTAAGGATCCTCAAACAAATCAGTCCTGTCCCAGCTCACCCGAGCGAATACATCTCCGGTAATCCCCCCTCCCTGGCCACACTCTACCATCCACAGTTTCTTGTTGTTCCTCTCCCACGTATCGTCGAGAAGAACTTTGATGAAATCTCGAGTCCTTTGCTCATTCTCTTTAGTGCTTGGATCGTCAGGAACAATCACATCAAAGCCCTTGCTGAACGCAAAATCGTTATGACTATTCACGGCCTTCCTGCAATAGTTGACCGTGTACGCTGTTTCTCCTTCATCTCTTTTATACGACCAGTGCTCGCCAAAGTATGCCAACCAATATCTTCGATAGGCATTCAGCCGTCTAGAGTGATTTAGTCCCAGCTCCTCACTGAACAACGTTTCGAATGAATTTGCGATTCCAAACCGTATCTCGGCAGATGACACAGATGATGAATACTCTGACATTTAAACCTCCATCAATCCCACTTTGGGTTTGGCCGTCTGCTGGTTAGCCCCAAGCTTTTTCTATACGACCGCAGTCTTCGCTTCATAGCCCCAACGGCCCCGCTTATGTCCCCCCCGGAGGCAAGTCGAGCAACTCTTCCAAGAAGCATGTTATCAGCTTCTTCAACTTCCATCGAGGAACCTATATTTACTAGCCAACACAACATCATCAAAGAGTCACAATAATCGTCTCGAGCTTCATCACTCGAAACATCCTTCTGTACAACCATGGTATTACCACGCCAGCTCTTTCTCAAGTCTGTCATCTGTAATTGAAAATTTTTCCACTTTTGCGTTCGAGCCGCTGCAGCTCCTGCTGGATATGTCAATCTTCGACTATTGATTTCCTGAAGAAGTGTCTTGTATCCTTTGTCTTTGCTCTGAGCAGAAAAAATAAAACGATGTACCATAATATCCTGGTCTCTAAGATCAGCCGCAATCCTGTCATATATTGGGTCACCCTTGCCTGTTGCATCAATGATAATATCTGAAATTCTGTAGTTCGCCAAAAATCCCAAAATCTCCGGATGCTGTGCTTCATGATTATCACCTTGAAGCTCAAGCCAATTCCAGACATGAAGCGGAAATCTCGTGCCGTCTGCGTACTCAATCGGCATATCCCAAAAAGGCCTCCCGATTGTAACAATGGTAGAGTTCTCCTTCCCAACGTCGATGGAAGCCACAATTTTAGGGGTTGTAGAATCATAGGTGATGAGATTTCTAGAACGGCGAAACTTTATCCGTTTCTTTCTTGTTCGGCTTCCCTTTGTAACAATTAAGAAATCATCTTCCCGAATACCACATTCCTCGAACATATCCGGGCTTACGAACATTCCACGCTCAAGAAGCCAATGCAATCGATATTTCAACTTGAAATCGTCAGACTCTTCCCCAAGCCGTTCTTTTTCCTTTTCAACATACTTTCGATATCGAGGATTGTTCCTCTGCGCCACAGTGTAATCAAATTCATAATGCCGGCGCTTCTTCGACCTTGTGTTTCCGCCCACGACATCAGATCGCTTGTTTCGTCGACATGCCTCATAAAAATCAGATCGTTCCCTACTTGGTGTTCCGATTTTAACCAAAGTGCCAGCCGTCGCCGCAGCCATAGGATGAATAGAAGATCGAAGAACATTCCTGTCGATGTCCTGGGCCTCCTCACAGATGATGAGATGGAACGTTTCCCCCTCGATTTTTGACTGCGGCGCCGCGGTTCCACAATGAACAAAGGATCCATTTGGCAATCGGAGATTTTCGACCACATTCTTCTTGGTCAAATCGATATCGATGTCCGGATCGAGCAAGGTGCTCTTTGATTCTTGCGAATACATCCGAGCTTTCATCCGTCGGAACATGATGTTTGACTGATGATAGTGTGGTGCGTAAATGCCGACCCATAATCCATGAGCAAATTTGGAAATACGCTCATCATGCTTCAGCTTCTCAGCGAGTACCGGCAGCATTACTAAAAGACCGCACACCGCCACGGCGACCGTCTCAGTCTTTCCTGACTGTCTAGAAAACAATGCCGTGATCTCCTCAGCATCCTCGATAAGAACAGAATAGATAAGTCTCCATCCAAATTCTAGTTCGTAATCATGAAGTGTAATGCCGCACATCGCCTGGGAAAAACTCAGAATGACATCCGCGAGTTTCTCCATCTGCTTATCTGTGAGTCCTTTTCGACCTGCCTGAAAAGGTTCGGCAGCAGCCTGAGCGCTGGCTAGATTTTCGGTATACGTATCGGTTTCGTGTGTCGATTCCATAAGTGCTCCATATCGTCATAAATATTGTGCCATATACAGAGTGCTTTTGAAACAAGAATGAAATTATGTTGAATATGGACAGATTCTATCCGTGTTCCTGACGAGCTTGACGCCCATCGGAGGGGATTGAGATTAACGTAGAGGGATAAGGGGTCAAAATCGAGGGGTCTGTGCTGGATTGTGAGGGATATGGCATAGCATGGGATAAGGGAAGGAATAGGAGTCGAAACTATCCGTGTTCCTTACAGAATTGACGCCCATTGGATGGGATTAGAAATCGGGTAGGGTGATATAGGTAAAATTTTGGAGGGTTCAGGGGGCGTCTGTCGAATCGTTATCATCGGGGTCATCGACTGCAGTGAGATTGGAAATCCATTGAAGAAACATTACAAAGAAAACAATAGGCCAAATCAGAGCACGAAGTAACGCAGCAACACTGCCCAAGTCACGCAAAGCGATAAAACATATAACAAAACCACAAACATAGATGATCAATAACATGATGCCTCTTAATACGGAAGATTTGCGTAGAATTCTGCGTTCACAAAAACCTGAACGTTAAATCCAAGGTCAAATTTTCCTCCGACTTCTCCACCAGCCGACCGAGCCATAGTCGAGAAATCAAATGTTCCCATCTCTTCGTCAATATACTCACGACTCACACTCTTATACTCCTCAGAATCAATTTCAAGGTCAACAGAAATGGTTCCCTCATCATGAGCACCGTCTATCCAACTCCAAAGTTCAGTGCCCCTGTAAATCTCAATGTCAAGATAATATCCCTCAACATTAATGGACTCTAGATCGACAAAAGTGACTCCAGTTGAAATTTCGTAGTAAGCCGATCCACGCCACACAACATCAAACGGCTCAATGTCAATCACTCCCAATTCAACCGTTCCATAAGCCCAAACATCAGCTTCCTGACATCCTCCGTCTACACATTCCTCTGTATTAAAATCTTGACATTCATTCCATACTGAACACTCAACACACTCTCCTTCAAAGCACATAATCGGACAGCTCATTACCTCTACGAGTTCTTTGCATCCATCGTTGTCAACATCTATGCAGGCCATCACCGAACCGCTCAAGCATTCTTTTCCAACACATTCATCTGAGCATTCATTCATATCAGTGTCGGTGTCGATATCAGTGTCGGCATCGGTATCAGTGTCGGCATCGGTATCAGTATCGGTATCAGTGTCGGTGTCGATATCAGTGTCGGCATCGGTATCAGTGTCGGCATCGGTATCAGTATCGGTATCAGTGTCGGTGTCGGTATCAGTGTCGGTATCGGTGTCGGTGTCGATATCAGTGTCGGCATCGGTATCAGTGTCGGCATCGGTATCAGTATCGGTATCAGTGTCGGTGTCGGTATCAGTGTCGGTATCGGTATCGGTATCAGTATCGGTGCCATCAATTTCAAAGACGTCCGCCTTCTCGGCACAACCGAAAAATACAACCAAAACTACCAGAAAAAATTTAAACATTATATCCTCCACAAAAATACCGGTGGCCACTTGGCCACCGGCAGTAATAACCCCGAGAGGCAACATTGCACGTTTCAGGCGACAGGTTTCTTTGAAGCTTTTTTCTTGGATGAAGAAGTCTTCTTCTTTTTCGATGACGTCTTCTTTACCTCTGTCGATTTGACTTCGACTTCAGTGGACTTGGTCTTCTTCGCCGGCTTATCACTACCCTTAACTTTTCGAATCTTGTTGAAGACAGTACGATCTTCTACCAGCTCAACCTTACCACGGGTGTTCTTTTCAACGACTCGAATGTTGTCACGTCCCACACGAATTTCGGTATAGAGCAGCGACTTGAATCTCGGACTGTCCTTGTTTATATGTCGATTCGCGATGATTTCAGCGCGTTTTTCAAGCTTGTCGCCCTTCGATGCCCAGAGCAACACGTACCATTTGTTGTCCTCGGCCAGCTTCACCATGAGGTTGCCCTTGATCTCCTTGCCGACGGCGAAACGCCGTTGGACCTTCGTTTTGTCGGGCAAGGTGACCTCAAAAATATTGAACAACGGTTTGTCGGCATCGCTTTTCTTCACCCTGGTTTTCTTTTTCGTGTCATCGGTCGGTTTTCGAGACCGTGTCTTGCCGTTCGTTTTCAGCTCTTGAGTCTCAGAATTGGTGGCGCCGGTGTTCCCCTTCGGTGCACGTTTTCGAGATGCAGCCGTGACCTTTTTACCCTTTTTACCCTTTACGGCTTTGGAATTGGTGTTTTTGACGTTGGATTTTTTTGTAGACATGATGTCCTCCTTGGGTCACATCGACCCTCTTGGTTATGTTTCGAGGGGGTTATCCCCTGCCTACTGTAAAGGTAAGCGACCCGATTTTGGATTTCAAACCCTAAAGTCCATAATTCCGCATAGTTACGCCTACAGTCACAGTGTAATTTACAGTAATAATGTGATATATCCGTGTTCCTGACGAGCTTGACGCCCATTGGACGAACAGGAAACAGGACATGGGACACGTAAAATCTTCTGTGGACGATGTCACGGGTTAAGAGAATGTCACACGTTACAGTGTGCATATAATCCCCATATCTGATTGGCAAGTGCATTTTGTCGATCGATATCGGATTCAAACGATTTCGCAATTTCTAACGCGAGATACATTTCCGCAACAGCACCTGCATCTACAGCACCTATGAAATCCGCAAAAGCTTTCGAAAGTATGGCAGGTGTAATCATCTCCAGACTCATTTTCACTTTTCCAGCAGAATATCAGTGGCCTTCTGCACTGCGATCAAAAACGTCTCAACTCGGACTTCATTCGAGTTCCAAGGATCAATTTCTTTAAATAGCCCAAGAACCAATGGTGCAATGATCAAAGTAGCAAGATGGCCCTTCTGCTCAGGATCCTCAAAATAAACCTCATTCTGTTCGGTGTAAAATGCATGCACGTCAAGCTTTATGTACTCATTCATCCACCTATGATCTGGCTTAATCAAAACCATCGCAACAGACATAGACCCAGCCCGACTTCGAAGATAATTGAGTACAAACTCCTTTAACAGAATACTCTCTTGTTCTTCCTCCCTTACAATACCTCTCAAATTAATTTCAATTATCTCAACTACTCTTTCAACATCCATGTCAATCTCCTTCCTTAAAGTGTTCGTAACAATCGTCACATCTGCTGGACAGCATGTCACAACAAACGACGGCTCTAGTAACCCATTTCTCGAAGATACCTCACAGCTTCTTCAACCGTTTTCATATTCGAAACCAAAGTCGCATCCCTGTCATATCTTGACAATCGGTCCAATTCCTTCTTTGGATCAACGTTATGCCTAGATGCTGCCTGAGCAACTTTCTTGCAGCACAATTCGCGAATCCGCCGAGCAATCTCAAGGGGTGTATCACCCGACAGGACATACTTCTCATCCACAATGTTCCCTGTCGAACCCCTTATTCTAGAGCGGAAAGCTCCCTGGATTTTTCTACTCTCCAATGTTGTAAGACGAATCTTCAACAACCGACGCTGCATTTCAGTCATAAGACTCGTGACTTCCTCGCGTTGTCTTTGACTCAAACCCAAAAACTCCTCCGCAGAAATTCCTCCTACTGTATCTTTGCTAAACATGTCCCCTCCTTTACGTTTCACGGATTCCTCCATCTTTAAATATATCCGAGATAGATTAACCAAGAAGGATACCCGTGAGGGCAGATTCCATCGGGTTCAACCTCGCAACCATCCGTAGCTTCAACGACAGAATCATAGACCCACTTCTCAACCTGCTCGATATCGGGCTCTGGCTCTGTCGGCTTCGGATACCCCTTTGGTGTAACGCCTCCAAATTTGTTTTCGTCAGTTGTCATTGTGATTTCCTCCTGCCCTAAACGGGCCAAACGTATGGGATGTCCGGTGATTCGGACCATCCAAATTTTCCGTACCAAGATGGGTCTTTTCGAAGCAAATTGCTCCGATGGGATGCATGAAAAGCAGAATCACCAACCCAAGGTGGGAGCTTTACAACTCCATGCTCAAGAATCTCCATCGTATTTCGATTCCCACGCAGAACCCATTCTTCAATCATTACATTGCTGTAGAAGATAAGAGCAGCCTCATATCCTCGCCACATCCTCACGGCCGGATGACTCGACCATCCTCCAACTTTAGATATCGCACCCAAGATTTGACGGGCCTCAACCCGCTGTTTGCCCAGACGTCGATAATCAAGCACCTTGGCAGTTTTTCCAAACTCTGGATAAGGAAGAAATGTCTGCATTAGCTCCTCCTTGATTTCCAAAACTTCTTCTTTGCGTCATTAAAAGCATCTTCGACTGAAGCGGTTTTTCCTGGAAAAGAATCTATCCCTACGATACGAAGTCCCGGACCTTCTATGATAAACTCAATGCCACACCCCGGATTCAAAGGATCACACGGCTTAATTGTTACAGTGAATCCCGAGGAAACAACTGTACGCAGAAATTTAGCCAGCATTCTCCGCACCTTTCTCGCTGAAAATCACGATGTGACTCCAGTCGTCTGAGAACGTTTGATTAATCTCAAATCCAGCTTTATCAACCAACGAAGTTAAGACATCAATATCCCCAAACAAGGTCCTACGGGAGACATACCACTTTCCCTTTTGAAACAACTTCTTTCTCTCCTCGACAGCAAAGCGAAGAGCATAGTCACAGGGTGCAACTCTAATCTTGGGTGGAGCTCCAGCCTTGTGCAACCTTCCTATAATTCGCTCGATCTCAGAGAGCTCCTCATCAAAAAATTGTTGTATGGGTGTCTTTCTCATCTTTCCTCCT
>Ga0307433_1000987_pt1 | contig 17481 bp, 16 predicted proteins | sample SalMarWE160210MG_FD_202166 | JGI IMG/M metagenome (GOLD analysis project Ga0307433, IMG submission 202166) | Salt marsh sediment microbial communities from the Plum Island Ecosystem LTER, Massachusetts, United States - WE1603-210 | ecosystem: Environmental > Aquatic > Marine > Intertidal zone >... | reverse complement strand
TGATAACAACCATGTCTCCGATGCGCGGCGGGTACCCGTTCGACAGGCTCAGGGCAGGCTCCGACCCGCCGCGCACTCACCAGCGTTGCGGCACTCACCGGCGCCGGTGTCGCGCTGGTTCTCTCCGCGTTCGCGGCGCTAAGCATATCGCCCGCGCAGGCCGCAGAAGACCTCCGCTCCACCGACGCAAACATCCATCTGCGCGGCCGCCTGGATAACTGCCGCATCCGCTTCGAGCACACCAAGAAGGGCCACGTGGCGTTCATGGGCGGCTCGATCACCGAGATGAACGGCTACCGCCCGATGGTCGCCGCGTTTCTGGCCAAGCGCTTCCCCGAGACGGAGTTCACCTTCACGGACGCAGGGGTCGCGTCCACGTGTTCGACGACCGGCGCGTTTCGCCTGGCGGCCGACGTGCTCAGCAAAGGGCCGGTGGACCTGTTCTTCATCGAGTTCGCCGTCAACGATGACCAGGACGCCGGCCACGCCCGCCGCGAGTGCATCCGGGGGATGGAAGGCATCATCCGCCACACGCGGCGGCACAACCCCAGGGCCGACATCGTCGTCACGCACTTCGTCAACCCGGGGATGCTCGAGACGATCCAGGCCGGCAAGACGCCCCTGACCATCGGCAGCCACGAGACGGTCGCCGAGCATTACGGCGCGGCGACGGTCAACCTCGCCAGGGAAGTGGCCGAACGGATCACCGCCGGGACGCTGACGTGGAAGCAGTTCGGCGGCACGCACCCGGCGCCCCTCGGCAACGCCATCTGCACCCGCATGATCGAGCACCTCCTCGGCCGCGCGTGGAGCCGACCCTTGGCGGCGGGAGCCAAGCCGACGCCGCATCCGATGCCGGCCGCCCCGCTCGACCCCCTCCACTACGGCAGCGGCCGCTTCATCGACCCGTCCCGCGCCGCCGCCGGCGACGGGTGGACGCTTGGTGTGCCCGACTGGAGCAACCTGAAGGGAAGTTGCCGCAGCCGATTCGCGAAAAACCGGATGCTCTGCGCCAACCGGCCCGGCGCCGAACTCACGCTCCGGTTCACCGGCACCGCCGTGGGCGCCTACGTCCTCGCCGGACCCGACGCCGGCGTGGTCGAAGCGACGGTCGACGGCGGACCGCCGAAGCAGGTCGCCCTCTACCACCGCTACAGCAAAGGCCTCCACTATCCGCGGACCGTCATGCTCGCCACCGACCTGAAACCCGCAGAGCACACGCTGCGCCTGCGCATCGCCCAGAAGACCTCAAGCGGCGGCCACGCCATGCGGATTCTGCAGTTCGCGGCGAACTGAAGCAAGTTCAGGGTACGGTGATGCGTCCGGCATCATCAGACCTTAGATCTTCGAATTTAGATGGTGTCTGCTGAAGCGCTCCCCGTCGGTCTGCAAGCACCCAGCGTATGACGCCCAACTCACAGCAGGCGGTAGATGTGCGCGTCGTGTATCACGACGCCGTTGATGACGTTGTTGGTGAAACGGATACCGCTGATTCCAGAGCCAGTCTGTATCGCGCTTCGCAGCAGCTTCAAAACTGGCGATCCCGCCTCCACCAGAGCCACATCGTCCAGCGACAAAGATGGCGCGGCGTCAGGGATCTTCGCAAGGCAGGCCTGAATGCGCTTGTACGCCTTCTTGGGCCCCTGCCCGACCAACCGGGGAATCGAAAGCATCAGCTTCCAAACACCCGGCTCCGGAGAGAAGAACCAGAAAGCGGCTCTGACATTCAGCCCGGAAGCGTCGAGTGCCTCCAAGAGCTTCTCCCCGGCGTCAATGAGTTCCTGTGTTAGGGCTTGTGTTACCATTGCTTCCTGATCCAGGCAAGAATACCGTGCGTCCTGGCGGTACACGCTGAATACAAATCCCTAGCCTGTTGGGCCGAGATATGGGCGTCGTAGCGCGCTGTTTCGTCCCAGTCCTTAACCACCGCCCAGTTCACCTCAAGGCTCTTGTCGGCAGCCATTGCCTTGTTCAGATCCGTTCCTAATCCTGAGAGCTTCAACAGGGTTTCCAAATTGTGAGTATATGCCTTGTTCGCGAGGTCCTTATTGGGAAAATCGTGCCGCCTCGTCTGCTTCGCTATGCAAGCCTTAAGGGCACACTCAACAGCGTATCCCATCAAGTAGTACGCGCCAGGATAGTGCTTCACCTTCAGCAAAGCAGATACTTCGCTGCGACGCATCCGTGCAATCTGTTGCAGCTCTTTTCGCGTCAGAGGCTTCATACGCTTGGCTGACCTTCTTGCTGCTTAGGCAGCATTCCCGCGTCCGTCCGAACCACGGGGCCACCTGTTTCTGTACCTCAGCAGATGCCCACAGCGCCTTGCCCCCCGGCCAACCACCAGTACGCGGAGCAACCAGCATACACCAAACCGACAGCGCGTCAAGCATCATTCGCTCATGGCCCGGAGGCTTGCCTCGGCACCTGACATCTGGCATTCGGTATTTGGCGGCTGGGCACGACTACGGCGAGATCCTTCGACTCGGCCCGGACGGGCCTCGCTCAGGATGACAGCAGCGTCACTCCACCTCGCAGGTCACCTTCGCCGTCCGCATGTTGCCGCCGTGGTCGATGACCGTGACGATGAGGTCGGCCTTGCCTTTCTTGAGCGGTCGGACGGGCAGCGTCGCGGCAAGGTCGGCGGTGGTGCCGGTCAGTTCCGCCCCGCCGACGGTCGAGTCCATCGGCCGCCACCAGTAGATGACCGCCGCGAGGGCCTTGTCATCGGTCGCGCGGCCGCGCACGGGCACCTCGCGGGCGCCGGCCTTGAGTTTGGCGGGGGGCTCCAGTTCCACCCGCGGCGCCTTGGCGTCGGCAAGGTCGGCGTCGGGGGCGAAGAACCGCGACCGGGCCAGGATGCGGGCATGCTCCGGCGAGAACCCGACCTGCTCCTGTTCGGGCCCCTGCCCCGGATAGTTCCGCCGCAGGCTCCGGAACCCGTTCCCCATAACGTATTGGCGGTCCTTGCGGTGATCGTGCGGAAGCCCGAAGGCGTGGCCCATCTCGTGGGCGACGGCGCCGAACCCGTCCTCGATGAACTCGAAGCGCGGCGAGTTCATGCGTCCGCACCCGAGGGCCACGCGGCCTTGGATGGGCGTCTCGTCGGCAAGAAACTTCAGTTGCCCGTCAACGGTGGTCGCGCAGAATTCATCGCGCAGAATCCATGCGGAGAACAGCCCCGCCCCGCCGTCCGCCGTGTACCGCGCCCCCAGGGCCACGCCGCCTCGCCACTCGAACTTCGTCGGCCCGTCGTCGTAGGTCTCGGCGAAGACGACGTGCAGGTTCTTGGCCGCCTTCCCGACGGCCGCCTCGACCTCCGGCAAGATGGTCCGCCACTGCCGCAGGGGTTTGAACTCCGGGTCGCCGTTGTAATGGGCCGCCTTGTGCTTGCCCCGTAGCAAGCGGACGAGCAGGCCGCCGGATGCGAACTCGAAGTCCAACCGCCGCCCCTTCCAGCCGTGCCTGGCGAGGTCCCGCCGGTACAGGTCGGCGACGAAGGTCGTCACGACGGTCATCTTGGCCCGCCAGTCGGCCGTCGGCTCCCGGTCGGTCGGCACGAAATACGTGACGCGGACCTTGTGGCTGTGGCCGCCATCCCGAAGGGGCTCCGGCCGGTTCAGGTGAGTCGCACCCGGTGGCGGGTTCGCTCCGGCCGCCGGCAGGGTCGCGGTCGCCAGACACAGCGCGACGGCAATCTCGACCGCCTGCCACGCTCGCCGCCGTGCTGCTGCGTCGCCCATGCCGCTCCCTTGTAACTCTCCTGCCTGATGCGTCTCAGGCTGCTCGACGGGCAATTGTACGCCCTGTGGCGGCGGGAACCACGACAATTCTCTCTCCCGGAAGCGTCGAAAGAGTTTTGCGGCGGCGTCAGGTCGGTTCGTATAATGAGGGGGTATGAGTCTATCCAGAACCGGGCCGGAGGACCTGTCATGATGACCACACGCTGGCCTTGGGTGTTGAGGGTATGCCTTCTGGTCGCCTCTGTCGGCCCCCTGTATGGGGCGAAGAGCGCCGATGCGGCGACGCCTGCGGGGTGGGCGGGCACCGCCGTAGGCGCGGCGGGGCTTTCCTTCAAGGAGGTGATGAGCAACCCCAACCGCACGGTCGGCTTCATCCCGAAAACGCTCGCCACCGGCGGCCGCACACCCCGCAAGTATCAGGTGTGGGTTCCCCTTAGTTACACGCGCGCTCGCAAGTGGCCGGTGATTCTCTTCCTGCACGGCCCGGACGGGTGCGGGACCGACGGCGAGAAGATGCTCGCCCAAGGCTTGCCGCAGGCCATCAAGAAACGCAATGGCAGGTTCGACTTTATCGTCGTGATTCCGCAATGCCCGTCACCGCGCGGCTGGCAGGGCGCCCAGGAGCGGTTCGCCGTGACCGCCCTGACCACCGTCCTTGCCGAATACAGTTGCGACCGGCAGCGGCTTTACCTGACAGGCGTGTCGATGGGCGGGAACGCCACGTACGCCCTGGCGACGAAGTACCCGACGGAGTTTGCCGCCATCGCCCCGGTCGGCGGTATCGGCGACGTCCGCCGCGCCAAAACCATCGCCCGCGTGCCTGCCTGGATCTGGCACGGCGAAACCGACAAGACGGTCGCGGTGGACAAGGCCCGCAAGATGGTCAAGGCACTGAACGGGGCCGGGGCCGCCGCCGTCAAGTACACCGAACTGCCCAACGTCGGCGAGGATGCCTGGGACCAGGCCTACGCCGGAGACGCCCTCTGGACCTGGTTTCTCGGGCACACGTGCCCCGAAAAACAGGTCGCGACCGCGCCGGTAGATGACGGCTCCACCGGCGGGTTCCACAAGATGGACGGCAAGTTTGACAACAAGATAGACAACAAGATGGACGGCAAGATGGACGGCAAGTTTGACAAGATGGGCGGCAAAATGCAGCCGATGAGGTAACAAGCCGCCTGGCAGTCGTGCCGGCTATGCGCCGCGGCAGCCCTGGCCGGTTGTCGCAACCCGGGCCAAGAGGGGTCAAGACCTGACGGAGACCAATCAGTGAAGCGAACCGTACGCATCGCGACGGTGCTGGCCACCCTGGCCGCCCTGGCCGCCCTGACCGGAACCGCAGCGGCCAAGGTCGAGTCACGCTGCCTGCCGCCCGAGATGCCCATGGTCCTGTTCCCGACGTGGGTGTCGCTGCTCCCCGAGGTGGGGTGCCAGGAGATCTCGGCGCCTCTGGCGCACGAGAGGGCCGCATCGCGCAGCGGCGCCGCCAAGGCCGTGCGAAGCCTCTCGAAGATACCCAAGGAGTCGCGTGCGGCCATCGAATTGGCGCAATCCGGCCAGTACACGCAGGCAGCCACGGCCGGCAACGCCCTGCTGAAACTGCCCGGCCACACCTACGGCGACTTCACTTGGGACTACCTCGCGAACGCGACGGCTTGGTCGTACATCCAGGCGGGCAGCCTCAAAGGGGCCGAGGGCGCCCACCGGGCCGCCGTCGCACGCATCGCCGACACCGCCGTCGTCCAGTACCACCGCGTCGCCGCCGACGTGCTCCGTGACACCAAAAAGTCCGCCCAACAACTCAAGGACCACGCGGCATACCAAGACGAGATGCGCGAGGGCCTCGTGGACCGGGTCAAGACGTTCGAGGAAAACGCCCAACTGGCCCGGAAGGTCCGCTCCGCCGAGGCACGGCTGCGACGCCTCAAGGCGGCTTACACGGAACTCCGGGTGCTGGTGGCGGCCGATCCCGACACCGGCAACGCCTCCGCAAAGGCCACCTTCCGCCAGGGGGCCGACGGGCTCGCCGGCGATGTCATCCCTGTGCTGCTCGATGAGGCCCGACGCGCCAGCGACCGCCTGGTCGCGCTCTACCCCCAGCCGCTTCCCGAGCACAAGTTCCGCCAATGGAACACCGAAGTCCGAACGCTGTGGAACGGCGTGCGGCACGTCAAACGCCTCTGCCGCATGCACGACTACCTGGCACGCCTCAAACTGGCCACTCGCGGCGAGTCGGAACGTCTCTTCCGGCAGGCCCATCAATTGCTGTTCGTGCCGGACAACGCGAGAATGGTCTGGCAGGAGATCGGCCACGCCTGCCTCCTCAATGGAATCGCCCACCGAGACCTCCGCCGCAAGGTGCCCTACCAGGAAACCCCGATCGCCCCGATCGGCGTCACCCCCGGAGGCGCTACCGTAACCGCCGGGTGGAAAAAGATGGACGGCGACAACTTCGAAAAGATGGACGGCAAAATGGACGGCGACAAGTTCGAAAAGATGGACGGCAAAATGCAGAAGGGCCAGTTCGAAAAGATCGACGGCAAAATGCAGAAGGGCCAGTTCAAGAAGATGGGCGGCAAGATGAGCCCCATGCAATAGGGACCCGCCCGAACCGCAGCCTTCCTCCAAAAACGACCCCCGTTTGCATTCAGGGCTCATCCCGATCAAACGAAACGGAATCGCCTGATGGCACAAGCAGACCTCGCCCGCGGCTTTCGCTCGCCTTCCGCCGCCAGGGGCGTCCAGGAGCAAGGTGGCCGTGAGGCCCACACGGAAGACCGCTTGCGGAGAACGGCGGTGAAACGGGTTCTGTATCTCTGCACGGCGATGGCGGCGCTGGCGGGTCTGCCCGGAATCGCGCAGGGCCGCATCGAATCTCACTGTCTGCCCCCCGAGATGCCGATGGCGTTGTTCCCCAGTTGGGTATCAACCCTGCCGGACATCGAATGCCGGGAAATCTCCGCGCCCCTCATCCGCGACCACCTCGAGTTGCGGAAGGTGGTCGTCGCGGACGCCCGGGTGACGCTAGGACTCAAACCCCTCGAGCAAGGCACGCCCGACGCAACACGTCTCTCCGATATGTGCGAGGAACCACGCGACGCCATCCGCCTGGCCCAATCGGGCAAGTACCGCGAAGCCGCCAAAGCGGGCGACGCCCTGCTCGGACTCGGACGCAGCCGCTACGGCGACTTCACCTGGGACTACCTCGCCAACGCCACCGCCTGGGCGTACATCCAGACGGGCAGTCTCAGCGGTGCGGTTCAAGCCCACAACGCCGCCGCCGCACGCATCCAGGACACCGCCGTCGCCCGGTACCACAGACTCGCCGCCACCACGCTCCACGAGACGGTCAAATCAGCCGGGCAACTGCAAGAGAACTCAACCTACCAGGCCGAGATCCGTAAGGCACTCGAAGGCACGGTCAAGAACTTCAAACTCAACAACGTGCTCGCGACGAAAACCCGGTCGGCTGAAGCGCGGCTGCGGCACCTCGACGCGGCCTACAAGGCGCTTCGCGTCATCATGGCAACGGATCCCAATATCGGAAAACCATTGCAGGGAAACGCCTTCCGCGAGGCCGCCGACGGGCTGGTCGACGATATCAGCCCTGTGCTGCTCGATGAGGCCAGAGCCGCCAGGGACCGACTCGTCGCGCTCTACCCCCAGAGCCTCCCCGAACGGAAATTCCACCACTGGAACACCGACGTCCAGATCCTCTGGGACAAGGTGCGGCACGTCAAACGCCTCTGCCGCATGCACGACTACCTGGCACGCATCAAACTGGCCGGCCCCGGCAACGCCGCCGACCGTTTCCGAGAAGCCCACCGCTTACTGTTCGCGCCCGGCCGGGACGACCTCGTCTGGCAGGAGATGGGGAAACGGCCCGTCCATTTCAAGGACCACCGCCGAAGGGTGCCTTACAAGCAGACCAAGATCAAACCCATGTAGATCGGCACGTCGCCGCGGGCCTCATGCCACCGCGAACCAACAGCCCCAACGGGCACCGCCGCGAGCCTCCGCAACGCGAACAAGCACCCCGGCACACGGACCGACACAGCAATTTTCCTTGAAATACCTTCGCTTATTTCGTCTTCTACCGCAGAGTTAAGGCGACACGCTGCATGACACAGGTTGCGGGAACCAACACGGGGGCCGACCTGATCGCGTACCGAGCGCGCGAGTCAGCCCTGTTTCAAATCCGCGACGCGGCCGCCATCGCCGACACCTGGGACGCCTTCCACACGTCCCTCGAAGCCCTCGACATCCCGGAAGCCCGGGCCCGCCAAATCCTTGACTCACCCGTCACGATGGACCTGCACCTGCACTCGGCGCACTCCGACGGCGAGAACCCGCCGCACAAACTCGCCTGGCTCGCACGCGTCATCGGGCTCAAGACCATCGCCATGGCCGACCACGACAACGTCTCGGGATGCCGGGCCCTGTACGGCGAGGCCATGCTCCTGGGCGTCTCGGCCATGCCGGCCGTCGAACTCTCGACCGGCCAAGCCGGCCTCGAAATTCTCGTCTACTTCCCTGACGCCGGACGCTTCTTCGACTTCCTCACCACGCCGCGCGGACGCCGCTTCCTCAAGTACCTCGAACGCAAGCAGCAGGCCGTCCACGAGGCCACGCTCAAGGTCGTCGCCAGCGTCAACCGTTGGCTCAAGCGGCAGGGCATCGCGTCCGAAGCCCGCGTGACCGAAGACGAACTCGACGCCTGGTTCGGCGGCCAGAAACCGTACTACCCCGGCACCGTGGCGGTCCTCGGCCTGAAACGCCTCAGCCCCGCCAAACGTAAACGCCTCGGCATCCACGATCCCCGCCGGTTCAACACCAAGGTCGTCGCCCCCGCCCTGAAGCGTCTGGCCGCCTCGCCCGGCGGCAGGAGCAACATCGCCGACGCCACCAGCGACGTCCGCAGGCAACTCGCCTCCATCCGACGCTCCGGCGTCGGATCCGTCACCGTCCTCAGCCACCCCAAGGAACTCGTGACCAAGGGCAAGATGTCCATCGGCCAGGTCGCCAGCACCATCGAGTACCTGACGGCCGAAGCCGGCCTCGACGGCGTCGAGGTCGGCTGCTCACGCGACGCCGAGGCCGACGTCCGCGTCTGGAGAGAGATCATCGACGACATCAACGCACGCATCGCCGACGGCGGCATCAAGGCGCCGGGACCCCTCATCATGGCCAGTTACTCGTCGGACTTCCACGTCCTGGCACCCGGACGGGCCACCGGCGAGATCACCCTCGGCTTCGGCCTCCTCGACGAACGCCCCCACCATCAGCGCGGGAACCTCAGGCCCCAGACCTCCCCCGAAGAACTCCTCGAAGCCATGCGCCACCGGTCCTCACTCCGCACCAACCGCTGATACACCACCTTCTCGAAGCCAACGACAGACGTAAGGCCGGGAGCCTACCCCTCACGGCTCCCGGCCTTTATTGACTGACCATACGCCCTGCACGCGCCCGCCGACACGTGCCGGCGGTTACGCCCAATGCGGCGCCCGACGCGCCGCCACCTTCGCCGCCGCATCCCGCGACCCTGCCCGACGGCGGCTTCTGAGACGACGCAACTCGTCCGTCGTCACGGTGAACCCGCACACCGGGCACAGGAGAACGTAGACGCGCTCGCCCGTCCGCTCGTGGGTGATCTTGCCGAGCCGCTTCAGGGGAGCGCGGTCATGCCAGCATGTTGCCACGGAGTCATCGAGTAACGACATCGCGGTCGACTCCTTGCACGCCGGGTGACATGGAAAACCACCGAAGGGTGCGTGCAATACAGCGGTCGACCGACCCATCTATCGGCCAAATCACGTTCCGCCATTAGCCGAAACCGCCCACCAACCCCACGTCCGCCACCCCAAAAGGTGCCTGCATCAGTTGAGCGTCTTACGCAGACTCCGCGCGGCGGCCTTCCCAGGCTGCCGCACAGCCACACCGCAGGCTGGGTGGCACGGCAGCCCGAAGGGCGGCCGTGTTGGACACCGGGTGTCCACGGCCGCCCCGGCGGGGCTGCCGTGCCACCCACGCCAAACACGTACAGGTACCCTTTTCTGCCGCCCGTCACAAAAAGGCTTGCGAGAGGAAGATCACAATCGGCACCGTCAGCCCTGCCGCCAGCGTCGAGACCAACACCGCACTGGCCGCAAACCCCGGCCGGTTCTTGAACTCGATCGCCACCACGACCGACGACACCGCGCTCGGCCCAGCCGCACCGATGACCAGAACCTGCGCGAGCAGCCCCTCCAGCCCCATCGCCTTCACCAGCGCCAACCCCACGAGCGGCCCCGCCGCAAGACGCAGCACCATCGACAGCACCAGGTCCGCCGGCGCCCGGACCAGCCGCACGTTCGCCAACTGGGCGCCCAGCGTCATCAGGGCCATGGCAACGTACGCCTCGGAGATAAACGTCAGCGGTTCCCAGAGGATGCTGACGCCCCGCAGACGGTCGGCGCCCACGCCGGTCCACTTCAGAATCAGCGCCGCCGCCAGCGCGTAGACGAACGGCAACCGCCACACCTTCCCCGCCGCGTGACGAACCCCGCCCGAACCCGCCGCCGCCAGAAACGCCCCGAACGTGTACGCCACGAACCCCTGGCACGCCGCCACCACAATCTGGACCCCCACGGCATACGATTCCTCCGCCGCCCCGAAACGGAACGCCAACGCCATGACCGGTATGCCGAAATTCGCGCTGTTGTACAGGATGGCCGTGTTCGCGAAGGCGCCCCGAAGCGGTCCGTCGTGCCGGCGAAGCCGGCTCACCCCGCGCGCCGCCGCGTACAGAACCGCCGCCACCAGCGCCGAGAACAGCACGATCCGGCCGTACGCCGCTCCCGCCAGCGACGCCTCCAGGATCTTCTGGAACACGTAGAGGGGAATGAACAGGTAGATGAGCATCTTCGCCAGCACCTCGCCCGCCGCCGGCACACGCCGCCCAATCAGGTACCCCGCGCCCGCCAGCACCGCAATCGGCCCGATGACGGTGTAGGCGATGCGGACGAGATGTTCGAGGTATCCCATGGATGTGCCTTCAAAGCAGCGGCATGGCCACACCGCCGCCGCAGTGGCCACGGCTCCGACCCACCGCGCACAACTTATCTCGGACCGCTTAGTGCTGGCCGCCCGCCTGCGGAAAGAACATCGCGTCGGCAAACCGGGTCTGGAAATCCGGCCGCTGCGACAATTCCACATGCTCCACGCCGCGGGCCACGTCCGCCGCCACGTGCCGCATGTTCCGATTCACAAGCAGCAGCCTGGCGCCCGCGCCGGCCGCGTTGCCGACGAAGCGGACCTTCTCGATCGGCACCGGCGGAATCAGGCCGATGGCCTGTGCCCGGTCGGGCCGGATATAGTTGCCGAACGCCCCCGCCAGCAGCATCTCGTCCACGTCGTCGAGACCCGCCCCGAACTCATCGAGCAGCGTCTCGATGCCCGCCGCAATCGCCCCCTTCGCCAGTTGCACCTCGCGCACGTCTTTCTGCGTCAGCAGAATGGGATGGTCCGCGCCGCTCTCGGCTGCCGACACCAGCAGGAACCCCCGCTCGCCGTCGGCCCCCACGATTCGCCGCGCCAGGTTCGCCTCGCCCGCCAGGTCCTCGGCCGACCGCATCCGACCCGTCGTGTCGATGACCCCCGCCGCCAGCAGCGCCGCCACGGCCTCGATCAGCCCCGTCCCGCACAGGCCGAGCGCGGGGGCGTTGCCGATCGTGTGGACGGCCACGTCGCCGTCGTGGATGTCGACGCGGTCGATGGCCCCGTCGGCGGCCCGCATGCCGTATCGGATGCGTGCCCCCTCGAAGGCCGGTCCGGCGGCCGTCGAACACGCGAGCAGCCGCCGGCGCGTCCCCAGCACAATCTCGCCGTTCGTGCCGATGTCGATCGTCAGCCGCAGACCGTCGCCCTCGTGCATGCCGGTGGCCAGAATGGCCCCGACGGTATCGGCCCCGACGAACCCGGCCACGAGCGGCCCCGTGTACAGGCGGCCGCGCGGGTGAATCTTCAGCCCCAACTCCCGGGCCGACACCGAATGGGCCGACGCCGACGCCGCCACGAACGGGGCACGACCGATCGCCTCCGTCGGCAACCGCAGCAGCAGATGGTTCATCGTCGTGTTGCCGACCATCGTCGCCTCGTACACGACCGACGGCCGGATGTGCCCGCGGCGACACACCTCCCGCACCACGTCGTTCATGGCCTCGACGACGGCGGTCTGGAGCGTCCGGGCGGCTTGCCGCTGGCGGCCGGCGTACTCGATCCGCGCGACCACGTCGTCGCCGTACGCCGTCTGCGGATTCGTCCGCCCCGCCACCGCCGGCACGTCGCCCGTCACCAGGTCCACCAGGTACCCCACCAGCGTGGTCGTTCCGACGTCGAAGGCGATGCCGTAACAGGCGTCGGTCGTCGTGGCCCGGTCCAGGTGAACCACCTCGTTGCCGATGACGACGACGGCCGGGTGAAAGTCCAACGCCCGCAACCGCTTCGGCAGGTCGCGAATCGCCTTCACGTCCACCGTCAGGTCCGCCAGACCCTTCTCCGCCAGGGCGTCGAGCAGGCGGTCGGCGTCGGAACGCTGGTCGGCCACCGACGGCTCCGGCAGATGGACCGCGGTCTTGCGAACGTTCGGCTTCAGCGGCGCCTCGAACATCGCACCGTCGGTCAGGATCTGCTGGTCGCCCACACGCGTCTCTTCGGGGACGACCACGCGCAGGTCGCGCGTGACGCGAACCTGGCACGCCAGGCGCAGGTTGCGGCCGATCTCCTCGCCCGTCAAAACGTTGCGGCAAACCTCGGAGGGTTCGGGCGGATCGTCGGGGATGATGACGCGACACCCGCCGCACGTTCCCTTGCCGCCGCACGGCGCTTCCAGCGGAACACCCGCCGCCCGCGCCGCCTCAAGCAGCGTTTGCCCGTCCGGGACGCTGAGCGTCCTTCCGTCAGGTTCAAAGACCACACGATGTATCGCTTCAGCCACAGCCACCTCGTTTCACGAGAGCACAAGCGAAGGAGCATGATAGCCCCCCCGCCCCGCGCTGTCAACGCCGCGGCCGCCGCCACGCTGAGCGAGCGCAGAAGAGCGGTCGCCACCCTGGCACGGGCACGGCTCGTGCTCGAGCCACGGCAGGCTCGCCCTGCCAGGGTGCCGTGGCCGGCGGCGCCCAGCCAGGGTCGAGCGGGCCTAGCCGTTGTGCCGCCCGCCCTCAGGTTGTCATTCTGAGTCCCGCCGTGCCGGGACGAAGAATCTCGCCGTGGTCGTTGCGGCTTTTCCCGTGCCGTCAGGCACGGTTGCACTGTAGCCACGGGGCGCAAGCCCGTGGTAACGGGAGCGCCCCCCTCGTGCATGCAGCCCCGGAGGGGCGTTTGAACCTCAGTCGCCCCTGACGGGGCTCTGGACTCTCTCGGCCCTTCGCTACCACGGGCTCGCGCCCGTGGCACCATGGCAGGCGCCCCGTACGGGGCGTACGCGCGCCGCCGCGCACCCGCGACCATCGCGACGTGGCGCCTCTCAGGCGGCTTCAGTTCGTAGGGTGGGTGCTTGCACCCACGGCACGGTCAGAACGCCGCGTGGGTGCGGAGCACCCGCCCTACGGCTCGGCCGTAACGCCTAAGATTCCGGCATGCTTTTTCCCCTTGACGCGCATGGCATCCAGCATTACTTTCTGAGTACGTGGGAGGAGCGTATGGATGACAGAGTCGAGCGACTGGAGACTGCCGAGGAATGTGACCAGTTTGTGATAAACGTCCAGAAGACATTTCCTTCTCTGGCCCGAGAGGCGCGGCGAAGAGGGGTCGAGCTGCGGGCTGCCGCACACGACGCCAGGACTGCCGCGGAGAAGGAGGCACTACGAGCGGTATATGCCTACGAAGAAGCCCTCTCCTCCAAGCACGGCCGCAGAACGCGTGCATCAAGAACATGGCGGATGATAGAACGCCATGGGATTATTGAAGCAGTCGAGAGAGCCGTGAACAGAAAGCGCGAAACGTCCGGCTACGCAGTACTGATCGAGATGGGCATGCAAGACTTTGCGTTTGAAGCCGTCGTTGTCCGCCACCCCGAGTTATTCAGCCCGGAGGCTGTAGCGCAAGCAAGGGCACGTGTAGAGGAATGGACGCGCGCCTAGCATTCTGTTGGACGTTCCTTGTTGGACGTTCGCCGTTCAGACGTATCGCCGGCCCGTCCACCGCCCAACGTTCCGGCATGTTTTTTCCCTTGGCGCGCATGCCATCAGGGGTTATTGTATACCCATGATGGGAGAGCCTTCCGGGCAAAGGGCTCGGACGAGGTAAGTATCGTGTCCCCGGAACTCCCGCCGACCCCAAGGGAGGTCGGGAGCATGAGCTTTAAGTCAACGCTGTCAAAAATCGGAACTTACGCGCTTGCCGTGGTCATTCTCTTGGCAGTTCTGGCCCTTCCGGCGATCTTCCTTGTCGGAGCCGAATGGCTTGCCGAGGCCATACTGCCCTGGTTGATGATGCTGTGCATCCTGGGGCTGGCCTTCAACATTCTCATCCTTGTCCCCCTGGCCTTGATACCACCCACCCGGCCGTGGGCGGGACTTGGCTTCTTCATATCGTCTTACGTTTTTGGACTCACTGGATGGTTCATGGGCCTGCTCCTGACTTTGGATCTCTGGGGCGTGTTCGCTGCCGTCATAGGCCTCTTCATCCTGGGAATCGGCGTGGTGCCGATTGCCATGGTGGCAACTCTTCTCAATGGAATGTGGATGCACCTCGGAGTGCTCAGTCTGGCGGTTATCTTGACTTATGGGCTGCGAGTACTAGGCCTGACTCTCACAGAGGAGGCTTAGCATGAAGAGGACGCCGAATCAGGAACTGCCGGCGACGCGCGGCCTGTGGTGATGGGCAACGGTGGCCACAAGAGAAGAGGGGAAGGGCAATGAGCTTCTTCAAGAAACTGACCGCCCCCAAAGAAGTGCGAGCAGCCTTGGCTGTACTCGATGAGATTGCCTGCACAAAGGTCTCCCAACTCGGAATTACCATCCCGAGTGCAAGTTGCTGGCATGATTCGGAAGGCTTCCAAATCGTTAGGAACGAGATCGAGAAGATGATTCTTGCGCGGGCCAACGAGTTCGCTCGAATGATCCAGAAGGGGACATCCCCGCGTCAGTGGGTTTGGGGAGCCGTTGCCAATATCGCCGGCGACCTGATCGAAAGCGGCCAATACCACATTTACAGAGGCGTGCTAAACCCATTGGGGCCAGGTGAGTACCTAGCGCAGTTGTTTGGCGTGGCGGTTGATGAACTGGCCAGCATGGGTACCGTTGACCCTGACTATGCCAGAGACCAGAAGGCAGCGCTCTGGAAGAACGTCGGAGAAGTCGGCTGATCATAGAAACAAGTGACTGCTTGCGGTCCTGACGTAGCAAGTGTATGATGCCGTGGGTATGTGCGGTACGTGGCCACCTTGGGGGGAACGGGTTCATGGCACTTGCAAGCCTTCGTCGCCGCCCTCACTTGATTCCCTCTCTTGGGACCGCTGTCTTGCTTGTGGCTGCGCTCGGGGAATGGCCCTACGGTTACTACACTCTCCTTCGCTGGGCAACATGCGCCGCCGCGATCTTCGTTGCCTATAAGGCGTATCTCTGGAAGGGCAACTGGGCCGCCTGGCTATTCGGAGTCATCGCCGTTCTGTTCAATCCGCTTCTGGCCATTCACCTTTCGCGACCAATCTGGCGGCCCATTGATCTCACGGTGGCCGCGTTGTTTGTTGCCGCGGCCTTCGTGTTACGCAGCCCGTCGGCGAATCCCAGACAAGCCAGTAACGAATGAGAGAGGGCAACATGCGGCAAACGCACGGTGCCGACCTCGGCGATGAAGCCGATGACACGGGGGAACCGCTGTCCTCGGGGGTGCTGGTTCGTCGGTACGTTGGAGCCGTTCTTGCCTTCTGGGTCTATTGGATGACCCTCTTTGGCTCATTTGTGCGTGCTGTCGGCCCTACGCTATCCTACGACGAGGCGAGGTACGAAGCAGAGGTCGGGCTGATCGACGCGCCGTTTGACTACGGCTGGGGGGAACATTACATCTGGTTCACGATTTGCAGCCTCATCGCGGCGTTCTGCTGCGGTGCTCTTGCCGGAGCGATAGCCAAACGGCGAGGAGCCACTGTTGCAGCCGTTGCGGTTGTTCCCGTTGTGGGCATCATGGGCTTCGCATACTACTTCTTCTTGCAGCACGCAACCGATTGGGAAAGCCCCGTCGCGTGGGGTATTGCCCAGCCACTTGCGATAGTCGGAATGGCGCTCTGCGCCTACTGGGGCGGAAGGGCTGGTCATGAGACACAGAGGGCAGAGTTCCCCGAGAACACCGTCTTCGGAATCCGGACGGGACACTGGGCTTGGCTGTGGCTTGTAAGTGGCATCTATGTGATGGATATGACAAGCCTATGCGTGCGCGGCCACGCCTACGAGGCTTGGGATGAGGGTGCATGCATCCTGACGGCGATCCCCTACCTGCTCATGATGCTTCCCCTTTTCGCCCTTGGATACGCCGTCATGCTAATGTACGGGATTCTCACACACAACCTCCTGCCTGAGAAAGGCGGCTTCTTACGGGCAGGCGCGTTCATCGGCGTCTATGTTGCTGGCCTTCTTGTCGGGGGTATTCTAAACTGGCTTGGCATTTCGCTTCTGCATGCCATTGCCAGCATTTGGTCTTAAACTAGTTGCGGCAACACAGCACTTAACTCCGCCTGCCACGTAGCGTGCCTCCCCCCTCGACCTCCGCCCCCACTTCTGCTACACTCTCCCCCGCCAAGAGACACAACCGTTCACAAGGAGACAGGCATGACGACGCGGCGGCCGGAAGGCTCTGTTACGTGTGAGCGCGGTGGTTCGGGAGAACCACGGCGCGGAACGCGAGAGTGGCGTGGAAAGCGCGGTGGTTGCGGAGAACCACCGCGCACAACCTCGGGAGAACCACCGCGCAAGGTCTGCGGCGCGATTGGAACCGATACTCGCGCGGGCCCCCCTGCCCTCACCCGCCGGCAGTTCCTCGGACTTCTGGCCGCAGGGGCGGCGACGGCGGCGAGCGCTGGGCTGAGCCGGGCCGCGGGGAGCAAGCGCGGGCCGAATCTTATCCTCATCATGGCCGATGACCTCGGGGCAAAGGAGTTGGCGTGTTACGGAAACACCCAGCACAAGACGCCGCACCTCGATGCACTGGCGCGGGCAGGGGCACGGTTCAAGACATGTTACACCGCCCCCATCTGTCACCCGACGCGGTTCGAGATCATGACCGGCCAGTACGGGTGCCACAACGGGGTGCTCCATTTCGCCGGTCGGCGTGGCGGGCCCAAGCCGAGCGATGCCGCCGAGCAGATCACGAGTCACGTCACCTTCGCCCACCTTCTGAAGAAGAAGGGCTACGCGACGGGCCACGCGGGCAAGTGGCAACTGACGGGCAAGATCCCCACACTCGTCTACGAGGCGGGGTTCGACGAGTACTGCATGTGGGCCTACAAGCACAACCTGCCCGAAGGCGTCGAGCACACCGGCGGATGGGAAGGCAAGGCCGGCGGCAAGACCTCGCGGTACTGGCACCCCTCCATCATCAAGAACGCCAAGTACCTCTCGACAAAGCCCGATGATTACGGCCCCGACATTTTCACCGACTTCGTTATCGACTTTGCCGCGCGGCACAAGGACGGGCCGTTCTTCATCTACTACCCCATGGCCCTGACGCACGGGCCGTTCTACTCGACGCCCGACACCACCAAGGG
>Ga0307433_1000986_pt1 | contig 17490 bp, 14 predicted proteins | sample SalMarWE160210MG_FD_202166 | JGI IMG/M metagenome (GOLD analysis project Ga0307433, IMG submission 202166) | Salt marsh sediment microbial communities from the Plum Island Ecosystem LTER, Massachusetts, United States - WE1603-210 | ecosystem: Environmental > Aquatic > Marine > Intertidal zone >... | reverse complement strand
CTTCCGTATGATGCAACTTGGGCTAAAGCTGAGGAAGCGGCACTATCTAACATCAACACAATGATGGCTTTGCCTGAGAAGGTGGATTTTCCATTTGTTGGTGAGGATAGCAAGCTGATCCTGGAATATAACGAGGCTACCACGCCGGCAGCAAGCGATATAGCGGAGTTTTCGATTCCTATTACTGTTTATCAGTAACCGGGACCGCCTTCGAGTGTTGGTTGAATTTTCCTCTCGGGGAAAATAATAAAGCAAAGCCGAGCTTTCCCATGGGTTTGGTAGGCTTAAAATATCATGAGTAATGGTAATTTTTTCCAGGTAGCAAACGTAAAACAACGGCAGCGAACCTATCTTGTTAGACAAGAGCGAATAAAGCGCGAAGGTTCACAGTATTTTACCTATCCACCTGGCATTATCGCCGCGACTGAAACAGATGTTTTGATCCCTTCGGTCTATTTCCCGGCAAGTAAAAAATATGAGCCACTGGATTTCGTTGAAATTGTCAATAATGATGTGGTCAATTTATCGATAGCGGTAAATGGCCAGGATAGTTTTGTTTGTCTAGCCGGCACGATCAGAACGATTGAGAATATGCCCTTGTGGGAAATACGCATAACAAACAATGATGGACTAACTAATACCGTAGCTGGCAAAATTACCTTGACGCTGCAACGGCAGCCGCTAACTATGGATAAGTGGATCAGGAACCGATGAAAAAGGATACAGAGAAAACATTATTGATAGTAGGCGGTGGCTTGCTTGCTGCATATCTACTGTTCCCTAAAGTCAAAGAAACGATCCAGGAAGGTTTTAAGAACGCGATTCCCAGTTTTGAATGGGGTGGTATCGGACTAGGAGAAGGGGGTATTGATTTAGCTGGAATAATCTCGGGCGCCGGCACCGCAGCTGGCGCGGCTGCCGTTGAAGCAGTTAAAGATGCGTTTGGTGCTTTCCTGGCAGGGCTTACAGATGGTGGTGGTGGTGAGGGTGATGGTGATATAGCACCCATTCCAGAAGATACTGGTAAAGGTGTATGGCAAACTATAAAAGATGAAGCGTGGGGTGTAACGAAATGGGCCGGCCTCGTTGGTGGTGGTGCCGTTGCAATTCGCTATGGTGGGCCACCGGTTGTAAGAGGGTTAGGTAATGTGTTTGAGCGCACAGTTACAAGACCGGTAACGACAAAACCCCCGGCAATGGGGGCAAAAGCACCGACGGTAGCAAAACCAGCGCCAAAAATTATGTCGGTCAAACCCTGGGGAACAAAAATTAACTGGATTTCTAGGTTATTCAAAGGCGGCGGTATTGGTGGATTATCAGCTTCAACAGCTTATGGAGTGGGATTACTCCCAGTCTGGTTATTGTGGGAACAATCCTTTCCTAATATATTTGCAGGACATTGGGGTTTGCCCGAGCCAACCGGGGAATATTACGGAATACCGGGTTATGGTGGTTACTATGAGCCATATAAAGTGCCAGGCGGTGGTGGTAATGCTGCACCTCCTACTGATGCTGAGTTATATATGGAGCAGCATCCTACTTATGGTGGCGGCGGTGGTGGTCATGGTGGTGGTGGTGGTGGTAATAGTGAAGGTGGTGGTAGTGGCACAGGTGGACCTCTTTCGGGAGTAAATTTGCCGATAGGTGGACATAGAGGACCAACTCCATCTGAAGTGCCTTATGCGCCAGTGATTATATTCTGATGACAGGATAATGCCTGATATAACAGTAAGTATTATTCCCTTCGTTAGAAAGGTCTATTATGACACTAAAGCCAACCTTGATGCACTAACAGGTGTATCAATTGGAGATATTGGGTATGCAACCGATGAAGATATACTGTATCGTTGGAGTGGGGCTGCCTGGCAAACGATTGCCCATGCAGCCGCCCATATGTATCCCATAGCCTCAGCCCCACAATTATATAGCGCAAACGCACCTATAGCATTAACCGAATTAGACATTTCGGCTCATATTGGTTCAAACTCTACCACTGTTGTTCTCTATCTATCAAACAACTCAGCGGGAGCTGTTGATTATTCTTTTCAAGCACAGGCAGGCGTAACCGAAGAAGCGCATGAATTTTCTCTCCCAGCCGGCCATTTCGTAGTAACGTATATGCTATTCACTACTAACGGTTCAATATGGTGGAAAGGAAGCGCCGCCGAATCAACAACGATAAAACTATTGGGGTATTTGAATTGAAGCGAAGCAAACGAGTTATTAACTATCATGGGCGCACCGGGAAGCCGGTCATTCACACGGCCAAAAGCAGATGAAACCGGTATTGGTGGCTATCCTTTGCATCACCGCGCTGGCTATGACAGCGATCATTATGGGTATTGATGGAGTGCTTTTAGCTTCATCATTCACTATCATCGGCGGTTTGGGTGGTTATGCTACCAAAACGGTTGTTGATCAACGAAAAAAATGAAAAAGTCTACTTTGTTTTCCACACCGAAAGAGCGGCACGCTTTTGCAACTGGGATCGGTGATGCTATATGCTTCTGGAGACATGAGTTATGGCACGCAGGACTTAAAGGCGAAGAGCATTATTTCGCGTTCGGTAGGACGATCGGCGTATTGTTTTATATCAGTATCATATTGATTATCGTTTTCAAGGCTTTGGGATGGTGATGTGGATATCCGCCTTGCCAGGATCCCGATCTGGAATCTGATTAAACTCAAAGTTAAACGCCTGGGGCAGCTTGACGACGTCAACGCTCCGTCACCAATAGATGATCAGGCCCTTGCCTGGGATGCCGCCACCTCGAAGTGGATTGCTCAGACTCTTGGTGGAGGAGGAGGCGGAAGTAAGATCCAGGACGCCGACGGCGATACCTACCTGTGGGTAGAGAAAACAGCCGACGAAGACAAGATCCACGGCGTCGTCAAGGGCGTCGAGGCGTTTCTGCTTGATGATGCTGGCGTTCTCACCCTGGCAAAGCAATCATCAGCCAAAGGATATAGAAACGGGGGGCAGTCTATACCCAATGCCACTTGGACGACCGTTCAGCATAACGCCGAAGACTACGACATTCAGAACAACTTTAATCTTACCAACCACAGGTTTGAGGTCACTGTGAGCGGTGTATATCTATTGATTTCCGCAAACACGATTATAGGCATGCCAGCCGATTCCATCTTGATAACAAGGATTCGTGTTAATGGAAACGATGCTGGCAGCGGCCGGTTTGCCCTGCCAATCGCAGATAACGGAATGGCTAACGCACTAACCGTTAAGTATCTGTCAGCAGGACAGTATATAGAAAGCCAGATTTGGCATAACTGCGGCACTACCAAAAACATAGAAGGGACATCAAGAGGTGACTACCTCATAGTCCATAAACTGGCATAAATGAAAATGAATAAACTCAAAGTCATTGCGAGGAGCGCAGCGACGAAGCAATCTCAAAAGGAGGAACCAATGTCTAAAGTAAAAGAATCAGTATCAAAGGAAACCACCAAAGAAGGCCTTCCCAAGGAAGCCTTCGCCATCGTCGGAGACCCCGACGATCCGGAGACCTGGAAGCTTCCCCATCATACCAAGGCCATCTTCAGAGCCCTGAAGGACAGGATCAACATCGAGAAGACCGTTGACTGGGACCGCATGCCCGCAGCGGTGGCAGCTCTGTCAAGAGCCGGTTACCGCGGGGAGAGAGTCCAGGCCGACCCGGAGGATATCATCTCGGCAGCCATTTTCATTCATCGGCTAAATTTTCCCTTAAAATATCGCGCTAGTCCATCGATAATGTAACAGCACAGAGTTTTCATCACATCGCTACTAAATAATGCCAATCTTGTGTTATAATAAATGAAATGAAGATGATCTTGTTATGTGTTGGAATCGCTCTTATTAACCTGGTTTTTATTCTCCATGTAAAATTTCACTTATTTAAATGAAATCTCATCTTTTTCCGGGTGATATAAGGGCAAAAGTGGCCAAACCGGGCAATATATTTTTCCATCGGTGTTTTAAATTGGCTATCATTCCAGGGTAACAGCTTACAAAAGTTGTTTTTCTTGTCGTAGTATTCACAGCCTTCACATAGCCGGCGCCGGCGCCATACTCGTTGCTTTTCAGCATCGTCTTTGTAGATTCTTTTGCGTGTCATATCGCTTTTGGAAAGCATTTCTTCTACCAAAGCCTCTGGTAATTCAGCAAAAGGCTGCTCCATCTTTTCCATTTATAATTTTCCTAACATCCTTTCTACGCTTTCGAAAAACACAGCTTTTTTAAAGTCATTCCATTCGGGTTTTCTTTCTGCTCTCGGTATAGCCCATCTCTCTTTCCAGTAGTCTTGGAGCTCGTGAAAAGGGCGGTTGAACCAGATAGGTTTTTGGTGGTGAATTACTTCCCTTAAGTTCTTGATAAGTGGAAACAAATAAAACTCTCGCTTGATTCCATGAAATTCAAATGAAGATAATCCTAAGTAATGAAGGCCCAAGCTGAGTAACTTGAGCTTTCTTGAGGGACCGTGCCCGTAACCTGTTGTGACATCAACACCTTTATTAGCCAAAAACTTGAGAATCTCTTTATACAATTCTTCTGAAATATGGAACGAGCCTGAGCCTTGGGTATAGCCTAAACATTCAGCAACCACATCGTCCTTATATTTTAAACGGTTATATAAACTGCTTTTCCCAAATGCACTCGTAGTAGTAATAAATAAAAGGTCCGGTTCTAATTTTCGGCCTTTTATAATTGTCACATAACCTTTATATTTCGTTTTATAGGCTTCTCTTATCTCATTGGAAGTCAAGGTGAGAGCAACCATTTTCCCTCCCAGCAATTCATTATAGGGAGGTAGAGCCCCCACCCGTTGAGCGTTCATCGATTTGTTTACCCATGTATCTAATTCATCTTTAGGAGTTTCAAGAGCATTATCGCGGACAGACATCTTAAGCACGGGACTTTGCAAGCCAATTAATCCAAAAGGTGCGTTATGAACGTTATCCCATAATAAAAATCTCATCTGTCGGCCGTATGAACGTTGGTAAGGGATACTCCACCAGATTAAATTCCACCAACGAAATAAAATTTCTTCAAAAGAATTGGATTTAACCTCTCGTAATTCTAGTTTGATCTCCTCTGGGACGATGTCTCTCCCATCCCTACAATACATTTTAGCTTGCTCAAAACACCCCTTAAGAAATTCCTTATGGTGAGATATTTGCTCAAGTCTTGATTTTTGCTGGACAGCCTTGTATGCCTCTTTGCTGCTCTCCCAAGGCCTTACGTGAGGATTTATTTTAAATCCCTCTTCTTCCAAAAGATTTATAATTTTCTCTCGCAAGATTTCTTCGCTAGTCATGTTCTTTCTTCATTAAATTGAAAATAACAATTTTGCAAAACTTTATGTCAAATACCTACTAGACAAGTGGGCGGTTCCGGAGTAAACTAAATAGGATGGCACCACAGAAGTTTACCGGGGATTATCCGCCCAACTGGAATACTATAGCATATAATGTCAAGGAAAACAACCATTGGACTTGCGAAAGATGTTATCACAAGCACGATAGTTCAAACAATTTTACCTTAACGGTCTATCATCTTGACGGTAACAAAGCAAACAACGAACCCTGGAATCTAGCCGCGCTTTGCCAAAGGTGCCATCTGTGGGTCCAGCAATTCAGTCTTGAAGCATTGCTATTGATTTATGAAAGTCCCGGGATCTTCGGCAATAACGAACCCTGGTTAAAATCACATATCGCCGGCATTAAAGAAGCCGTTTTATTTGGAGTTTCCCCTACTCGCAGGGAAACTATACCTTCATCTCCTCATTTTAACCTCCTTGATCAAAGGGGAAGGGATCGTGGTGTCATTACTTCCCCTTCCCCTTTGAAAGAAAGGTAACAATGCCTGGTAATCCCAACGATCGCAAATACTCTCCAACCGGGAATCCACTCACATCACTTGTTAATCTACACCAAACCGCCGAGGACGAGCTGGAAAGGGCATAGTAGCTAAAACACTATTGTAATACTGTTTATTACCAGGACAACCGCCGAACCTCGTTGGCGGCCCTTTTGAATTGAATAATCCCTTGATAGAGGCTACCGGAAAGCGGTAAAGCGATCAAGGGATAAGCCCATTAAAGCCGGCTAAATGGGTTATAGCGCCTATTTATAGGCAAAACTCCATCACTAGAGAGGCTAGAGGAGCGCTGGAATGGGTGTCCAGCTATTAGGGAAAGGGATAGCAAATGTGGAATGGTTAGTGTCCCTTCCGGGTAGGGGGGGGTAAGCCATCCTATGCTCTTTATGAGTGGGGAAGGTGGGAAAATTGCGGAAAAATTTTTTGCAATACGTAACTCAACTATATGTGGTATGCGTTACAGTTGTTGACACCATATCTTGATAGTGTTATCATTGAAGCGATACGCTTAAATGAAGGGGGATATAATGGCAGCTGAATCAGGCATAAAACAACGAGCAAGCCGGCGCGGTTTGCGCTCATTAGATGGGAAGTTTTATCACAAAGTCAAGGAACGAAATGCCGCCGATCGAGCTTTCAATAAGGCATTGAAGGACCGCAAATCAGCACAAAATCAATCGGCAGGTGATAAGCCTGATTTAGCAGGTAACAACTTTGACTTTGAGTATAAAGAAAAAGCAGAAACAAAAAAGGAACCGGAATCGACGGTTATGGTGGTAAAGTATCATTGTAGCAACTGCAACACACCTGTTGATCACGGAACGCCGGTATGTCCTGCTTGTGGTGCGCGGTTGAACTGGGAAGGGTTATAAAATGGAGCCACTGAGCCTAGAACAATTAAAAGGAAATGCCGGGCCAGGGGAAGGTATCGCTGGCGGCGACGATTTCCTGGCGAAGATCAACAGCATCATCACCGGGATCAACACGCTGTTTCAGAATTACCAGCGGTTGAAAGGGAATGTAAACGCACAATCTCAGGTGGCCCCAAAAGGGGGCAATGCCGATATAGCGCCGGGCCAGGAAAACGTATTGAAAATCGTTGATCAACGGTTGCTTCATCTGGTAGCACAAACATTTAGCAATAAGGCGCTTAACATTCCGCTGAATGAGCTGATCCATGATTATGGGGATCTATCAGTGGTTCAAGCAATGGAAAAAGCCGCAAAAAGAGGTGAAAAATGATAGACAGTATTATTTTTGTTACTTTAATTTGGCACCATAGAAATGATTGACTTTACCAACAAAAAGATCGTTGTTTTCGGTATGCAGGGATCGGGTAAATCCTACTTGGTAAAAAAATATATCCTTCCCCGGATCCACCGGGGAATCGTGTTTGATACGCTAAATGAATACCCTGACTTTACTCGATACGTTCCTAAATCCCGGAACCAGGACGGCGTTCCGGAACTGGAATTGTTTATCAAGTTTGCGATCAAGAATAAATATTCTATGATCGTGGTGGATGAAGCGAACCGTTATATGCCACCAAAACCGATACCGCTACCCGAACAAGTGTCCTATATCAATGACTTTCAGCTGCACATTCCGATATCGTTTATGTGCATCGCGCGCCGGCCGGTGCAGTTGAATAGTGATATTACCGAATTGGCACACTATATCGTGTGTTTTAATTTATCCGGTAAAAATGATATTGCCTATTTAAATGACCTCACCGATGGGTTAGGAGATAGTGTTGCGCAATTACAGGAACACGAATTTATTGTTGCCGGGCTGCCGCGGCAAAACTACCAGAAATTCGCGCCGGTATGAAGATCCTGGTGAGTTTTACCCGCCGATGGATCCACCGGGTGAGCTTTCATCCGTTCCTTATCCTGGGCCGCCAGGGGATCCTGAAATTCCTGGTCCTATAATTACCTGGATCCCAGGACCAAAGGTTAGGATGGACAAGTCCATAGACAAGAGTTCATAGTGATACCGGCATTTTGATGTTGCCAAAATCCCTAGACTAGACAAAATTTTGCCATGTCCATAGACAAAACGTCTTTTTGTCCATGGTTAATTAGCTACGAAATAGTCCGTTTTATGATCAGTGGGTTCGCAAAAGTGGCGTTCTGCGAACTGATTATGGTCCCTGGATCCATTAAACCTCGATCCTTTTCACACTACATTTAGTGTTAAATTTGACATTTATAACTATATGTTGTAATTTAGTATTATGTAACCGCTAAAGAGGCTTTGGTCGATAAGCCAGGTTACACGAAATTTAACAAGAGGTTTTAATTTATGGATGGAGTTGCAAAAAGTGTGGGTGTCCCAACAGCAGGTGGCGTGAAAGAAGCGCTTATTGATTACGGCTATGGTGTTGGTGGCGGCATTGTCTATTCTCTAGCTTCAAGTTTGCTCGGCTCGGGTTTGCTTGGATCTTTAGGATCAGCCGCGCTTGCCGGTAGTGTGATCAAGGGTGCCAGAGGGACCACAATTGCGACCGTTCTGGGATTTATGGGGATCCTTGCTTCTATGGGTGCAGCTGGCGGCGTTGGCGCTACAAGCACCGGTGCAGAGGTGATGTGATGTATAGGCTTTTGAGCTTTTTAAGGGATGTGATGTATAGGCTTTTGAGCTTTTTAAGGACCGTAAATGCCAGCCAGGAAGGGCAATTAACTTTACCCGACCTTAGCGGCGTGTTAGGTGGGCTTTTTGGTGGTGGCGCTAAAGCACCTGAAAGAGTGGGATTCCGCACTTATCTGCATATTGCCGATGGCGATCTTGCTTACGATACGGAAGCTAAAGTGGTCGCTCTTATAGTGGCCGGCCAGTTTGTTAAAATCTGGCAAAAGACTATCCCGGCACAGCAAATGATCCACTGGGGGTTCGGTTCGCCGACATTACCCCACAACCAGGGATATTTGTGGCTTGCTATACTGGATGCCGCCGCTGGAATGAGTGAGGGGATGCTTCGGTTGGTCCAGGCTAACGCCAGGGAAACCAGGCGTATCGTTGTAGCTGAGTTTGACACGCGTAATTTGCATCTTCCGTATGATGCAACTTGGGCTAAAGCTGAGGAAGCGGCACTATCTAACATCAACACAATGATGGCTTTGCCTGAGAAGGTGGAGTTTCCATTTGTTGGTGAGGATAGCAAGCTGATCCTGGAATATAACGAGGCTACCACGCCGGCAGCAAGCGATATAGCGGAGTTTTCGATTCCTATTACTGTTTATCAGTAACCGGGACCGCCTTCGAGTGTTGGTTGAATTTTCCTCTCGGGGAAAATAATAAAGCAAAGCCGAGCTTTCCCATGGGTTTGGTAGGCTTAAAATATCATGAGTAATGGTAATTTTTTCCAGGTAGCAAACGTAAAACAACGGCAGCGAACCTATCTTGTTAGACAAGAGCGAATAAAGCGCGAAGGTTCACAGTATTTTACCTATCCACCTGGCATTATCGCCGCGACTGAAACAGATGTTTTGATCCCTTCGGTCTATTTCCCGGCAAGTAAAAAATATGAGCCACTGGATTTCGTTGAAATTGTCAATAATGATGTGGTCAATTTATCGATAGCGGTAAATGGCCAGGATAGTTTTGTTTGTCTAGCCGGCACGATCAGAACGATTGAGAATATGCCCTTGTGGGAAATACGCATAACAAACAATGATGGACTAACTAATACCGTAGCTGGCAAAATTACCTTGACGCTGCAACGGCAGCCGCTAACTATGGATAAGTGGATCAGGAACCGATGAAAAAGGATACAGAGAAAACATTATTGATAGTAGGCGGTGGCTTGCTTGCTGCATATCTACTGTTCCCTAAAGTCAAAGAAACGATCCAGGAAGGTTTTAAGAACGCGATTCCCAGTTTTGAATGGGGTGGTATCGGACTAGGAGAAGGGGGTATTGATTTAGCTGGAATAATCTCGGGCGCCGGCACCGCAGCTGGCGCGGCTGCCGTTGAAGCAGTTAAAGATGCGTTTGGTGCTTTCCTGGCAGGGCTTACAGATGGTGGTGGTGGTGAGGGTGATGGTGATATAGCACCCATTCCAGAAGATACTGGTAAAGGTGTATGGCAAACTATAAAAGATGAAGCGTGGGGTGTAACGAAATGGGCCGGCCTCGTTGGTGGTGGTGCCGTTGCAATTCGCTATGGTGGGCCACCGGTTGTAAGAGGGTTAGGTAATGTGTTTGAGCGCACAGTTACAAGACCGGTAACGACAAAACCCCCGGCAATGGGGGCAAAAGCACCGACGGTAGCAAAACCAGCGCCAAAAATTATGTCGGTCAAACCCTGGGGAACAAAAATTAACTGGATTTCTAGGTTATTCAAAGGCGGCGGTATTGGTGGATTATCAGCTTCAACAGCTTATGGAGTGGGATTACTCCCAGTCTGGTTATTGTGGGAACAATCCTTTCCTAATATATTTGCAGGACATTGGGGTTTGCCCGAGCCAACCGGGGAATATTACGGAATACCGGGTTATGGTGGTTACTATGAGCCATATAAAGTGCCAGGCGGTGGTGGTAATGCTGCACCTCCTACTGATGCTGAGTTATATATGGAGCAGCATCCTACTTATGGTGGCGGCGGTGGTGGTCATGGTGGTGGTGGTGGTGGTAATAGTGAAGGTGGTGGTAGTGGCACAGGTGGACCTCTTTCGGGAGTAAATTTGCCGATAGGTGGACATAGAGGACCAACTCCATCTGAAGTGCCTTATGCGCCAGTGATTATATTCTGATGACAGGATAATGCCTGATATAACAGTAAGTATTATTCCCTTCGTTAGAAAGGTCTATTATGACACTAAAGCCAACCTTGATGCACTAACAGGTGTATCAATTGGAGATATTGGGTATGCAACCGATGAAGATATACTGTATCGTTGGAGTGGGGCTGCCTGGCAAACGATTGCCCATGCAGCCGCCCATATGTATCCCATAGCCTCAGCCCCACAATTATATAGCGCAAACGCACCTATAGCATTAACCGAATTAGACATTTCGGCTCATATTGGTTCAAACTCTACCACTGTTGTTCTCTATCTATCAAACAACTCAGCGGGAGCTGTTGATTATTCTTTTCAAGCACAGGCAGGCGTAACCGAAGAAGCGCATGAATTTTCTCTCCCAGCCGGCCATTTCGTAGTAACGTATATGCTATTCACTACTAACGGTTCAATATGGTGGAAAGGAAGCGCCGCCGAATCAACAACGATAAAACTATTGGGGTATTTGAATTGAAGCGAAGCAAACGAGTTATTAACTATCATGGGCGCACCGGGAAGCCGGTCATTCACACGGCCAAAAGCAGATGAAACCGGTATTGGTGGCTATCCTTTGCATCACCGCGCTGGCTATGACAGCGATCATTATGGGTATTGATGGAGTGCTTTTAGCTTCATCATTCACTATCATCGGCGGTTTGGGTGGTTATGCTACCAAAACGGTTGTTGATCAACGAAAAAAATGAAAAAGTCTACTTTGTTTTCCACACCGAAAGAGCGGCACGCTTTTGCAACTGGGATCGGTGATGCTATATGCTTCTGGAGACATGAGTTATGGCACGCAGGACTTAAAGGCGAAGAGCATTATTTCGCGTTCGGTAGGACGATCGGCGTATTGTTTTATATCAGTATCATATTGATTATCGTTTTCAAGGCTTTGGGATGGTGATGTGGATATCCGCCTTGCCAGGATCCCGATCTGGAATCTGATTAAACTCAAAGTTAAACGCCTGGGGCAGCTTGACGACGTCAACGCTCCGTCACCAATAGATGATCAGGCCCTTGCCTGGGATGCCGCCACCTCGAAGTGGATTGCTCAGACTCTTGGTGGAGGAGGAGGCGGAAGTAAGATCCAGGACGCCGACGGCGATACCTACCTGTGGGTAGAGAAAACAGCCGACGAAGACAAGATCCACGGCGTCGTCAAGGGCGTCGAGGCGTTTCTGCTTGATGATGCTGGCGTTCTCACCCTGGCAAAGCAATCATCAGCCAAAGGATATAGAAACGGGGGGCAGTCTATACCCAATGCCACTTGGACGACCGTTCAGCATAACGCCGAAGACTACGACATTCAGAACAACTTTAATCTTACCAACCACAGGTTTGAGGTCACTGTGAGCGGTGTATATCTATTGATTTCCGCAAACACGATTATAGGCATGCCAGCCGATTCCATCTTGATAACAAGGATTCGTGTTAATGGAAACGATGCTGGCAGCGGCCGGTTTGCCCTGCCAATCGCAGATAACGGAATGGCTAACGCACTAACCGTTAAGTATCTGTCAGCAGGACAGTATATAGAAAGCCAGATTTGGCATAACTGCGGCACTACCAAAAACATAGAAGGGACATCAAGAGGTGACTACCTCATAGTCCATAAACTGGCATAAATGAAAATGAATAAACTCAAAGTCATTGCGAGGAGCGCAGCGACGAAGCAATCTCAAAAGGAGGAACCAATGTCTAAAGTAAAAGAATCAGTATCAAAGGAAACCACCAAAGAAGGCCTTCCCAAGGAAGCCTTCGCCATCGTCGGAGACCCCGACGATCCGGAGACCTGGAAGCTTCCCCATCATACCAAGGCCATCTTCAGAGCCCTGAAGGACAGGATCAACATCGAGAAGACCGTTGACTGGGACCGCATGCCCGCAGCGGTGGCAGCTCTGTCAAGAGCCGGTTACCGCGGGGAGAGAGTCCAGGCCGACCCGGAGGATATCATCTCGGCAGCCATTTTCATTCATCGGCTAAATTTTCCCTTAAAATATCGCGCTAGTCCATCGATAATGTAACAGCACAGAGTTTTCATCACATCGCTACTAAATAATGCCAATCTTGTGTTATAATAAATGAAATGAAGATGATCTTGTTATGTGTTGGAATCGCTCTTATTAACCTGGTTTTTATTCTCCATGTAAAATTTCACTTATTTAAATGAAATCTCATCTTTTTCCGGGTGATATAAGGGCAAAAGTGGCCAAACCGGGCAATATATTTTTCCATCGGTGTTTTAAATTGGCTATCATTCCAGGGTAACAGCTTACAAAAGTTGTTTTTCTTGTCGTAGTATTCACAGCCTTCACATAGCCGGCGCCGGCGCCATACTCGTTGCTTTTCAGCATCGTCTTTGTAGATTCTTTTGCGTGTCATATCGCTTTTGGAAAGCATTTCTTCTACCAAAGCCTCTGGTAATTCAGCAAAAGGCTGCTCCATCTTTTCCATTTATAATTTTCCTAACATCCTTTCTACGCTTTCGAAAAACACAGCTTTTTTAAAGTCATTCCATTCGGGTTTTCTTTCTGCTCTCGGTATAGCCCATCTCTCTTTCCAGTAGTCTTGGAGCTCGTGAAAAGGGCGGTTGAACCAGATAGGTTTTTGGTGGTGAATTACTTCCCTTAAGTTCTTGATAAGTGGAAACAAATAAAACTCTCGCTTGATTCCATGAAATTCAAATGAAGATAATCCTAAGTAATGAAGGCCCAAGCTGAGTAACTTGAGCTTTCTTGAGGGACCGTGCCCGTAACCTGTTGTGACATCAACACCTTTATTAGCCAAAAACTTGAGAATCTCTTTATACAATTCTTCTGAAATATGGAACGAGCCTGAGCCTTGGGTATAGCCTAAACATTCAGCAACCACATCGTCCTTATATTTTAAACGGTTATATAAACTGCTTTTCCCAAATGCACTCGTAGTAGTAATAAATAAAAGGTCCGGTTCTAATTTTCGGCCTTTTATAATTGTCACATAACCTTTATATTTCGTTTTATAGGCTTCTCTTATCTCATTGGAAGTCAAGGTGAGAGCAACCATTTTCCCTCCCAGCAATTCATTATAGGGAGGTAGAGCCCCCACCCGTTGAGCGTTCATCGATTTGTTTACCCATGTATCTAATTCATCTTTAGGAGTTTCAAGAGCATTATCGCGGACAGACATCTTAAGCACGGGACTTTGCAAGCCAATTAATCCAAAAGGTGCGTTATGAACGTTATCCCATAATAAAAATCTCATCTGTCGGCCGTATGAACGTTGGTAAGGGATACTCCACCAGATTAAATTCCACCAACGAAATAAAATTTCTTCAAAAGAATTGGATTTAACCTCTCGTAATTCTAGTTTGATCTCCTCTGGGACGATGTCTCTCCCATCCCTACAATACATTTTAGCTTGCTCAAAACACCCCTTAAGAAATTCCTTATGGTGAGATATTTGCTCAAGTCTTGATTTTTGCTGGACAGCCTTGTATGCCTCTTTGCTGCTCTCCCAAGGCCTTACGTGAGGATTTATTTTAAATCCCTCTTCTTCCAAAAGATTTATAATTTTCTCTCGCAAGATTTCTTCGCTAGTCATGTTCTTTCTTCATTAAATTGAAAATAACAATTTTGCAAAACTTTATGTCAAATACCTACTAGACAAGTGGGCGGTTCCGGAGTAAACTAAATAGGATGGCACCACAGAAGTTTACCGGGGATTATCCGCCCAACTGGAATACTATAGCATATAATGTCAAGGAAAACAACCATTGGACTTGCGAAAGATGTTATCACAAGCACGATAGTTCAAACAATTTTACCTTAACGGTCTATCATCTTGACGGTAACAAAGCAAACAACGAACCCTGGAATCTAGCCGCGCTTTGCCAAAGGTGCCATCTGTGGGTCCAGCAATTCAGTCTTGAAGCATTGCTATTGATTTATGAAAGTCCCGGGATCTTCGGCAATAACGAACCCTGGTTAAAATCACATATCGCCGGCATTAAAGAAGCCGTTTTATTTGGAGTTTCCCCTACTCGCAGGGAAACTATACCTTCATCTCCTCATTTTAACCTCCTTGATCAAAGGGGAAGGGATCGTGGTGTCATTACTTCCCCTTCCCCTTTGAAAGAAAGGTAACAATGCCTGGTAATCCCAACGATCGCAAATACTCTCCAACCGGGAATCCACTCACATCACTTGTTAATCTACACCAAACCGCCGAGGACGAGCTGGAAAGGGCATAGTAGCTAAAACACTATTGTAATACTGTTTATTACCAGGACAACCGCCGAACCTCGTTGGCGGCCCTTTTGAATTGAATAATCCCTTGATAGAGGCTACCGGAAAGCGGTAAAGCGATCAAGGGATAAGCCCATTAAAGCCGGCTAAATGGGTTATAGCGCCTATTTATAGGCAAAACTCCATCACTAGAGAGGCTAGAGGAGCGCTGGAATGGGTGTCCAGCTATTAGGGAAAGGGATAGCAAATGTGGAATGGTTAGTGTCCCTTCCGGGTAGGGGGGGGTAAGCCATCCTATGCTCTTTATGAGTGGGGAAGGTGGGAAAATTGCGGAAAAATTTTTTGCAATACGTAACTCAACTATATGTGGTATGCGTTACAGTTGTTGACACCATATCTTGATAGTGTTATCATTGAAGCGATACGCTTAAATGAAGGGGGATATAATGGCAGCTGAATCAGGCATAAAACAACGAGCAAGCCGGCGCGGTTTGCGCTCATTAGATGGGAAGTTTTATCACAAAGTCAAGGAACGAAATGCCGCCGATCGAGCTTTCAATAAGGCATTGAAGGACCGCAAATCAGCACAAAATCAATCGGCAGGTGATAAGCCTGATTTAGCAGGTAACAACTTTGACTTTGAGTATAAAGAAAAAGCAGAAACAAAAAAGGAACCGGAATCGACGGTTATGGTGGTAAAGTATCATTGTAGCAACTGCAACACACCTGTTGATCACGGAACGCCGGTATGTCCTGCTTGTGGTGCGCGGTTGAACTGGGAAGGGTTATAAAATGGAGCCACTGAGCCTAGAACAATTAAAAGGAAATGCCGGGCCAGGGGAAGGTATCGCTGGCGGCGACGATTTCCTGGCGAAGATCAACAGCATCATCACCGGGATCAACACGCTGTTTCAGAATTACCAGCGGTTGAAAGGGAATGTAAACGCACAATCTCAGGTGGCCCCAAAAGGGGGCAATGCCGATATAGCGCCGGGCCAGGAAAACGTATTGAAAATCGTTGATCAACGGTTGCTTCATCTGGTAGCACAAACATTTAGCAATAAGGCGCTTAACATTCCGCTGAATGAGCTGATCCATGATTATGGGGATCTATCAGTGGTTCAAGCAATGGAAAAAGCCGCAAAAAGAGGTGAAAAATGATAGACAGTATTATTTTTGTTACTTTAATTTGGCACCATAGAAATGATTGACTTTACCAACAAAAAGATCGTTGTTTTCGGTATGCAGGGATCGGGTAAATCCTACTTGGTAAAAAAATATATCCTTCCCCGGATCCACCGGGGAATCGTGTTTGATACGCTAAATGAATACCCTGACTTTACTCGATACGTTCCTAAATCCCGGAACCAGGACGGCGTTCCGGAACTGGAATTGTTTATCAAGTTTGCGATCAAGAATAAATATTCTATGATCGTGGTGGATGAAGCGAACCGTTATATGCCACCAAAACCGATACCGCTACCCGAACAAGTGTCCTATATCAATGACTTTCAGCTGCACATTCCGATATCGTTTATGTGCATCGCGCGCCGGCCGGTGCAGTTGAATAGTGATATTACCGAATTGGCACACTATATCGTGTGTTTTAATTTATCCGGTAAAAATGATATTGCCTATTTAAATGACCTCACCGATGGGTTAGGAGATAGTGTTGCGCAATTACAGGAACACGAATTTATTGTTGCCGGGCTGCCGCGGCAAAACTACCAGAAATTCGCGCCGGTATGAAGATCCTGGTGAGTTTTACCCGCCGATGGATCCACCGGGTGAGCTTTCATCCGTTCCTTATCCTGGGCCGCCAGGGGATCCTGAAATTCCTGGTCCTATAATTACCTGGATCCCAGGACCAAAGGTTAGGATGGACAAGTCCATAGACAAGAGTTCATAGTGATACCGGCATTTTGATGTTGCCAAAATCCCTAGACTAGACAAAATTTTGCCATGTCCATAGACAAAACGTCTTTTTGTCCATGGTTAATTAGCTACGAAATAGTCCGTTTTATGATCAGTGGGTTCGCAAAAGTGGCGTTCTGCGAACTGATTATGGTCCCTGGATCCATTAAACCTCGATCCTTTTCACACTACATTTAGTGTTAAATTTGACATTTATAACTATATGTTGTAATTTAGTATTATGTAACCGCTAAAGAGGCTTTGGTCGATAAGCCAGGTTACACGAAATTTAACAAGAGGTTTTAATTTATGGATGGAGTTGCAAAAAGTGTGGGTGTCCCAACAGCAGGTGGCGTGAAAGAAGCGCTTATTGATTACGGCTATGGTGTTGGTGGCGGCATTGTCTATTCTCTAGCTTCAAGTTTGCTCGGCTCGGGTTTGCTTGGATCTTTAGGATCAGCCGCGCTTGCCGGTAGTGTGATCAAGGGTGCCAGAGGGACCACAATTGCGACCGTTCTGGGATTTATGGGGATCCTTGCTTCTATGGGTGCAGCTGGCGGCGTTGGCGCTACAAGCACCGGTGCAGAGGTGATGTGATGTATAGGCTTTTGAGCTTTTTAAGGACCGTAAATGCCAGCCAGGAAGGGCAATTAACTTTACCCGACCTTAGCGGCGTGTTAGGTGGGCTT
>Ga0307433_1000984_pt1 | contig 17538 bp, 12 predicted proteins | sample SalMarWE160210MG_FD_202166 | JGI IMG/M metagenome (GOLD analysis project Ga0307433, IMG submission 202166) | Salt marsh sediment microbial communities from the Plum Island Ecosystem LTER, Massachusetts, United States - WE1603-210 | ecosystem: Environmental > Aquatic > Marine > Intertidal zone >... | reverse complement strand
GCTTTTAAATCATTCTCATCGATGTCTGCCGTTGTAATACCCGGTTTGGTTGAAATAGTTACAACTACTCTATCTTCGATAATCTGTAGATCGGATTGCCTGGCGAATTGTATATATTCTCCCTTCTCGGCGTGAAGTTTATAAAGTCTGTCTAAACGTGAGGAAAGGCTTTTTATTTGTTTGGGTTTGTGGTCAGTTTTGGGAGGCGATTCGATTCGAAAATCCGTTATGTTAATTTTTTCGTAATCTCTGGCAAAAACCGGATAGATATTTATGCACATGGTAAAGATTAACAATATAATTATTTTTTTATACATTTTTTACCTCCTTAATTTTTATTATAATAATAAAAATAATAATAATTTGTTAGTTTATGTCAACCGTTTAATGGCAGTATTGTTTCCCGGTTTTAAAAATCCCTTCATTTTATAGAATGTGTGTATGAACTTTCCTGTGTGTATTCCGATTTCCCCCTTGACAAGGTTTGAAAAATCAGTATTATTTATAATAATATGAAGAAAATTATAGGATATTTAGCTGGAATCATAATAGTTTTTTTCTTTTTTGACGTTGCCGATGTTTTTGCTCAAAATTGCAGTTGGAGAAGTTACATAGATCTCCCAACTGCAAATATTTCAGATGGTTTTTTCGTTAATTTTAATGGGGGTTATGCTCTCTCCAGTGAAGCCGAGAATAAATTTGACGTTAACGGTTCAATAGAATACGGTATAGCTGGTTTTATTGCAGGTTTAAAAGTATATACTGAAAAAACCTTCTGTCTCGATTTAGCGTATCAAATTATGGAACAGAGTGGTTCTTTCCCCAGTTTATCTCTTGGTCTTGAAAATATTACAAATAAGAGTCATATATCTCCGCTTGGGGAAGCAGGTTTAATAGATGAGTTGTATTATCCGAGACCACCGGAAGTGGCTTCAGCTTATCTGGTTGCCACGAAGGAATTCAGCAGTATTGTTGAGATGACGTTTGGTTTAGGGCGGGGGAGATTTGTAGGTTATGGTCCGCGTAGTAAGTATTTGAACATAGATGCTTTTTCCGATGAGAAGCACGAAGACTTTGGAGTCGGTCTTTTCGGCGGAATGAAATTTTCTTTTCCTGTTGGGGCTGCGTTTATTCTTGAAACGGATGGTAGAGATGCGAATATGGGATTCCGGTATGAGGCTGGTATATGGAAAGGTACTTTGAGCCTGGATAAAATCGAGCACTTTTTCGCTGATTCGGATTCTTTAATCAATGCTCCCTGGTTGAGTTTATCTTTGTCTTTTAATCCGGTAGGTGGTGAAGGCAAAGCTGATGAAACGGGTACGTTAAGGATAGCCTTAAAGGATCAAAGTAACGGAAGCCGTATTCCGGGTAAAATTATTATTTCAAAAGGGAATGTTGAGCGAAATTTTGATATTTTAACTACAAAAGAAACCGTACTTCAATTGGAACCCGATGTTTACAAAATTACCGTTTTCGCTGCCGGATACAAAATGAAAACAGCCAATATTCCGGTTAAAGCCCGAGGTGATTTGGATTTTGAGATTAGTTTATCTAAAGTGATAAATCCTGTGGTTAAACAATCTATGGATTTAACAAAAGCAGCCGCTGCTGATTATAAATATGGTCGTCTTAAAGAAGCAAGAAAAAAACTTGAAGAAGCAATTGCTTTATATCCGAAAAATACGAAAGCACAGAAAGGTTTGCAGCTGGTTAAGAAAGCGTTTGCAGACAATATTGGTTCGCTGAAGAATAAAGCAAGAGCTCGTGAGGGATCCGGGGATATAAGGGGCGCAATAACTCTGTGGGAGCAGGTTCTCGCTTGGGAGGAAAACCCCGCTGCAACCCAAAAACATATTCAAAGTTTAAGGGATAGATTGGATGCAAGAAGTAGGAAGCCTGTTAAAACCAGAACAACCCCTAAGGTTACAAAGAAGGCTCCGGTAAAAAAGAAACCTTCTTTATCCAAACAGCAAATTGCTGACCTTTACACTAAGGGTTTGAGTGCTTATTTCGACGGTAATTATAAACAAGCAATAAAGTATTTCCAACAAGTGCTTAGCGCAGATCCCACTCATGCCCAGGCTAAGCGTTATCTCGGAGAAGCCAAAGAACATTAATGCTCTATAAAGATGCAGGGGTTGATATCCGAAAGGCAGAGGATGCCCTTTCAGAGATTAAATATTTAATAAAAAAAACCTTAACAAATAACGTTCTAAATTCTCCCGGCCATTTTGGTGCAACATATAAAATCCCAGCAGGATATGAAAATCCTGTTCTTGTTTCATCGATTGATGGAGTTGGTACGAAAATCCTCCTTGCTGCCGAGTATGGCTATTATGAAGGTTTGGGTCATGATATTGTGAATCATTGTGTTAATGATATTCTGGTTATGGGAGCCAGGCCAATGTATATTCTCGATTATTTTGGTACAGGTAAACTTGATAAAAAGGTAATAACTGAGGTTGTAAAGGGTATGGCTGCGGCTTGCGAGGAAAATGAATGTTCCCTTATTGGGGGGGAAACCGCCGAGATGCCCGATCTGTATGGGGATAATATCTTTGATCTTGCGGTTCAGATAACAGGTATAGTGGAACAGGATAAAATAATAGATGGGAGTAAGATTAAGGAAGGAGATAAAGTTTTCGGTCTTACCTCTTCAGGGTTTCACACAAATGGTTATTCTCTTATAAGGGCTATTGTGAAGAATGCCGGACTTTCCCTGGATGCTTATATAGAAGAGTGCAGTGGAATCCTGGGCGATTTATTACTTGTGCCCCATAAGTCTTATTACAAAGAAGTTTTTCCTTTTTTAAGTGAAATAAGAGGGATTTCTCATATTACCGGAGGAGGATTTTACGGCAATATTCCGCGAATTTTACCGCAGGGTCTTACTTGTCATATAAATCCTTCCAGTTTCAAAGTTCCGGCACTTTTTAGATTTATTCAAAATAAAGGAGAGATACCGGAAAGGGAAATGTTTTCTGTTTTCAATATGGGTATAGGAATGATTTTAATCTGTGAGGAAGACATTGGATTGGGAACGCAAATCGGAGAAATCAGAAAAGGTAGTGTAACGGTAGAGATTAATGGGATTTGATTTATTTAAGAATAGAAGAAATATAATATCACTTATAGCATCCGTAGTTTTTGCGGTTCTTCTGTGGTATTACGCAAAAACCAATGAAATTGTTGTGCTTGATAGCACCCTTATGGTGCAAATAAAAACCCCTAAAAATATAATTATAAAAGGTACTTCTTCTGACTCAATTAAGTTAAAAATCAGGGCTAAAAAGAGACAGCATAATATTTTGAAGAAAATTTCTCCTGTTATTAAGTTGTCTTACGATTTTCCCGGTATCTACAAGTTTGAACTTGATGAAAGCAAACTCTCTTTTCCGGTTTTATTGGGGATTGAAGATTATGAGATTCAAGCTCCAGATTCTATTCAAGTGGAGCTGGATTCGTTAATTAGAACAGAAGTAAGTATAACTTCTGTAAAAGGTATGGCTTTTGAGCCGGATAAGGTTGTCATAGTGGGGCCAAAGAGCATGGTGTCTAATATTGAATATCTTTCGCCGGATTCTATACCTAAAGGAATTTTTACAACTATTACTATAGGAAACCCATTAATTGAGGTTTTTCCGAATAAGATAAGAGTAAGACATTGATAATACTGGGTTTGGAAACTTCCTGCGACGAGACAGGTGTTGCCCTTTTAGAAGATGGTAAGGTCTTATGTAATAAGATTCACTCTCAACAGATTCATAGTAGGTTTGGGGGTGTCGTACCCGAAATAGCTTCACGGGAGCATACCGAAAGAGTTCTTTTGATGACTAAAGAAATTCTGAAAGAAAATAAGAAGACCGTGGGTGATATTGATGGTATTGCAGTAACTTATGGTCCGGGTTTACTGTGTTCTCTTCTGATTGGTTTGAATTTTGCAAAGGGATTATCTTATTCAATTGGAGTACCTTTTGTGGGTGTTAATCATCTTGAAGCTCATATTTATTCTCCGTTTATTACTTTTGATGAGTATTCTTATCCGTTTCTTTCGCTTTTGGTTTCAGGAGGCCATACGTCGATTGTGAAGGTCAGCGGTTTCAGGGATTATGAGGTTCTTGGTTCGACTCTTGACGATGCCTGTGGTGAGAGTTTCGATAAAGTTTCTAAGCTTATCGGTCTCGGTTATCCTGGAGGTCCTGCAATTGAGCGTTTTGCACAGGAAGGAAACGAGGACGCGTTTGATTTTCCTGTGCCTGATCCTGAAGCCCTAGATTTCTCTTACTCAGGATTAAAAACCAGCGTTCTATATGTTTACCGGGATATTTCACAGGAAGAAAAAGTTCACAGAATCCCAGATATAGCTGCTTCTTTTCAAAAATCGGCGATCCGGTCATTGATTATTAAGTTGAAAAGAGCTATGAAGATGACCGGAATTAATAGAATCTCAGTATCCGGGGGGGTATCTGCCAATAAACGTTTAAGAAAAAGCCTTGAAGAGTTAGATGTTGAATGGGTTGCGCCTGATAAAGAATTTACAGTCGATAACGGAGCGATGATTGGTTTCCTGGGATATAAACTTTTCCGCCAGGGAGTGAAGTCGGACTTTAGTTTAAAAGCAAACCCGCGTCTTTTTCTTAATTAGCCGCGGATGACAAAAATAGAGAATGGGTAAATGCGTAGATGGGTGGATAGGTAGTAAATTGACTGTTTAACTATTCGACATAGATTCGGAGAATACGGAAAGTAAACATAGATGGATAAATTTAGATTTAAAAATTTTTTGTTGTTTTAACTGATTTACTCATTTACTGATTTACTGATATACCAATCATTTCATTCAAAATGTCTATATCCCCGTGGAGGGGTGAGTTTTCCGTCGATGTAAACCCCTTTTCCGTTTGTTACATCTCCGATTTGACTTACGAAAGTTTCTTTTATATTATCAGGAGAAGTGAACAGGAGTTCGAATTCTTCTCCGGATGTTAAAACAAATTCTTTTAAATCGAGAGAATGCTCTTTAGCGAATTTTTTGCATCCCCGGGTTAAAGGAATTTTTTCATAATTAATATTTAGTTTTTTGTTACTCTCTTCTGCCAGATGATTTGCGTCTATTAAAAGACCATCGGATATGTCTATCATTGAATTTATTCGGTATTTTTTCCTAAGAACAAGCGATTCCTCACACCTTATTTCCGGATTTAAATGATATTTGGTCAGTTGTGTTTTTATTCCTTTTTGGAGAGCAAAAACCCCCATTGCGGCTCCGCCAAGATTTCCCGTAAGGTAAATCTTATCGTTTTTTTGTGCCCGGCAGCGGAAAATTGGATTCGCAGCTTTGCCTCCTACTGTGATGCTGAGAAATAAAAAAGGCGATCTGGCGGTATCTCCGCCCAGTAATTTAATAGAATATTTATTTTCCATGTATTCCAGGCCGCGGAAAATTTCATTTATCTCTTTAATTGTTTGATTTTCTCTGATACCAAGGTTTAAAAAATACCATTTTGGTTTGCCTCCTGCAGCTGCAATATCTGATAGTGCGGAAGCAAGAGCTTTGTAGCCAATATTGTAGGGAGAAAAAATAGAGGGAGTGAAATGCACTCCCTCTATAAATGAGTCTGTACTTACGATCTGGTTCTTGCTAATTTGAACTGTATCATCTCCAATCCAAGCTCTGTTTTTCCTGAGGGATTGGATTATTTGTCTTTCCAGATCTTTAAATATTTTTACGTTTTTTCTACCTTACAGCTTCTTTCAGGCTTTTACCTGCACGGAAGATAGGAACGTTTCGTGCCGGAACTTTAACTGTCTGACTCGGTTTCTGGGGATTTCTGGCGATCCTTGCTTTTCTATGCTTTACGTCAAAAACTCCAAAGCCCACAATAACAACACGATTTTTCTTTTGCAGCGACTTGATGATGTTATCGATAAGACTTTCTGTCATTGCTTTAGCTTCCGATTTTTTGCATCCACAATCCTTTGCTACTGCGTCTATCAATTCTTTTTTGTTCATTTAATAGCCTCCTTTTATTGTTATGTAAGAAGTTTAAGCATTTTTGCCTATATGTCAAGGGGTTTTTTAAAATATGGGTAAAAATTCATTAAAAATCAAGTTTTAAAACTTTTAACAATAAAGCTTTCTTTAATCATCTTTGACATAGATATCTATGGTATTAATAGTGATAAAGGATTTTATCGCAAGGCTTTTAGGGCAGAAGGTTAATTTGCTGATTTTTTGATTTTAAGTAAAATGGGCGACCGGGTCATGAGTTTTACGTTATGAGTCATGAGTCTAAAAAAAATAAAAAATTAGTGTAAATTACTGTAAATTTGTGCCAGATATTAGGTGTTGGGTTTTAGGTCGTGGGTTTTGGGTTTTAGTTAAAACAAACAAAAAATATAAAATGGGGTGTGGTTGGGTAATCTTGTGTTAATCTAGTGTAATCTAGTGGTTTCTATTGAAGTTGCTAATGGTCTTGACAAGCAGTTTTTAGTAGGTATATTCTATAAAGCGGCAAAGCCGCTAAAATGTAAAAATTAAACATCAAAATGAAAAATGACAGATTAAAATTCAAAAATGAATATAGAAAAAGATTGTACAACTTTGTTATTAAACTTATTGAATTCTTGGATGGTTTACCAAAAGATAATGTTTCTAAAAGGCTTGGAGATCAATTACTTCGCAGCGGTACAAGTATTTTAGGTAATTATGTTGAAGGCCAATCCGCGAGCAGTAAGAAAGATTTTACCAATTATTTCAATTATTCACTTAAATCTACTAATGAAAGTAAGCTATGGATTAATCTACTTAGGGATAGCAAAAGAGCAACAACAGAACAAGTTAACTGGTTTTTAGAGGAATTGGATGAAATAAGCAAAATTTTCGCTTCAAGTATTCTTACACTGAAGGGCAAAAGATGATTTTACATTTTTATTTGTCATTTTGCTTTTTAAATTTTGATATTTTAATTACGAAAGAAAGGCGATAATTTAAATGGGATATTTTTTTGCAAGAAAAAAAAGTTTATTGGTAATAATATAAAACTGGAGGGTATATGCCAACTTATGAATATGAGTGCTTAAAATGTAAATATAGATTTGAAAAATTCCAGGGAATCAAAGATGAACCTTTGAAGGTATGTCCTAAATGTGGCGGCAAATTAAGGAAATTGATTGGTACGGGTGTGGGAATCATATTTAAAGGTAAGGGTTTTTATCATACTGATTATAAAAAAACGGGTAGTAGTGATCTTGGAGTAAAAAATTCAAAAGGCAGCAAAGATAAAAGTACTAATAAAAGCGCGCAGTAAAGAGTTTTTCCAATATTGTTGATGTTTTTGATTCTTTTTTTATTTTTTATTCTTTTTGTCTATTTATTCCTTAAATATTATGAACATATTAAAATTTACGACCCTAGAGAGAAATTATTTTTTTTTCCTGATGATTGCGGTATCAAATTTGAGGACGTCAATTTTACCTCACGCGATCACGTTTTACTAAATGGTTGGTTTGTTAAAGGAGTGAGCGATAAGGTTATTCTTTTTTGTCATGGTAATTTTGGTAATATTTCGTCAAGATTAGATATTATTCAAGATTTACACTTGCTTGGGTATAACTTTTTCATATTCGATTATAAGGGTTTCGGTAGAAGCGATGGTGTGCCGAGTGAAAAAGGGTTATATGCGGATGCTTTAGGCGCATATGATTATCTTATAGAAAGAGGTTTTAGCGACAAAGATATCATACTTTTCGGAAGATCTTTGGGGGGTGCTGTTGCCATTTATCTTTCCGGTTTTATTCAGGGATTCAGGGGAATTATAATTGATAGTACTTTCCAGTCTACCCGAGCTCTGGGTAATGATATTTTTGGTTATAATCTTCCTAATTTTATAATATCAAACCGCTTTGAGTCTATTAAAATAATAAAAAATGTAAAGATCCCAAAATTAATTATACATAGTGAGAATGATGATTTAATCCCTTTCCATCATGGTGAGAAATTATTTGAAGCGGCTCCCGATCCTAAAAGATTTCTTAAAATCCGGGGATCGCATAATAATTGTATATCTGAGTCTAAAGATATTTATATGGCTGGGATTAAGGATTTTTTGGAGAGTTTGGAAAACTAATTTTACCACAGAGGACACAGAGAAAAAAAGCAGAAAAACACAGAGAACACAGAGAAGAAAATTATATTTTTGTTTTTTACTTGAATCCTAGAAACCTTACCCCTAAACTTTAATTAACCACAAAGAGAACAAAGTTTTTTAATTTTCGTTTTTACTATATCAACAATTTAACGTAGATTCAAAGGATCTACAAAATTGTCAAGTGTTGAGATTTGACCCCAGATACCCCTGACCCCAGATACCCCCCAGATACAAATACAGAGATTTGACCCCAAATATACCAAATATACAATTATGCCAAATTATACGATTACCTAAATTTTTTTTTCTTTTCATTAATAATAACTTTCTTTAATTTTTTTGCTTCTTTATATCTGGGTTTCGACAATAGCAATTGTTCCAAAATACGTAATGCTTCATCATATTTCTCCATTGCCGCTAAAGCATCTGCTTTCGAAAGTTTAGCCTCGATTTTCTCTGGATCCAATTCTAAAACCTTATTAAAACATACAATAGCTTCTTCAAAACGACCAACATTTCCCATTGCTATACCCTTTTTATATAAAACCTCGGGAACATCAGGATGTATTTCTAAACTTTTGTCAAAACATAAGATGGCTTCCTCCGAACGTCCTAAAAAAATTAAAGCATTTCCCTTACAATACCATGCTTCAGAATTCTCTGGATTTATTACAATCACTTTATCAAAACATTTAATTGCTTTCCTAAATTCTAAATTCTTCAGATATGACTTGCCTCTTGAAATCCAAAAAGAAAAGTCTCTTCCTGGATTTATCAATCTAAAAGAATTTTTTCTGTCCTCTGGAGTTGTTAACGAAAGTATCCAAGCTATAATTGTTAATATCCCGGGAATAGCATATAAGCCTGAATCCTCTTTTCCTTTATAAAAGTATATAACTATGGCACTAATTATAGCTATTATAAAAAAGACATAGCCTATTTTATCATCTCTGTGGCGTTTTTTTTCAAACCAACTATACATTCTTTTACTCCTCGTAAACCCTGTTGGCTAAGCTCCAATTTATCCAAGCCCTACTTTTCAATCCAACTCTATAGGAAGTACTGAAAAGCGTAATTCCTAAAGACGCTGCACCAGCTCCTTTGAAAACCTGACCCGCAAAGCCTGTAACTTCCCAAGCTTTATATGAACCCTGTAGAACCAATTTACCACCTATCCTCCCTGCCCAAGAAGGATTACCAATTGCAGTATAAGCCATATTTTTACCAAGTTCTGTAAAAGCATACTGTTTGAGAAATACCATTGTGCCTGGTATACCCCAAATACCAATGGCTTCGGATACTTTCATATAGGCACTATATTCTTCATAGAATCTCTTATAATAACTTTCCCAGCTTTCTCCGGGTTGAGGAACTGGATCGTTAAAATCTGAAAGTGCATTCCAGAAATAAACCGACCTATCCGTACTCTCCATTTGACCTTGCATATGACTTCCGTAGAAAAACTGATAACCACTCCACCAAGTATAAGCGTCAAAATGACCTCGATGTCCAATAACAGTAATGGGATCATCAACAACACATATCCAGCCATGTTCGTCTTGTTCCGCATGAGTTTCCCATAATCCCAAAGGATCAAGGTAGTTAACTGGATCATTGTGAGAATAAACGTAAGGGTTTAATGTTTGAGGATGGTTTAAATCTAAGAGGAAAGGATGTATGGAAATAGGGTCGGGGCTCAGGAATCTCCCGATATTCGCGTAATAACGCCTCGCTCCAAAATAATGAAATCCCGTCGGGTCTTTTTCCTTTCCCGTAAATTCACGATTATCATCATGAGTCCCATCCTCCCAGACCAAATTCCCAAACGCTTCGTATTTTTTCTGTTTTACTTCATTCCCACTCTCATCCGTAATCATAATGGGTGAGCCAATTCTATTTAGATGGTAGAAGTAGTCATTTCCGTAACCTTCCACCTTTGCAAGCAGTCGATTCCCGGCGTAGAAATATCCTGTTGGTGGATCTCCGGAACCTTCCTCTTCAACCATTATCAAATTTCCGGCATTGTCGTAGAAATAGTTATACGCCTTATCAATATTTTCGCTTATACCATCCCCCCATAATTTATCTATACTTATATCTCCTACAAATAAAGTACCGCTACCACTCTCCCGCCTTACTCTCAATTTTAAATTAACCGTACCGGAAGGGAAATTATCCTCCGGGATATTTCCGGATAGTTTCATCCAATCATTTGTCCCTGATATTTCTTCCAATAGACTATCTTCTATCTCATTATTATTCCCATCCAGGAAAACCGCCTCAAGTATACCTCCTGTAAGATTATTATATTTTACTTCACAGGAATACTCATAACTTTCTACCTCAAAATCAATATCCGATAACTTTTCCTCTCTTATCCTCTGATGTCCTTTGTAATAATACTTGTATCCGTTACCGTCTTCATCGCAAAGTCCCGTAAGTCTGCCTTCCGAATCGTAGTAAAAGTTCACCGTATCATTTACATCGGACTTTGATTTTATACACCCAACATCGTTATACTCATATTCGTTAAATCCGTCATTTTTCAACCTGTTGGTTTTGATGATATCGTCGTAATAAGTATATTCATTACCATCAACAATTTTTCTATTCCCAACTTTATCGTAGGTGGTGAAACTGTGATCATTCTCAATACCTTCTCTATCCTCAGTTTTAAGCCTTCCAAGAGCATCATATGTATACGCTGCTGTGGTTATGTTATTCGTCTTCTCGTTTAATAATTCTCCACGGTTATTATACTCAAATTTTACGTTATAAGGACTGGAAACACCTACAACATTAATACTGTCCATCCAATTTCTTGGTAGATATGTAAATGTATCCAAAACTCCTCCGGGGAAATGAACACCACTTAAGAGTCCTCCTGCTGTGGATGAAAGACTTACCGTTGCCGTATGATTATTGATGATTCTTACAGATGAAATATTGCCCAATTTGTCATATCCGTACTCGGCTTTATGACTCGGATATTCCAATTTTGTTAATCTTCCCTGTAAATCGTAAGAATATTTAAACCCCCGAGCTACTACGTTATCTGCTTTAAAGGGTATTACCATTTTTTCGCCTAAATTGCCTAATTCATCATAAAAGTACACTTCACGAACATTCTCATTCTGAAAACCTGTAAGTCTTCCCTGGGAGTATGTTAAACCTGAAGGAGGACTGTAGATCGTCTCCTTTATAGTATAGTTATCATAGAAATATTCTTCCAGAGTATCTCCAAGTACGGTATAAGGTAATGAATCTAAAATGCCTACTTCTACTGTCAAATTCTTAATCGAATCCGCCCAATTAAAACAGGGGTAAGTGCAATCCGGAAATTCGCCTAAAGCTTCGCCTGTATGTTTCATTCTTACACTGGAAATAATATTTCCATAATCCTCAGTGTCAAAACCCTGAGAAAAAATATTTTTTGCATAGCCCCAAACGTCACAACCGGGATACCCTTCATATATTACAAACTCTCTCTTGAGGGTGCAAACAGGATCTTCAAAATCCACATATAATGAGCATATTCCGCTAACTTCATGCGGATCAACACCACCAGTATATACAAAATCACATTTCACAATATATCTTAAGTTCACAAATCTCCACTGAGATATATCCACATTTACTTCCCATTCTGTTGAACTTTGATACCACGGAATAATATCATGGCGTTCAGTGTCATAGAATAAAGTATCCATTATGGAAACCGGCGGTGGATCATATTGACCTGGACCACCTTTAATTGTAATCCTGCCTAATTCGTCATAGTCATATAAAATTGAATCACCTGAATTTTGTACTGTAAGCCTTACATTGCCATCCGGATAATATTCGAATGTGTTTTCTCCTCTATCCGGACCTTCTCTTCTAATCAAATTCCCTAACCAGTCATATTCAAAATTAGTATGCCTCCCTTCCGCGTCAATTATCTCCAGTAAATTGCCGTTTACATCATAATCATAATAGGTCTCATTATCAAGAGCATCTATTACTTCGATTAAATTCCCGGATGCATCATTTATTAATGTAGTTGTATCCTCCATTTCGTCGATTACATCTGTTATATCTCCATCATATTCATACGTAACAAATTCGGCTCCATCTTCGGAAGAACTTTTTGGATATTCTATTTCCGTTACTCTACTTAGACCATCGAATGTTTTGATTGTATAATCAGCATCATTAAGAGAAACGTCACTAAATCTAGGCAGTGTTTCTTTAAACAACTTACCATCGAAATTATATATGTAATCCATAACCACAGCATCGGGAGCGCATTTTTCAAAATTAATAAGTCTTCCCAAGGCATCATATGAATAAATCTTAGTATCATTAGTAAAAAAATCTATCCAAGTTTTTTCACTTGCCTTTCTCTTAAAATCATCATATGAATATTCTACAAGCGTTTCCATGTTTCCGGGAACACCTTTCCGTACCTCAGATATTCTTCCGTAAATATCATATTCAAACTCGTTAACTATACCGCTTTTATCTGTAACGGAGGTAAGATTACCCTTTTTATCAAAATCAAAATCCTCTTTGGACCCATCCGGATATGTAACTATATCCGGGAATACATATTCGGAACCATATTCAAACTGGTGTTTCTCACCCATATAATCTTTAAGCGTATCTAAATTACCGCATTCATCATACCAGTATTCCTGCGAACGGGTCGAATCCTCATTTATCCATTCGGTCTTTTTTGTTAAATTTCCACGCTTAGCGTACGGAGCATTTCCATGCATAGGCGGCGTACCAGTAACACCACTCAAAGAATTCACATCATACTCGAACGCTGCCATTTGAACAAGATTCCTATTATGATCATATTTATAAGTTGTGTCTACAAGATTGTAAAGGTAATCATTCGCGTAACTGCCGATCCTCTCATAAGCGTAAAATTTTCTTCCCTCCCAATTGTCCGAAGGATCATCTGTCCACTCGGGCATACCTGAAATATCCCAGCTCTGGTCCTTACGTTTATCATCTTCAAATTCCATAGTATAAGAAGATGTACCTGTTAACGTTTCCTCTCCCAAAAAACGAATGATTTTGTTATTATCGTACTGGTCATATTCCGGGTAGTGGTAAACATATGCCTTCTCTGTTACATCGATATTATCATCATTCGGATTCAACTGTACTGCTTTGTATCTTAAAAAAGGATGCAGAGGGTACCTCATATCATAACTGCTGGGCGGAATTTCTTCACTTATAGTCCAATAAAAATGTTCCGCTTTCAATCTAAAATTATAACCCGGACCCAAATTACGCCTATTACTGGTAACAATCTTATAAGGTCTGCCGTAAAACTCTTCTCTCTCAAACGGCAAAATTATATCTTCCTGTAGAGAACCATTAAGAAAATTTACCCACTCGTGACCATTCCACATCAACCAACTTCGACCATTAATCTCTAAAAGATTATCCACATATGCAGAATCGATATTATAATAAGTTATGCTTCCGGTATTGGGCATCTCAATTCTGCAGTTATCATAAATAGGAAAATAAGAACGGTGCCAACACACATTACCAACCATGCATATGTAGGGGGAAGTCGAACCCCACCATTCCACATTGTTAGGGCCAACTGATTCACCAAAATGATAGCTATATCGACAAGTATTATTACCATCTAAGGACTCTATATGATCAGCGTCAGGCAGAGTAACAATTTTCCCCGTAACAACCCTGTACTTTGATAGAACAGGATGATAATAACGCGACTCAGGATCATAACCGGGAGGATCTTCATAATCAGGACTGTTGCATGCAGGTCCATCAGCGCGACCATAAATTTTATCTTCGTAAAAATATTCATATTTAGCGCTATCAGGAGTAACCACCTCGATAAGTTCTCCCTGCCTGTGTTTATTATCAATTTCAGAGGTATACGTACTATACCAATCCTCATAAATATTACACTCAGTAATAAACGTACCATAAGTACTACAAGTATCATATTTAAATCTGTAAGGGGGCTTAATTCTATCCCCATTTTTTAGAAACTCTACCGAATCTAAAAGGACGAAAGCATTCCCATACCAGTACTCCCTTATCATCCTAAACCATTCCTGGTGATAGTGAAAATTGACTTTGTATGTATCTCCGTTTACATACCTAACAACAGAATCGACTACATAAAAATCCCACAGACAATATCCATATGGATGACCATTCTCCTTCATACGCTCACTTGTATCTACAGGTATTGAACTCCCGTATATAAAACATGTATCAGTGGGTGTGCATATTTTCTTCGGTATCCTGGCTTCCGGAGGACTATCATCACTCCACCAGTCTATATTTACATAATTGCCGTTACGGTCTGTTATTTTAGTTATTGGATTCAATTCCCGTTTAGAGTCAAGCTCAAAACCATTAGGATTTGGATAGCATACCCGGAAATCACTTTCATAAATATAACCAGGGGTATAAAGTTTATAAATCTCAAACTTCCAATTCCTTTGTCCTTTAACATGCCATGTCCTTGAAGGACTTTGACTTAAACTATAGATACTATAACTCTGCCCATTCAAGTTAATAAAACCGCCGGTTCGCATTGTAGCTTCGTCGGGACCGCAGGTCATACTATTAGCACCGGACACAGGATACCTGCCCAATTTATCACTATTAAGTGACACCTCACCCGGCATAACATTCCATCCCAATCCACAGTTACCCATATCCGCTGTAACCAAATAACTGTTGGTATCTCCGTGATCATATATAGATTCTTTAAGATGTTCTACAGTTGGATGATCGTATCCATACTTCATACATCTTCTAGGCGGGGACATATCCCCAAGATCCATACGATTCACCTGCATACCTGGTATGGACAAGGGTGAACCCCTGTAGGTAAGGTACAAATCGTAATCCTTATTTCCCCTCATAGGTAAACTTAAAAGTTTTATCTTTAATTCCAAAGTACCGTTCGATGTATTTATCTGTTCTTCGAGCATATTGGTCGAGATAGAACCTTTGTTAAAACCAGCGCTATAAGCATCCGTACCAAAAGTGTATTGTAAATTTACTTCTTCCTCTTCTGAAGTGGTTTGGGCACTGGTTCTAACCTTCAAAGTATCGTAATCGCCAAGGGGTTTTACCTCAGTGGCACTAATTAAAAATAATATCATTAATAAACTCATCGGAAATACCTCCTCACGGAATTATAACCGGGATTGCTTCGTCGCTTCGCTCCTCGCAATGACGTTTTTTTGTGAGGCAAGTAAGTATCATCAAACTCTGAGTTTTGAGTTAATAATTTTAACATTCCTCCTCCCTCTCCCAACTCACTTATTCAACATGGATATTTGTTGTTTTAACTCCGTATTTTCTTTCTCTAACTTTGCCAATCTTTTGTCCTGCCCGATAACATACAAAGTTAATTCTTCGACTTTTTCCAAAAGCTTTGCCTGCATTTCACCTAATTTTAAACCCTCTTCTACTGCTTCTCTACTGGTAGGAATACCGGGCAGGCTTTTTTCTTTTTTAATATGTTTTTCAAGTTTATTAAGAGGCATCAATTTATAATTCTCTTCAAAAACAAAATCAGGAAGAACATTTACCTGAACCTCAATTTCCTCGGCTGTAATGGTTCCATTGACGGTGAGTTCAGATTGAAGATTTGTTGTCCCGATGCCGACATTGCCGGAAAAATAACCTTTTCCAACGAAAAAACCACCGAATCCATTTGAATTTCCATTATATCCATAAACAGCCTTACCGTTGCTTGCACTTACTCTTCCATATACACCAATTGGACCATAATCGGTGGCGGTATTATAACCATAAATAGCAGCCCATCGATACTCAGGCTGGCTTGGTGCACTTGCGTCGCATTGCACATGCAATTTGGTTTCTGGACTTGTTGTCCCGATACCGACATTACCTTCAATGCCGACATTTCCTTCAATACCGACATTTCCGGCAAAGTAACTTTTACCAGATGAGTTCCCTGCAACGAAATCATAGTTCTCTCCATAAGCATAGACGGCGCAACTCTGTATCGATCCGTCCTCAGCGGTAGCATAAAGACCATAATCAGACCCTTCGGCTTTAACACCAATCGAAGTAATATAGCTTTGACCTGGAGGGCACTTCCCATGTATCCCTACTATACCATACCCATAAATACCTGCAAACTCATTTCCATCACCACCGACAGATAAGGGCGAAATTGGAGTAGTTGTCCCGATGCCGACATTTCCTTCTAAATTATTATAATGAATATCACCATCATTTTCAGTCCACCAGGAAGTTCCACCCCCTCCTATAATCTCTTTCCATTCCCCTTCCCCTTCACTGTTGGAAGTTAAAACATAACCGTCTACTGCGCCTGTTGATAATTTAAACCCATTCATCTGTGCTGTGCCGGCTACATGTAGTTTTTCAGCAGGACTCGTCGTACCGATTCCGACGTTGCCATTCCCTTGTATTCTCATTCTTTCAATCATATTTCCATTATAAAATTTAAGTGGAGCATTCCAGGTATATGCAATTGATGCACCATCTGTATCCTCAGCACGGAATCTTAAACGAGCAGTATTCAGGAACCCCTGGGCTAGTTCTAAATATTGACTTCCGTTGACAATATAGACCTTTGCTACGCCCGTTTGATTCCCACCCGGTTTTTTTGTCGATCCTATGATAACTTGATCTTCGGAGTTGTTCAGACGTATATAATCCCCTTCATCACTCCAACAAGACGTTCCGCCGCCTCCACTAGCCGCCTTCCAGCTTCCGACACCGTTAGCATCAGAGGTTAACACATAATTGTTTGCTGCGCCTGTCGTTAATTTAAATCCCGTCATTCGTACTCTGCCATTAACGTGTAATCTGTCAGCTGGGCTCGACGTCCCGATACCAACATAATTAGAATTATAATAGATTTTACTTCCATTCTTCGACCAGATTTTAGGAACTGCTTTCCAGGTTCCAACACCACTACCATTAGAAGTTAAAACATAACCATTAGCAGTACTTGTTCTCAATCTAAATCCCTTCATAAATATTGCACCATTGACCTCTAATTCAGAACCAGGATTATTTGTTCCAATACCAACATGCGTATAACCTGAAATAGGCCGTATACAGGTTGGGTTGGGACTATACCAATAATCCGCTCCGTAACTGACCATACTAACCAACAAAGACAAAACTACGACAAAACTTAGTTTCTTCATGATACCCCCTTTTCCTTAATTGTTAAATTTAAACAAACTTCTTGCAATAAAAATCTAAATTCAATCTCTCAACCAAAATTTTTAAGATAATTGCAGAATATGAAATCAGTGTAAGAAAAAAAAGACTTTTGTCAAGGGTATTTTTTATACTAAAGCAGTCCAGAGTCCATCGTCCAAAG
>Ga0307433_1000982_pt1 | contig 17562 bp, 16 predicted proteins | sample SalMarWE160210MG_FD_202166 | JGI IMG/M metagenome (GOLD analysis project Ga0307433, IMG submission 202166) | Salt marsh sediment microbial communities from the Plum Island Ecosystem LTER, Massachusetts, United States - WE1603-210 | ecosystem: Environmental > Aquatic > Marine > Intertidal zone >... | reverse complement strand
GTTGCCCTAAGCGGACTTACGTAAGTCTCTTGCTGTGGCGAGAACGGCACCCGCTCGCTTACGCTCGCGGCTAGTCACACTCGCGCCCGACCAGCCGCGTGAGAAAACCAGCCGCGCACGTAAGAACGGCACCCGCTCGCTTACGCTCGCGGCCGGGTGCCATGCTTTCGCTGGCGAAAGCATGCACTGCCGCCTCACCCGCTCGCTTACGCTCGCGGCTAGTCACACTCGCGCCCGACCAGCCACGTGAGAAAACCAGCCGCGCACGTAAGTAAGCGGCGCAAGCGCTTGGGCTACGAGCCCAATCAGTTGTCGCCAACCGGCTGCCCGGCTCGCCGCGCCTTTCCGTTTCCCGAAACTTCCCTGCACTCGGCCTGTCAAACGGGTATGATGGAAGGGCGGTTTTGCCGCGCCCTCGCCGATTCGGTATGGGGTGTCGGGCGGTCCGAACTTCGGGAAGGAGACGGCCATGAGGCACTCCTGTTGGGTGGTCCCGTTTGTTGCGGCAGCGATGGTCCTTGGCGGCACGGTGGCGTATGCGGCCCCTGCGCCGGGGGAGGAAGGTTTCCGACTGACGCTTTACAACAGCAACTTCGGCGTTGTCCGGGAGGTGCGGCAAGTCAAGTTGCCCGAGAAGGTTGCTACCATCCAGTTCCGCAACGTGGCGGCCGGGCTCGACCCGCGCACCGTACGCTTCGAGAGCCTGACCGACCCGGACGGCACCTACGTCCTGGAGCAGAACTACAAGTACGACCTGGTCAGCACCGACAAGCTCCTCGAAGCCTACGTCGACCACGAGATCACCGTGCTCGACCCGGAGGGGAAGGAACTGCGCGGCACGCTGCTGGCCCACCGGCGCGGCGGACCGATCCTGGATACCGACACGGGCATCCATATACTTGGATGGAACGTTCGGCGATACAATCTCGAGCGCCTGCCGGAAGGCCTTATCACCAAGCCCATGCTCGTCTGGAAGATGCGCACCGCCAAGCCGGGGCCACACCTGGCCAAGGTCACCTACCAGACGTTCGACCTGAACTGGGAGGCCGACTACATCGCCACCCTCAGCCCCGACGAAACCCGCATGGACCTCGACGGCTGGGTCACCCTGAAAAACGAGTGCGGCGTCACGTTCCCGGAGGCCCGCGTCAAACTCATTGCCGGCAACGTGCGCGGGCCGGAACGCAAGAAAGAGGGATACGCCATGGCGGGCGGGGGGGGCTCGTTCGGCGATATGATGGAGAGGAAAAAAGTCGAGGAGAAGGCCTTCTTCGAGTACCACCTCTACACCCTCCCCTACCCCACGACGCTCGCCCACAACGAGGTCAAGCAGGTGCAACTCCTCTCGGCCGCCGAGGTGCCCGTCGAGCAGGAATACGTCGTCATGCGGCCGACGGCGAAGGAACGCCGCTACGACCGAAAGGAACCCGATCCCTGGAAGCCGCGCCTCGGAGACATGCCTTGCAAGGTCCGCGTCTATGTGGTGTTCGAGAACAAGAAGGAGGCGCACCTCGGCATGGCCTTGCCGAAGGGCAAGGTCCGCGTCTACAAGTGCGACCAGGCGGACGACCAGGCCGAGTTCATCGGCCAGGACAGCATCGAGCACACCCCGCGCGACGAGACCGCACGCCTCTACATCGGCGATGCGTTCGATATCGTCGCCGAGCGGGCCGTCACCGATTACAAGAGCGGCCGCGACGCCGACCGCTTGGGGTGGTCCGATGTGAGCGTCCGCTTCCGCGTCCGCAACCACAAGGACCGCCCGGTCGCCGTCCGCCTCCGCGAACCGCTGGCCGAAGAGAGCAACCGCACCTGGCGAATCGCCAAGGAGAGCCGCAAGCACACCAAGATCGACGCCTCGACCATCGAATACGCGCTGACCGTGCCGAAGGACGGCGAGGAGGAGGTCACCTACACGGTCCACTACTTCAGTTACTCGAGTTACTGAGGGCCCGACGCCCGTTCGGCGAGCAAAGGAGTTGACGATGAGAACGTCCACCCGATTGGCGCTTGCGACCGTTGCGGCTCTCCTCCTGGCGGCCGCGCCCCTCCGGGCCGCCGCCCCGCCGAAGGAAGGCGTGTCGCTGACGGTCTACAACCAGAGTTTCGCCGTCGTCAAAGAGGTGCGCACGCTGAAACTGCCCGAGAAGGTCTCGACGATCCAGTTCCGCGACGTGGCCAAAAGAATCGACCCCACCAGCGTCCACTTCAAGAGCCTGACCGACCCGCAGGGAACAACGGTGCTGGAACAGAACTACGAGTTCGACCTCGTCAGCGCCGACAAACTCCTCGACAAATACATCGACCGCGTGATCGCCGTCGTCACCAAGGACGGCCGCAAGTACGACGGCACGCTCCTCTCGTTCGACCCGAATCAGTTGGTTATCCAGGGCCGAGGCAACCTGTACATGGTCCAGCGGCCGGACAACGTCCAGAACATCGAGTTCGGCAAGTTGCCGGAGGGGCTGCTGACGCGGCCGACGCTCGTCTGGCAGGTCGAGACCGCCCGCCCCGGCGACCACCTCACGCAGGTCACGTACCAGACGACGGGCCTCTCGTGGCAGGCCGACTACTCGGCCGTCATCAGCGCCGACGACACCCGGATGGACCTCTCGGGCTGGGTCACCCTGAGAAATGAGTGCGGGGCGGGTTTCAAGGACGCCAAGTTGAAACTGATGGCGGGCGACGTGCGGCGCGTCCAGCCGCCCGTCCAGCGACAGGTCATGCTTGGCGCCAACGCTGCAAAGTCCGGCGCCGGCGGACGCGGGTTCCAGGAGAAGACCTTCTTCGAGTACCACCTGTACACCCTCGGCCGGCCCACCACCGTCAACGAGAACCAGGTCAAGCAGGTGGAACTGCTGACCGCCGCCGCCGTGCCCGTCACCAAGCGCTACGTCTTCGAGCCCGGCGGCCGGTACTGGCACCGCCGATACGGCCAGAGCAACACGTACAAGGTCAACGTCTTCATCGAGTTCAAGAACGCCAAGGCTGCCAAACTCGGCATGCCCCTGCCGAAGGGCAAGGTTCGCGTGTACAAACGCGACGCCGACGACGGCGACCTCGAATTCGTCGGAGAGGACCAGATCGACCATACCCCCAAGGACGAGGAACTCAAACTCTACGTCGGCGACGCCTTCGACATCGTCGGCGAAAAAACCGTCACCGACCGCAAGCAGGAAAGACGCTGGCGGCAGGAAACGATCACCATCGAACTGAGGAACCACAAGGACCAGGCCGTTACCGTCCTCGTGCGCGAACACCTGACGCGCGGCGGCCAGTGGACCGTCACCGCCAAGAGCCACCCCTTCAAGAAGATCGACGTCACCACCATCGAGTTCGCCCTGCCGGTCGCCGCAAACGGTAAGGCGCAGGTCACGTACACGGTCGATTACCGCTGGTAGTGAGGGTCTGCTATAATCCTCCCCGTCCGACCCTGCCGCGCAAGCGGCGGCGGATGCCCAACCGCGCCAAACGCCGGTCGGGCACAACCACTCTGGAGCCACGGATGACTTTTCTCGGCAACTGCCGCGCCACGGGGATAGGCAGCCTTCCTGCCACCGACGTCGGCGAGGCGGTCGCGTCGGTCTTCGCCGACTGTCCGGACCTGCCCTATTGGCCGCAACTGCCCAACGTCTCGGCCGCCGAGGGCATGAACGAGCAGGCGTCGGCCGACCTGCCCGGCCTTGTCAAGGAGGAGAAGCGTCTGCGCATCGTCCAGGACGAGGGGTTCTACCTGGGCGTCGAGCGGCTGCTGGCGGCCTGCGACACGGGTGACGCTTCGGCGGCGGCGCTGGCGCCCGAGGCGGCCGCCGCCTTCGAGCCGTTCATCCGCCAGGTGACCCGCCGCCGAACGCCCGAGGCGAAGGGACAGATCGCGGGACCCGTCACCGTCGGCATGGCCATTCTCGGCGAGAACGGCAACCCGATCCTGTACGATGACGTTCTGCGGGAGGTTCTGGTGAAGTTCCTGCATCTTCGCGTCCGCTGGCAGGCCGAGCGCATCGCCGCCGCCGGCGCCCGGCCGGTCGTGTTCGTGGACGAGCCGTCGCTGGCGTCGTTCGGCACGCCGTTCTTCGGGTGGGGCAAGGAGCAGGTCCAGGAGACGCTCGGGGCGGTCGCGTCGGGGGCCGAGACGGTCGGTTCACACTGCTGCTCGAACACCGACTGGCCGATCCTGCTCGGCTGCCGCCAGGTCTCCATCGTCTCGTTCGACGCCTTCGGGTTCGCCGACAACTTCCTCATCTACCGCGACGACATTGCGGCGTTCCTCGGGCGAGGCGGCACCATCGCCTGGGGCATCGCCCCGACGGATCCGGAGGCGGCCGCCGCTGCGACGGTCGAGTCCCTGCGCGAGCGGCTGCTCCGAGAGGTCGAGAAGGTCGAGGCCCTGGGCTTTGCGCGCGACCAGGTCCTGCGCCAGAGCCTCATCACGCCGGCCTGCGGCCTCGGGACCCGCGACGCCGACACGGCCCGCCGGGCGTTCGCGATGGTCCACGATTTGGCTGCAAGCCTTCGTGCCGAGTACCTCGGGCTGTAACAGCCCCCGAGCCCATCGTGAGCCCCCGAGCCCGACGTGGGCCCCCGAGCCCGACGTGGGCCCCCGAGCCCGACGTGGGCCCCCGAGCCCGACGCGGGAGCGTCGGGGCACATTCACCTGTCGTGGCACGTGCCAGGCCCGAGCCCGACGCGCGGCGGGTACGGAGACCCGCCGCGCACGTGCATAGGATAACTGCGGATGACAGATTCCCAGCCCGGTTTCTGGCGGCAGATGAAGGCCTCGCTGCCGCGCAACGTCATCGTGCTGGGCGTCGTCTCGTTTCTGACGGACTCTTCCAGCGAGATGATCCTGTGGACGGTGCCGTTTTACATCGCCCTGTTGGGCGGCGGGGCCGTCTGGGTCGGCATCGTCGAGGGCCTGAGGGAAAGCCTGTCGAGCCTCTTGAAACTGGCGAGCGGCTGGTTCTGTGACCGTGTCGGTCGGCGCAAGGCCCTCGTCGTGCTCGGCTACGGCATCTCGACGGTCGCGAAGCCCCTGCTGGCGCTGGCGGCGGCGCCGTGGCACGTGCTGGGGCTGCTGGGCATCGAGCGGATGGGCAAAGGCGTGCGTGCGGCTCCGCGCGACGCGCTCATCGCGGGCGTTGTCAGCGAGGCGAACCGCGGCAAGGCGTTCTCCTTCCACCGCATGATGGACCACGGCGGCGCGGTGCTCGGCCTGCTGGCCGGCACGGTTCTGGCGGCGTACCTGTTCGAGCATTTCCGCTGGAAGGCCGAGACGGCCGGCTACGAGCCGGCGGACGTTTTCCGGTTCATGTACCTGTTGGCGGCGATTCCGGCGGCGCTGGCGGTGGGGGTGGCGGTCGTGCTGGTCCGCGAGAAGGCGGGCGACGGGAGGAAGGGCGTCGCCCTGGATTTCCGGGCGGGCTACGACCGGCGGTTCTGGTGGTTCCTCGTGGCGCTCGTGGTGTTTGCCCTCGGCAACTCTTCCGACATGTTCCTGCTGGTTCGCGCGGGCGAGATCCTGGGGTACAAGGTTATTTTGTCGGAGGCCGAGCGGGCCCGGATGGCGGGCAACTGGTCGTTCCCGTGGCAACTGCCGCTGATGTTCCTGGTGCTGTCGCTGGCGAAGATGCTCTTCAGTCTGCCGGGCGGCATCGTGGCCGACCGGATCGGGCGCGTGAAGACGCTGGCCATCGGCTGGGCCGTCTACGCCGTCGTGTACGTCCTGTTCGGTTTCGCCACCGACGCCTGGCAGGCGTGGACGCTCTTCGTTGCGTACGGCCTGTTCTACGGTTTCACCGAGGGCGTTGAGAAGGCGGTGGTGGCAGACCTGGTGCGGCCGGAGGTCCGCGGCGCGGCCTACGGCCTGTACGCCTTCGCCGACGGTATCGCCAAACTGCCGGCCAGTCTGCTCCTGGGGTTTCTGTACGGGTACGCGGGCCCGGCGCTGGCGTTCGGCGTAGGCGGCGTGTGCGCGGGCCTGGCGTGCGTGCTGCTGGTCATCCTGCTTGGTGCCGGGAGGAAACGTGCGGCCGAAGGGGCGGCGGCCTAATCCTACAACGCTAGTGCGCCTTTTTGTCCGCCTGGTGGCCTTCCCAGGCCACCAGGAACAGGCATAAACGGCGTTCGCGGCGGCCTCGGAAGGCCGCCGCGCGGAACGTAGCGTAGTCGTACTAAGAGGCCCTTTCGCGCCATCGCCGGGTCTTTGACTTCACTTTGCGAGCGATTCGCGGTATAATGGTCGCGGAGTTGACCGATGATCCAGTGCAAGGAATGCGAATTCGGCGAGGTGGACGAGAAGGGGAACGTCCAACTCAAGTGCAACCCCTTCATCGACATCAAAGAGCCGGAGTGCCTGCTGAAGTGGCAACTGCTGCGGCTCGACCTGATGACGCGGGCCTACATGGCCACCATCGCCGAGTACAAGAAGATTGCCCCGATCCAGGAGAAACTCTACCGCCGCATGAGCCGCGAGATGGACGAGATGGACGACGCCGACAGTTGGAAACACGGCGAGGAAGACGACGAGGACGAGCCTCCGCCGCTTGATGACCGACTCTGAAAACGAAAGGAGCCGACCATGTGCGAAGAATGCGGTTGCCAGAAACTGGATGAGCCGGTTGAGAAACCCGAAGAGTGCACGCCCGAGCAGATCGAAGAGTGCCACGGCAAGGCCGGCGGCCATCCCTGCTGCGAAGGCGAGTAGGCCGAAACGCAACAGCCGAGTACACGCTAGCGCGGTGGGTCGCGAGACCCACCGCGCTAGCGTTGACCAACGTCCCCCCCGACGCGCCGGTCGTCTAAGCGGACTTACGTAAGTCTTGCGCGGCGGGTCGGGAGACCCGCCGCGCGGTAAGTGGCGCTGTCGTGTTACTCGATGGCCTGGATATCGGCGGTGCCGCTGATGACCTCGGGCTCGTCGGTCCGCTGCCAGATGATGCGTTTGACGAGTTTCATCAGTTCCGCCAGGTTCACGGCCTTCTTGGCCTTCTCGATGCGTTCCTTTCCGGCGAGTTTCTCGGCCCACGCCAGGACGATGTCGGCCCCGGAGGCGGGTCGAAGGACGCCCCACCGCGTGGTGGGCTCGGCGGGCATCGTCTCGCCGGCGCGGGTCAGGTCGGCGGCAAGGCTTGCACCCTTGCCGGCGGCGGCGTCGATGGTCTTCTTGACGCCCGCGGGCGTCGTGCCGACGATCAGCCAGTCGTTCGTCACGGCGACCGTCAGGCCGATGTCGCCGGCCCAATCGCCGAGGACCTTCTCAAGAACCTTGGGCGCTTCAATCACCAGCAGCGACACCTCGCCGTGCGTCTCTTCGCGGACGTTCAGGTTGATGCGTTTCTCCGGATCCTGCTGGTTCTGGCTCAGGGCTCCCAGGATCATGGCCTTGGCGGCCAGACCGTTCTTGAACGCGTTGGCCACGGCCGCGCCGCCGGCCTTGAGACGCACGAGACCCACCAGGCCCGGCGCGGCGCCGTCATCGCCCTTGATGAGCGCCGCCGCAGCCTCCGGACCGAACCCGCCGACGATCGACTCCATCGAATGGCCCGGGAACCAGCCGCGAACGAACATCTGGGCCTTCTGAATCTTCTGCGGGCCGTCCTCCTGGTCCGCGACCTTGGCCTGCACCTTGTCCCAGATGGCCGCAGGATAAAACGCCGATGCAACGGCGGCCACAGCGGTCTCGGGCAGGGAATTCGGTCCGGTCAGGACGGTCGGCCGGGTCAGGCTGATGTCTTCGGAGCCGCCGACAAGCCGCCACTCGAAGTGGATGCGGCTGTCGCCTTCGGGATACATGGCCACGGCGCCGGGGCACCGGTGTGGTCCGGATTCGGGGGCATACACCCGCGTTCGCCAACCGTTGGGCAGGCCGTTGGTGGCCTGGCTGAACTCGCCCTGGGCGCCGAGCGCGGGGCTGCCGCCGACCACCACGTCGAGGACCTGTTCGAGTTCGTCGCCGCGGGTGCCTGAGATCATGAGCACGCCGCCGGCCCAGGCCATCCGGTCCACGCGGTTGTCCTTGCGGACCTCCCAGATGGCGACGTCCAGATGGCTGCCCACCTTCTGTCCGCCGACGGCCACGGCGAGTTTCTCGGCCATAGCATTGGTGGCCTCGGTCAGAAAGACGCCGTAGGGTTTCTTCTCGCCCGAGGGCAGCAGCACCAGGGCGCTTCGGCCGCCGAGGTAGGTCGTGAGGGCCGTCTCGCGGTCCATTTTGAGTTCCGCCAGGAGCAGGTCGATTCGCTCCTGGGCTTCGGCGTAGCGGTCGCTGGCGCGCCAGCGGGAGAACGCCTCGGTCTCTTCGAGCGCCGCCCAGAACTGCGAGTCGAGCAGCGTCTGCCTCAGGCCCGCCGCATCCACCATTTCGACGAGCACCTTGGCGTTGGCGGGAGCGAGGCCGGCCATCTCGAGGCCGTCGGCCGCGGCGCAGGCGGTTAGCGCGGCCAGCAGTGCGACGGTGGTCATCAGGGTTCGGAGCGTTCTCATTTTACTTCTCCTTTCTCACAGAAGGATGGTTGACGGATGCGCTGTGCCCGGCGGGTTCGACGGACATCAGCGCCTGTGGCGCTTCGAGGGCGTCCATGCCGATGGCCAGGGGACCTTCCAGGTCGCTCCAGACGGCCCCGAAGACGGCCTCCGCCGCCGACTCGTCTTCCTGGACGGCTGAGCCGCTGTCGGCGGTCGCCGTCATCTCGGTCAGGGGACCCAACAGGTAAGTGAAGATCTCGGTCGGCGGAATGGGCGGCCGGTGCTGCGGCCAGAAGACGATGGCCGCCAGGACGACGGCTGCCGCCGCCAGCGCGCCGGCGGAGAGAAACAGGGCGCGGCGGCGCGGTCGCTTCGCCCGGCCTCGCGCCGCGACGATCCGTTCCACGAGTGCCGCACGCCGGCCCGCCTCGATGGCGGCGCCATCCCCCAGCCCGTTGAACATCGGCTCACGCAGGTCGTCGGTCCGTTCGTGTTCACCGGTCATCTGGGTTCTCCGATCTGCGTGGGACCGAGAGCGGGCTCTTCGCGAAGGATGGCCTGGGCTCTCTCTCGCACCTGGTTTCGGCTTCGGTGGAGCCAGGTTTTGACGGTGCCGTTCGGCACGTCGAGGATGCGGCTGATGGCGTCGCAGGATTGGTTGTGTGCGTAGAAGAGGAGAACGGCAGCGCGCGGCTGGGGTTTGAGTTCGTGGACGGCGGCCCAGACGGCCGCGAGCCGCCGCCGGTCGTCTTCGGCATCGGCCACGGTCTGCCAGGGCTCGAGCGTCCGGGCCGCGAGCGTCTCGGTGACCTCGGCCGTGGGCCGGCGCCGCCGCCAGCGTTCCAGAACCAGATTGGTGGCGGTGCGGGCGAGGTACCCTTCGAACCGTCCCGTGGGCTGGAGGCGGTCGAGTGCCCCGAAGACGCGTGTGTAGGTTTCCTGGACGATTGTGTCGGCATCGTCTTCCCGCCGCACTAGCCGCATGGCCAGGCGCCAGAGGTCGTCGATGGTGGTCTCGACGAGGTCTCGCCGTGCATCGGCATCACCTCGTGCGGCCCGTTTCACGATGTCCCAAGCGAGGGCTTCCGGCATAGTCGGCCTTCCGGTCCGCTGGATTCATCACCCATTCTAATGCGCCGGCGGCGCGGAGGTTTCAGAAAAAGCGGCCACAAACAGGGCTCGCGGCCCAGGACAGCGGTTCCTGGGCCGAGTGCATTTGACAAACCCCGTTTTTCCGTTATAGTTGTCGTGCCGCCGGAGGACGTTGTGGCGGCAAGGCAGCGCGTTGCGGGGCTGGACTCCGGGGACGGAGCCCGGCCTGTTTTCATGGTAATGTTGCGCGCCAGAGGGCCGGTCTCGGGAAGCACTCCCGGGGGGCGGCCCTTTTTGCCGCCGACCCGAAAGGTTTCGGGCGGCCCGATGGAACAGGAGAGGATGGATGACTGCGATGAGAGGAATGTGGCCTCTGGCACTGGTGGCGGTGGGCCTTGCGGCGTCGGCCGTCCGGGGTTCGCCCACCGACGGCGAGTTCACACTGGACGTGACGCCCGAGTGGCAGATCGCAATTGCCGACGGGAGGTTGACGGTCGTCGATTCCTGGGCGGATTATGGGCTCGACAACGTGTTCCCGGGCGAAGCCGGCCTTCTGGTCGAGCCGTTGATCTTCGCGGGCACCGACGAACTGGTCATCGAGTTTCTGGGAGCGCAGCCTGAGGACGACGACGAGATCTACGGCCTCTCCTACAACTACCCCCAGGACCCCGACCTCTCAAAAAAGAAGGTGCTTCTGAAGGAGGCCGAGGTCGACAAGGGCAAGGAGATCTGGATCATCCTGGAGGACATCGCCGGGATGCAGAAGAAGGCCAAGGTCAAGGCCGACGAGAGCGGGAAGAAGATAGACGTGGAGTTCCCCGTCTGGGCAACCAAGAAGGAACACCTCACCGTTATAAACGGCACGTGCGAGCAACTGCTCAAGGACGCCGGTTTCGACTCGACGAAGGTCAAGACAGGCAAAGGCGGCGTCTACACCGCTACCAAGAAGAAGAAAAAATCCGTCGCCAACGCCAAGAAGGTCGGCGAACTCTCAATCGTCCCGGACCCCGCCACGCTGTCGCTCCTGATCCTCGGCGGGCTGGGCGCCTTGGTGCGCCGCAGACGGACGTGAGCCGCCGGCGGGGTTGGGATTCTAGTGACAGGAGCGTCTTGATAACCCGTTTCGTCACCTGTGCCGGCAGGCGGTCAAGTTCCCTCTCGGCGGATGCTTTCAGACGCACCTGATACTTGCGGGCTGGGCTCACGAGCCCTTCTCCGCCAGGTAATCGCGCAGCGGCCGCGAGGGCTCATCGCGCCGGCGGGCGACGAGCGCCAAGTCCTGAAGGTCCTCCTGCAAGTCCGGCTCCACCGCCAGACGTGCGAGGACGGCCTGGCGCTGCTTCTTCGAGAGGGCTCGGAACGCCGTCAGGAAGACCTCTGCCGTTGCCTCCGTGGGACTCATGGGCGTGTCTCCTTCGGACTGCCACAACCGATTATCTCTGAACGCTCGACGTTTGTCAAACCCCGCCCGCGCTTCGACGCAACCACCCCGGACTCGGGCGTCGAGTGGGTAAACCAGAGGCGTGGCCCTTTGGCCGCGCCTTCTTGCAGCGTGCGGGATGGTCCCGGTTAATCCGGGCATCAAGGGCGCTCACCGCGACTCGATTGGAATCGTCGGCAACTGGACGATGCGGACGTTGGGGACCGAGAGGGCGGCCCTGATCCGCATCCGGGACCCTTGGTCCATCACTTCGTTCACGGATTGCTCGACGCGGAGGTACTCGCGCCGGCGCGCCTGAAACTCTTCAGCGAGTTTGGCGGCCGAGAGCGCAGCCGCGCGGGCCTCGGCCACGCGGGTCTGCAATTGAATCTCCACTTGGCGCGCCCGCTCGTACCGGCCTTTGAGCGTGGCCGCGTGGCGCCCAACCAACTGCTGTGTCCGTTCGGCGCGCTTGCTTTCCAGCAGGTGTCGGGCAGCCTGGAGCGCAGCCTCGGCACCGGAAGCGCTGTCACCCTTCGGGGCGCCCGCGTGCGCCGTGGCAACGTCCAGTTCCAGATGCGTCACGCGGTCCGTCAGTGCCCTGAGAACAGGATGGCCTTCGAGCCTCTCGGCGATGTCAGGGAACTCCGCCAGGACATGCGAGACGCCCTCCTTTTCATCGGCCTGTTTCTTGACCTCCTGGAAACGGGCCCAGTCGGCCCTGACCTTGGCCAATCCGAGTTGGGCTTGGGTCAGTTGGCTGACGAGCGCCGTAAGGCGCGCCAATTGGTGAGCCGGCGGCTCGTGGGACACGATGACCCCGGATTCATGGCGGTAGGAGGCCAGTTTCCTTCCCACTTCGTCCAGTTGCTGTCGCAAGTCGTCGCGTTCCTCGCGGAGCGCTCGCTGTCGGTCTGCTGCGGTCTGCACCTGGTCGTTGCGCAATTGCTCGATGTACTGAACCATCACCTCGCGGACGATATCGCTTACCTGCATGCCGTCGGCGCCCGTGAGCGATACCGAGATGTGGAACGTACCCGCCACGTGTTCGACCTTGAGGTCCTCCTGCAAGTCGTGCGCAGCCATGGGCGTGGGTCCGGTATAGAGGGTCTGTTGGCCCCTCAGGTTCTCCAAGGCGGCTACCAGCACCTTCTCCGACTTGATGCCAGCAACGTGCGACATGACGTACAACGGGTACAGTTCCGAGGGCACCACGTAGGCATAGCCCTGTGCGGCGGCGCCCGACTGATCCGGCCAGCCGGGGTGGACCTCGATGATCCCCTCGGCCGTGCAGGACGGGCTGAGAGCCGTGGTGGCGTCGCAGCCCATCGCCAGGGGCGCGGCGAGGACAGCGGCGCACAGGATCGCACGACGGCCCAGCCGGCCAATGTTCGGGCGTGCTGGTCTGTGCGCGGTGGCCTCTTGGGACTCGCTGATTTCAGAGAGGTCGGGCTTCATCGGACTGGCCTCCTTTCGAAGGAGCGGTCGTGGGCCTGAATGCGGCCCCGAGGCAAGGCAACCGCGTGCGTCGTTCATAATGTCCAAGAAGGTTGCTGCCTTCAAGGTATTTCTGCGCGGCAGGCCGACTGTTTGAGCCGGGGCGTCTCGTGAGCAGGGGTTCAAGAGAACGAGGCGCGGCCGGCGCGGGGTGCAAGCGCAAGGCGGCGGGACACGGTCGGTGTACGTGTTTAGCGTGCTCCCGAAGCGATGTCATTTCGACCGAGCCCTCGCCAAAGGCGAGGGCGAGCGGAGAAATCTCGTCGTCCGAACACGCATAACGGCGAGATTCCTCGACTCTTTTTCGCTCGCTCGGAATGACACGCTAAACACGTACAAGGCGAGGGCGAGCGGAGAAATCTCGTGTTCGGACACGGATAACGGCGAGATTCCTCGACTCTTTTTCGCTCGCTCGGAATGACACGGTAAACACGTACCGGCCGGTGCGGCCGTGCCCCGCTGGACGTCTTTCGCCGGGCGTCGATTTACGGTTCTGCGTCGGCCCGGGGCAAGAGGACTGTGAAGGTAGCGCCCTTGCCGGGTGTCGATTCCACGTGAATCTCCCCGCCTGCCTGCCGCACGAGGTCGCGCGACACCGGCAGGCCGAGTCCGGTTCCCCAATCGCCGGTGCTGTCGCCGTCGGTCCGTGGTCTGGTCGTGAAGAATGGCTCGAAAATCTGCTCCCGGTGTTCGGCGAGAATGCCGCGCCCCGTGTCCTGAACCGAGAAGGCGAGGTAGCCTTCGGTCTCGGCGGGTCGGGTTGCCACCGTCAGCCGCCCGCCGTCCGGGTCCATGGCGTTGCGGGCGTTGAGGATCAGGTTCAGGAACACCTGGTCCATCCGCACGGGCACCACGCGGACGGAGTCGTCGCAGGCGTAGTCGCGGACCAGTTGGATGTGCGATTTCGGCAGCGACCATTCGAGGAGGCCGAGGGCCCGGTCGAGGAGTTTATCGGCGGCAATGGATTGGCTTCTGACCTGCCGGCCCCCCGCGTACGAGAGGAGCCCCTTGACGACGTCGGCGCCCCGCTGGCTCGAGGCCACCGCCGTGTGCAGTGCCCGGTCCGTGAGTTCAGGGTCGTTCCGGCTGACGGCCCATTGTGCGTGGCCCATGATGATCGTCAGGATGTTCTTGAACTCGTGGGCCATGTGGGCGGCGATCTGGCCGATCGTCGTCAGACGCTGGGCGCTGACCAGCGATTGCTCCAGCCGGGCGGCACGTCGGGTCGCCTCGGCCAGTTCGGCCTCGCGCCGCTTCAGCGTCTGTTCGAGGTCCGCCTGGCGCCGGTTCGCCTCGGCGAGTTCCTTTTTGACCGCATCGGTTTCGAGTGCGGCAGTGCTCACGGATTGCCTCCCCGTCGACGTGTGGACAGCGTCACTCGCAGTAGAGTATCGGCTCTGGCAGGGGGCGCTTGACAGGAATTCTCACCTTTGACGCAGGGCCGCCGGATACGGCAGGTTGCGGTACAGACCGTTGCAGTCGAGGCCGTAGCCGATGACGAATCGGTCCTCGATCTCGAAGCCGACCCAGTCCGGCTCGCGGAGCGGCACCTCGGCAGGAGGGGAAGGGCGAGAGGAGGAATCTCGTCGTCTGGACACGGATAACGGCGAGATTCCTCGACTCTTTTTCGCTCGCTCGGAATGACACGCACGTTGCGCGGCGGGTCTCCCGACCCGCCGCGCGACGGAGGCGCCGCGCTACGCGGTGGGCAAGATTGCCCACCGCGCGAGCCTCCGCTGCATTCAATCGTGAACTACTCTCATACTACTACGCTACCTGCGCGCCTGCCCGGTTGTCGCTCGGCCGGGAAAAAAGCGGGTCAGGGCCATATTCAATGCCAAACCAGCCGTTCGGTTTGGCTTTGAATGGTTTGGCTTTGCCCGTGCCCAAGACGTTCAAACGGCCTCTTGGCTGGTCAAACCGGAACCGGCCCCGGTTTGACCGCCAAGTGGCCCTGACCCGCTTTTTTCCCGGCCGACGGGCGGCCTCGCTGAGAGGTCTCAGAGCGTAGGTAGTAGGATTAGCCCCCGGTGAACGCACCGGGGCAACACGACACGTCAATCGGGTATCGGATGGGCGCGGCAGAAGGCGAGGACCTGTTCGCGCAGCCTCTCGGCCGCCGCCGGCGGGTCGTCGGCCTTCAGCACCTGGTCGATCCACCGCGCCACCTGCCGCACGTCGTCCTCGCGGGCGCCGCGCGTCGTCATCGACGGCGTCCCGATGCGGATGCCGGACGGGTCGGTGGGCGGCCGCTTGTCGAAGGGGATCACGTTCTTGTTCAGGACGATGCCCGCCCCGCCGAGCCACTGCTGGACCGTCCCGCCCGTCAGGCCGAGCGGCGTCAGGTCCACCAGGAACAGGTGCGTGTCGGTGCCGCCCGACACCAGCCGGTACCCGAGCGACGCCATTTCCTCGGCCATGGCCCGGGCGTTGGCGACGATCCGGGCCTGGTAGGCCTTGAACGCATCGGTCATCGCCAGGGCGAACGAAGCGGCTTTTCCGGCGATGACGTGCATGAGCGGCCCGCCCTGAAGACCCGGAAAGACCGTGTGGTCGATCGCCTTCGCGTAGGCCTTTTTGCAGAGGACGAACCCGCCTCGCGGACCGCGGAGCGTCTTGTGCGTCGTTCCCGTCACGAAGTCCGACACCGGCACCGGATCGGGGTGCACGCCGCCCGCCACCAGCCCCGCGAAGTGGGCCATGTCGATCATCAGCAGGGCGCCGACCTCGCCGGCGATCTGTGCCAGCCGGGCCGAATCGACCTGACGCGGGTAGGAACTGGCGCCGCCGATGATCATCGCCGGCTTGACCTGACGGGCCAGGTCGGCCACGGCGTCGTAATCGATCTGCTCGGTCTCGGGGCTCACGCCGTAGTGGGCGATGTGAAAGAGCCGGCCGCTGAAATTCGCCTTCTTGCCGTGCGTCAGATGCCCGCCGTGCGCCAGGTCCATCGACAGGACCGTCGCGCCGGGTTCGAGGGCCGCGAAGTAGACGGCCATGTTGGCCTGGCTTCCGCTGTGCGGCTGGACGTTGATGTGGTCGGCGCCGAAGAGGTCCTTCCCGCGGTCGATGGCGAGTTGCTCCACGGCGTCGACGACGTCGCATCCGCCGTACCAGCGGTTGCCGGGGTAGCCCTCGGCGTACTTGTCGGTCAGGATGCTGCCGACGGCCTCGCGGACGCTTGCCGGGCAGAGGTTCTCGCTGGCGATGAGATCGAGCGTTTCCTGCCGGCGCTGCCACTCGGACGCGACCAGGTCGGCCAGGCCGGGGTCATCTCGTTTCAGTGCGTCGATGTTCATCCGTTCCTCTTCTGTTGCCGTTATGCGGTGGTTCTCGGGGCCGCCCAAGGATTCACTGCACCGCTCGTCGTGCGTGCGGCTCACCATACGACGAACGAATCAAAGCATTCCTTGAAGGCCGGCTCGGCCGCCTTCGCGTCGCTCTCCGGCGCGGTGGCCACGACGGCGTAGGCCCGCGTCTCGGTCACGGTCAGCAGCAGTTGCTGGACGAGCGGTTCCAGGGCCCGTTCGCTCCGCAGCGTCAGCGCCAGGGCCTCGCGTCCGTCGGTCAGCCTGGCAGGGGTGCGGCCGGAGACCTCCAGGTCGACCTGGAGTTCCTTGCTGTCGGCGACCGCCTGGTCGGCCCACCCGTCGAGCGTCACGCCCTCGCGGTCGACCACGACCACGTGAACGACGGGGCGCAACCGCTTCGGTCGCGGGCCGCCTTCGGTTGCCCCGGCCGTGTCGGCCGGCCGGCGCACGATTTCAAGCACGACGTCCCCCGCCACGTCGCTCCACGTCCAGCCGTCGGGCACGTCGACGGCCAACCCGAACGCCGGTCGCACGACATCGCGGCCGCGCGCCGCCTCCGGCACCTCGCCGGTGCAGCCGACCAAGCCGGACAGGCAGGCTGACAGGGCCAGAATAGTGCGGAGGCGCTTCATGCTTCGCGAGCCTCCTGCTTGCTGCGTTCCATCCGCAGATACACCGGGAACATCGGATACGCGTACCGGTACACGCCCAGCCTCACGCGCTGCATCATGCCCAGCCCCCGGAAAGCATCCTGTTACGTGGCCTCGGACCGTGCGGCGGCGCGGCGGTGCAGTTCGGTCTCGATGAAGGTTTCCAGGTCGCCGTCGAGCACGTCCTGGACCTTGCCGGTCTCGTGGTCGGTCCGATGGTCCTTGACCATGGTGTACGGCTGCAGGACGTAGGAGCGGATCTGGTTGCCCCAGGCGATCTCGCCCTTCTGTCCGTAGAGTTTGGCGATTTCCTTGTCGCGTTCCTGCTGTTGGAGTCGCGCGAGTCGCGCCCGGAGGATTTCCATGGCGACGCGGCGGTTCTGGTGCTGTGACCGCTCGTTCTGGCACTGGACCACGATGCCCGTCGGGAGGTGGGTGATCCGGATGGCCGAACTCGTCTTGTTGACGTGCTGGCCGCCCGCGCCCCCGGCGCGGAAAAAGTCCAGCCGCAGGTCGGCCTCGTCGATCTCAATCTCGCCCGTGTCCTCCATCTCGGGCAGCACGTCCACGCTGGCAAACGACGTGTGCCGCCGCGACGCCGCGTCGAACGGGCTGATCCGCACCAGCCGGTGGACCCCCACCTCGGCCGACAGGTACCCGAAGGCGTACGAGCCCGTGACGCGGGCCGTGACGCTTCTGAGGCCGGCCTCCTCGCCCTCGACGCTGTCAACGATGTCCATCGCCCAGCCGCGACGCTCGGCGTAACGGGTGTACATGCGAAGCAACATCGACGTCCAGTCGCACGATTCCGTGCCCCCGGCCCCGGCGTGGATCGCGACGAAGCAGTTCTTCGGGTCGTCGGGCTCCGACAGAAGGGCGAGAAACTCGAGCCGGTCGAGCCGTTTCTCGGCTTCCGCGAGGTCCCCTGCCAGACCTTCCAGGGCCGACGGGTCGTCTTCCTCGGCGGCCAGTTCCGAGAGCACCTGCACGTCTTCGAGCACCCGCTCGATGGCCGTCGCCGGGGCGACGATCTCCTTGAGGCCCTTGAGGTCGCGGACGGTTCGCTGGGCCTTCTCCTGGTTGTCCCAGAACCCCGGCGCGGCCATCTGCTTCTCGATGCGGCCGAGGT
>Ga0307433_1000979_pt1 | contig 17600 bp, 12 predicted proteins | sample SalMarWE160210MG_FD_202166 | JGI IMG/M metagenome (GOLD analysis project Ga0307433, IMG submission 202166) | Salt marsh sediment microbial communities from the Plum Island Ecosystem LTER, Massachusetts, United States - WE1603-210 | ecosystem: Environmental > Aquatic > Marine > Intertidal zone >... | reverse complement strand
CGGGCATCAGGAAGCCGCCTTGCGCGCCGTAGGTCGAGGTCCCCACAATGTAAAGGGGCAGGCCGGTCTTCATCCCCAGCAAGCCCGGCACCAGGTAGAACAGGAAGTGGCAGATCAGGGCCGCGATAATCAGCCCCAGGAACGCCACGCCCAACCCCTGGGCCAGGGCGCCGCCGGCAAACGCACTGATGCCGGTGTCCTTGGCCAGTTCCGCGAGCACCGGAACCTGTTGCCAGAAGACGAACCAGAGCATGATCCCCGCATACGTCTGCGCGGTGTTCTTGTACCACGCGGCCCGGTTTGCGGTGGGATTCGGCGTAGCCGATGCTAGGTAACCTGGCAGTTTCCCGTTGGCCATATCCGCTCCTTTCAAGTAAGAGATGAGTCAGCCAGAGCGCGTCGAGCGGGCCTGCCCACGACAGCCCTCCCAACCGCGACTGTGTGCCCGGTCGCTTCGACACCTGGTGGTTCTACTCCCCACGCAGGGGAGGTCAAGCGAAAAATGAGTCGCTTGCGGACGGCCGATGCGGAGTGTGCCACGGGCTGGGCATGGGTTAAGCCTCGGCCGCTGCCCCGGCATTCTGTGGACGTGCGCCTCGCGCACGAGTATGATGCGTTGGCCGGGAGACATCGCGGCTTAAGCCTACAACGCTGCTTCGCCTTTTTGTCCGCCTGGTGGCCTTCCCAGGCCACCAGGAACAGGCATAAACGGCGTTCGCGGCGGCCTGGGAAGGCCGCCGCGCGGAACGTAGCGTAGTAGTAAGCCGGCGCGATGGCGCCGAAGACCGACCTGCATGAGCGACGGTTCGCGGGGAGGAAGACCATACATGGGTGCAAGGCGGAGGCGGAAGCGATTGAGGCGGGCCGACAGTTTCCTGGGCATCCATTTCGATTTTCACGCCGACGACGGCTGCAAACGCATCGGCAAGAACGTTACCCGCGGGATGGTCCGAAACATCATCAAACACGTTCAGCCAGACTACATTCAGTGCGACTGCAAGGGACACCCCGGCCTCTCGTCGTACCCGACGAAGGTTGGCCACCCGGCGCCGGGCTTCGTGAGAGACCCCTTGAGGATTTGGCGAGACGTGACGGCGGCGCGAGGCGTGGCCCTGTACGTGCACTACTCCGGCGTCGAGGACCATGAGGCCGTGAGGCGTCATCGCGGTTGGGCCCGCGTCGGGCCGAACCGCCGGCGCGACAAGGCCAACACCTCCGTCTTCGGCCCGTACGTGGACGAACTCCTGCTCCCGCAACTCAAGGAACTGGCCGACAAGTACCGCGTGGACGGCGCGTGGGTCGACGGCGAGTGCTGGGCGTTGGAGCCGGACTACGGCCGGCAGGTCCTCGAAGCGTTCCACCGCGCGGCGCACACCCGGGCCGTTCCGCGCAAGCCAACCGACAAGCGGTGGTTTGCCTTCGCCGAGTTCTGCCGCGAGGGCTTCCGCAAGTACCTCCGCCATTACGTGGACGAGATGCACGCGCACCGGCGGGGTTTCCAGGTGGCGAGCAACTGGGCGTTCTCGTCGTTCATGCCGGAGCCGGTGTCGGCGGACGTGGATTTTCTCTCCGGCGACTTCTCGCCGAACGACAGCGTGAACTCGGCCCGTCTGGAGGCCCGGTGTCTGGCCGGCCAGGGGACGCCGTGGGATCTGATGGCCTGGAGTTTCCGCTGGAAGTCCGGGCAGACGTGCCCCTCGACGAAGTCCGTGGCCCAACTGCAGCAGGAGGCGGCGGTCGTCGTGGCCCTCGGCGGCGGGTTCCAGGTGTATTTCAGGCAGAAACGCGACGGGTCGATTTACGACTGGCAGATGGACACCATGGCCGAGGTCGCCCGGTTCTGCCGCGAGCGCCAGCCCTTCTGTCACCGCAGCGAACCGGTACCGCAGGTCGCCCTGCTGTACGGCGGCGCGGCCTACTACCGGATGGGGCCGGACCTGCTGAGGCCGTGGAGCGGGCAACTCGACGCCATGAAAGGCATCCTCCGGTCTTTGCTCAGCCTCCACTACTCGGTCGAGATCACGATGGAACACCACCTCAGCGGCCGCATCGACACCTACCCCATCATCATCGTGCCGGAGTGGGAGTACCTGGAGAAGGCGTTCAAGGAGGAACTGCTGGGGTACGTGGAGCGCGGCGGGAACCTGCTGCTGATTGGCCCGGGCGCGGCCGCCATGTTCGCCAAGCCGCTGGGCGCTGCCTTCAGAAAGCGGGCTGAGACAAGAGACCAGTGGCTGGAATACGGCGGGAACCTGGCCGCCATGAAGACGGTCTCGCGGCGCGTCTCGCTCAGGGACGGCACCCAGACGGTCGGCCGCCTGTTTGCCGAGAACGAGACGAGCGGCCGGTCGCGTCCGGCGGCCTCCATTGCCGAATACGGCGAGGGGAAGATCGCCGCCACGTATCTGAACCTCGGCGAGCGATTCAACCATGCCTCCACCAGCGTGGCCCGCGACTTCCTGGCGGCCCTGGTGCGGGAACTGTTCCCGTTGCCGATCGTTCGCGTCGAGGGGTCGGACACGGTGGACGTGAGCGTCAACCGTCTCGGCAGCCAACTGGTGGTCAACCTGGTGAACACGGCCGGGCCGCACGCCGACCCGAACGTGGCCGTCTTCGATCGCGTGCCGCTCATCGGCCCGCTCAACGTGAGCATCCGGACCGACAAACGGCCCGAGCGGGTCATTCTTCAGCCGGGGACAAGACACCTTCCGTTCCGATTTGCCGACGGGGCCGTGCAACTGACCCTCCCGCGTCTCGACATCCACGAGATCATCGTTATCGAAGACAGCGAGTGAGCGGGGCATCCGCCGTGTTTTTCTTGTTGACAGGTCCGCCGTCACGCGCTACGATGCGTGGTGGTGGGGCGAATGGTGCGCCCTGGGGTGTCGGGAGGAGAGTTGACCCATGAAGCGTCTTTGCCTGATTCTGGCGGGACTGTTGATGGTTTCGATGGTGGCGGCGGGGTGCCAGCAGACAGCGCACGGCCGGTATCGTCAGATGACGTACCGTCGCGTCGCCGATGCCGACCTCCTGGGTTTCCAGGAAGACATGGATGCGGCGGTCCTGCTGTCGGAGCGGCCGACCCACCTGTCGCAATGGTATCACGACTGACCGCTGCGCGTGCTGACTGAGGCCTGACCGACCCCCTCCTGCGCGAGGGGGTCTTTTCTTGAGCCAATCCTTTGACGGGAGGTGCGACTATGCCGGCGGACCGGGTGTCAGTCAACCGGCGGGACTTCCTTAAGGCGGTGGCCGGAGGGGTTGCGGCGGCAGGTCTGCCGGCGTGGGCCTTGGCCAAAGCGGCAGGTGAGCGGCCGAACTTCGTCGTCATCTTCACCGACGATCAGGGGTACCAGGACATCGGCTGCTTTGGCGCACCGAAGATCAAAACGCCCAACCTCGACCGGATGGCCGCCGAGGGCATGAAGTTCACCGATTTCTACGTGGCGGCGCCCGTCTGTTCGCCGTCGCGGGCGGCGCTGCTGACGGGCTGCTATCCCATCCGCACCGGCGTGACGAGGGTCCTCTTCCCGCGCGACAGCACCGGCCTGAAACCGGGCATGAAGACCATCGCCGACGTGCTCAAAACCCGCGGCTACGCGACGGCATGCATCGGCAAATGGCATCTTGGGCACAAACCGCCGCATCTGCCGACCTTTCATGGCTTCGACTCCTACTACGGCATTCCGTACTCGAACGACATGCGGCCGACCCCCCTGATGCGCAACACCGAAACGGTTGAGGAACCCGCGAACCAGGCGACGCTCACCCAACGCTACACCCGAGAGGCCGTCGCTTTTCTCAAGGCGAACAGGGACAAGCCGTTCTTCCTTTACGTTCCGCACACCATGCCGCACGTGCCGCTGGCCGTGAGCGAGGCGTTCAAGGGCAAATCGGCAGGCGGCCTGTACGGCGACGTCATCGAGGAGATCGACTGGAGCACGGGCGAGATTCTGAAGACCCTCAAAGACCTCGGCCTCGATTCCCAAACCCTGGTTATCTACACCTCCGACAACGGACCGTGGCTCTCGAAGAGGGACAAGGGCGGCTGCTCGCTGCCGCTTCGCGACGGCAAGTTCTCGACCTACGAGGGCGGGTTCCGCGAACCCTGCATCATGCGCTGGCCCGGCACGATTCCCCCCGCCGCCGTCTGCGCCGAAACAGCCCTCACGATGGACTTGCTGCCGACCTTGGCGCGCCTGGCGGGAGCCGACCTGCCGGCCGGCTACAAACTCAACGGCAAAGACATCTCGACGCTGATGACCAACCCCGGCGCCAAGACCCCGCACGAAGCGTTCTTCTACTACCGCGGCACAACGCTCGAAGCCGTTCGATCCGGCAAGTGGAAGGCCATCCTCTACGCCAAGGGCGCCGACGGCCTACCCGCCAAGCCGCACGACCTCTATGACCTGAAGGCCGACATCGGGGAGAAGATAAACGTTGCGGCCGCCAACCCCGACGTGGTGACACGCCTGGCCGCCCTTGCCGAAGCCGGCGTCCAAGCCAACGGCGGCAAGTTCGGCCGCGGCGTCCGCAAGAAGAAGCCGAAGAAGACCCCCAAGAAGCCGGCCGCACGCTGAGCGAACTCGTGTGGATGGCCGAGGCCCGCAGCCGCGAGGCGTGGAACCATACGAGCGCGGTCCTGGCGCTCCTGGCGAACATCCACCGCCATCCGAAGAAGTCCAAGGCCTTCAAGCCGTCGGACTTCAATCCGTACGAGATGAAACGCGGTTCGGGCGTTCCGCTTCGTGCGGACAACATCGGTCTGCTGAAACAGGTCTTTGTAAAGGGCAGCGGTCGGGAAAGGGCACCCGGGTGTGGCAAGTTTTTCTGGCGAGCGCAGGCGGTTGTAGCGCCGGGCTTTATGCCCGGCGGCCGTTGGCGGCGGCGCCCGCCAGGATGCGCCGGGGATAACGCCGGGGATAAACCCCGGCGCTACGGTCAAGCCGCAGCAAATCGTCCCATGCCACAGATCGTTGCCACGCCCGGGCACCCTGACGGCTGACTTTCCGTTTGACATCGCGGACTTCGTAGTGTACACTTTCTGCTGGAGTTGCGGGGGTTGTGTGCTGAATTGCGGGGGCTGTGCTTGCCGCAGGCGGGCGCGGCCTTTTTTGCTGCGCCGCCGGTGGGGCGGCAAGGGCCAACCGGTGAGATGACGCCCTGCGGGGCCGTCACCACGTAGCGGAGATAGACGATGAACCACACCACCACCCTTCTCTGCGCCTTCAGTCTGCTTGTCCTCTGTGCCGCGCCGGCTGGCGGGGGCATGATCCTGACCTGCGATCCCGATGCGGGGACCCTCTCGACCGGCGGGGCCTACGCGTCGAGCGTCACGTGGAACGGCGTCCAGATCACGGCCGGCGCCATCGCCGCCGACGGCGCCCGCGAGTACCTCGTGTACGGCGACCTGACCGTGGGTGCCGACGACACCGTCACCGCCGTCCTCAAAGGCACCACGGCCGCGCAGCGGCCCGTCCGGTTCATCGTCGGCAACAACGCCCACCTTGACGGCACGTTCGACTTCTCGGCGTCCGGCCGGCAGCACCGCGCCGGCGGCGGGCGCGGCGGCGACCCCGGTACGGGCGGGGCGGGAGGAACCGTCTACGACAACTACGGCGGCGGAGGCAGCGGGGGCTTCGGCAGTTCCTCGCCGGGCGTGGGCGGCTCCGGGGGAGGGAGCGGTAACAAGTCCGGGGGCGCAGGCTCGGATGGCAACAGCGGAGGCGTCGGAGCCGTCGGTAGCGATGGCGGTTTCGGCCGAGCCGGTGCCGGCGGCACCGCCGGACAAAGCGGGGCCGATGCCTTCGGCGCGCCGGGGTCCGGGGGGGCACCGCTGTCCGGCGGCGGAGGAGGCGGCCCAGGCGTTCCGGGTGAGGGCGGGGCGGGCAAAGGCTTCGGCGGCCGGAGTGGAGACGGCGGCGATGGCGGCGGCAAAGGCAAAGGCGGCGATGGCGGCACGGACGGCTTCGCCACCGCCATGATGGGGCAAAATGGCTCCGGCGGGGGGGGCGGCTCGAAAGGCTCGGCCGGCTCCAGCGGCGCCGGCGGGATCAACGCCGGCGTGGGCCTCGATCTGGTCGGCGGCGGGGGCGGGGCCGGCGGCGCCGGCGGCGGCGGCGGAGGCTCCGGCGGCGGCGGAGGCGGCGCCCAGGGCGGTGGCGGAGGCGGAAGCGGCGGCGGTGGCGGCGGAGGCGGCGGGGTCCTCTTGGCCGGCGGCGATCGCGGCGGCAATGGCGGCACTGGTGGTCGGGGCGGCACCGGCGGACGCGGTGGCAGGGGCGGCGCCGGTGGCCGAGGCGGCGATGGCGGACCCGGCGGCGCCGGCGGCGGCGCCCTGGAGATCCGTGTCCTCGGTTGTGCGGACCTCGGGTGGACCTCGCTCACGGCCCGGGGCAGCCTCGGCAGCAGCGGGCTGTACGGCGGCAGCGCCAACCCGGAGGGCGGGAAGACCGGTGGTACCGGCGCCGCGGGCAACAAGGGTGCAAACGGGGCGGCCGACAGCCGAGTCCAGCCCCCCGCCTCCGGTGGAGCCGGCGGCAGCGGCGGAAGCCCCGAGACGCCCGGCGAACTCGGCGAGGACGGCGGCAACGGCCGAAATAGCAGTTCCTACGGCGGCACGGGCGGCGGCGGCAGCGGTGGCGGTGGGGGCGGCGGCGGCGGCAGGGGCGGCGACGGGGGAGCGGGCGGCACCGGCGGCGCCGGCGGCCACGGCGGCGGCGGCGCCGGCGGCACCATCAAGATCCTCGCTTCGGCCCTCACCGAGTCCGGCACCGCCTTCATCGATACGCGAGGCGGCGGCTCAAGCGGCCACGACGGCCCAGGCGGTCGCCTCGTCCTTGGCCACAACACCGCCCCGGCCTTCGCTGGCGACGTCTGGGGCACCGCCCTGGTCGAGATGGCCGACGGCGAGGGGCGGAACCTCGGTATCCGAGGCCTGAACCCGTACGTGGCCGGCTGGGTTACCCAGACGCCCTATCTGCCGAACCTCGTGGGCGGCGCCGACCTGTTCGGCGTGACCGCTCTGGCGGCGGACGCCCCCGACCTGGCCCCTCTCTTTGCCGACGCCCCGGCGGGGGCGGCGGCGGCGCTCTGCCTCATGGACGAGGGGCCCGCCGCGCTCGCGCAGACCTGGGACGGCTTCGACCTGCTCCTCTACGCGAACCTCTCGGACGCGCCGCTGGGGTTCCCCGCACTCGGGGTCGGCGCAGAGGGGCTGCTCATCAGTCTGGCGGCGGGCGGCTATGCGCGGCAGCCCGAGTTCGGCGGCGCGGGCTATGAGTACCTCAGCGCCCTCGATGCCGCGGCCGTCTACGCCATGCTCGTCCCGGAAGGCTCGACCGAGTTCTCCATGCTCGCGACCGACTGCGAGTTCACATACGCCGAGTCCCTCGTTTACGACGATGCGCTATACATGCTGCCCGAACCCGCCACACTTGCGCTGCTGGCCCTTGGCGGGGTGGGACTGCTCGTCGGCCGCAAACGCCGGTGATTCGGCAAAGCGGTCGGAATAACGGTTCCGAGAACTTGGGCCTCGGAATCGGGACCTTGTGAGAAACGGAGATAGGCGATGAACCACACCACCACCCTTCTCTGCGCCTTCAGTCTGCTTGTCCTCTGTGCCGCGCCGGCCGGCGGGGGCATGATCCTGACCTGCGATCCCGACGCGGGGACCCTCTCGACCGGCGGGGCCTACGCGCCGAGCGTCATGTGGAACGGCGTCCAGATCACGGCCGGCGCCATCGCCGCCGACGGAGCCCGCGAGTACCTCGTCTACGGCGACTTCGTGGTCGAGGATGCCGACCTTGTCACCGCTGTCCTCAAGGGCACGGCCGCGCCCCAGCGCCCCGTCCGGTTTCTCGTCGGCAACAACGCGATACTCGCCGGCACGTTCAACTTCTCGGCGTCCGGCCGGCAGCACCGCGCCGGCGGTGGCCTTGGCGGGTCCGGCGGGTCCGGCGGCGCCGGTGGTACAGGCATGGGCGCCGGCGGCGCAGGGGGAGTCTACTCGCCGTATGACACGCTTGGTCGGGGTGGGTTCGGTGGTGGCGGGGGGGGAGGCGTGAACGTCAATGTCCCCGGCAACGATGGATGGTACGGAGACTTCGGCAGATCCGGAAAACCGGGTGCCGCCGGTCATGAAGGGGCCGACGGCCGCACCGGTGGGGCCGGAATGCCCGGACACGATGGTTTTGGCGCCACGAACAGCGGTGGCTCGGCCGGCAACGGTGGCACGGGCGGCGCGGGCGGCAGCCGGGGCCAGGGAGGACAGGGCGGATATCAGGAGGGCGCCGGCGGGGTGCGCGGAACAGGCGGCGTCCTGTTCGGCGGTGGCGGCGCCGGCGGCTGGTCGGCCAGCGGAGGTGGGCCTGGCCGCTCCGGCGCCGCCGGCAGAGGCGGTGGCGTCGGCTCCCACGGCAATGGCGGCTTCGGTGGTGCCGGCGACTCGGGCACGACCGCGCTGACCGGCGGGGGCGGGGGTGGGGGCGGCGGCGCTGGCGGAGGCGGCGGACAAGGCGGCGGGGCGGGAGGCGGCGGCGGTGGCCAAGGCGGTGGAGGCGGAGCCGGTGGCGGCAGCGGCGCCGGCGCCGGCTTCGGAGGAGGCGGAACCGGAGGACGCGGCGGCAACGGCGGCCAGGGCGGCAACGGCGGCACGGGCGGCAGCGGCGGAACCGGAACCAGTGGCATCGGCGGCCTGCCCGGTGGCGCAGGTGGCGGTGCCGTCGAGATTCGCATCCTGGGAACCGTGCTCTTCCAGGCAACGGAACTGAGTGTCCGCGGCGCAAGCGCGCCGGAGCCGGAGCCGGTCGACGAGCAACATGTGACCCCCGGCGGCCCGGGCGCCGGCGGACAGAACGGCGCTGGCGGCGCGGCGGGAGAAGCGGCGGCCTTTGGCGGCGCGGGCGGCGCCCCTGGCGCAGGCGGGGACTTGACCGATCCCATTGGGCGAGGGATGGGCCGTCTCGGCACGGGCGGCCACGCCGGCGCTACGAATGTGCTCACCGGCGGAACGGGCGGCGGTGGCGGCGGCGGCGCGGGCGGCGGCGCCGGCGGCAACGGCGGCCACGGTGCGGCGGGCAACATCGGCGGCTTGGGCGGCCTGGGCGCGGGCGGCGCCGGCGGGACGGTCAAGATCGTCGCGTCCGTCGCGGGCGGCTCGGCCACAGTCGGCGTCAACGGCGGCTGGGGCGCTCAAGCCGGCCAGCACGGCAAACTCGTTCGCGGATTCAACATCACGGCCGTGCCCGCCGTCAGTCTCAGCGTCGGCACGACTATCAGCCTGACCGACGGCGCCGGCCACAACCTCGGTACGCGCAAGATGAACCCCTACGTCTTCGGCTTTGCGACAGACACGCCCTACGTTCCCGACCTGGTCGAGGGCGCGGAGGTCTTTGGCCTGACAACCCTCACGAAGGACCATGCCGACCTCGCCCCGCTGCTCGCCGGCGCGCCGGCCGACGCGAAAGCGGCGCTCATCCTGATGGATGACGGGCCGGCGGGGTTCGGGCAACCTTGGGACGGGTTCGACATGCTGCTCGCGGTCAACATCTGGGACCAGGCCCTGGTCGGCGGAAGGCTTGGGGTTGGCCTCCAGGGCTATCTGCTGGACATGCTGGCGGGCGGCTGGGCCCGTGACCCGCTGTTCGGCGGGGGCGGTTACGGGATCCTTCAGGAACTGCCCGCTCATGGCGTGTACGCGATGCTCGTGCCGGAAGGCACGACCCACTTCAACCTGATGGCCGACGGCTGCGACTTCACGTACACCGAAACGCTCGACTACGCCCAGTCAACGTACATGCTCCCCGAACCCGCCACACTTGCGCTGCTGATGTTCGGCGCAGGGGGCGCCTTGTTCGGACCGCGGAAACGAGGACGGATGCAAACCAGGGGCAGGAGGAACTGACCATGCTGCGTTGTGCAATCGTCGTCTGTGTGTGACGGCCGTTGTAGCGCTCGTCGCGCCGGCCGTCCGGGCAGCGCCCTCGCTGCCCGTGACCAAGCCTCCGATCATCTTCTCCCCGAGTTGGACCGGGCCCACGCACGACCCGCACGCCGAACAGGGCCAGTGGTTCGAGGACGTGGCGACGGGGTCCGAAGCGGCCCGCACGCACGAGTTCTACGACAACGTGCCGGACCCGGCCGCGGGTGGGGGCTTCGCCGGTTCCACCGCCATCACCGGAACCGTCAACGGCGTGACGACGGACCCGGCCAGCGGCAACATCACGGCCTTCGGCGTCCTGGCCACGATCACGAACGATACCCCCGCCCTGTCTCCCTGGGCCATGGGCATGAACAGCCACCTCGAGGGCCTGATGTCGCTTTCGCTGGAGGATCAGTATCAAGGCCCGCTGCTGGAGACCATACTGGCGGCCTCGTTCGCCATCGCGCCGAACCGGCTGCCACCCGACGGCGCCCAATACATCGACCAGACTCCGCACGTCGTGGCCGTCAACCACGACGCCGTGGCGTGGTACTGCTGGACGCCCGATAACCCGGAGGGATACGTCCCGGCGGGCGGGTACTTCGTGCCCTCGTGGGACTTCGGCGACATCAACCCGGGCCAGCCGGCCAGCCGGCAGATGGACTTCGTCATCGACGACCCCGCCGGCCTCGACCCGAACGACCCGCGCTACGACGTCATCCTGGGCACCGGAGATATTCTGATGAACCAGAGCACGTCGCTGAAGATCAGCGACTGGATCAGCCCTCTGGCGGCCGCGCGAGAGGGCTACGTGGCGCTGTAGGACTAAATCCCCCCGCATAACTCCGGCCGGTTGCAGGAAAGCGGTGTGGGCTCGAGTTCCTCCCCGGGCACGGCAAGGCGGACGAGGACCTGTTCGGTGCGGCTGCGGTCGCGGTAGACAGTGATGCCTTTGCAGCCCATCTCGTAGGCCATCCAGTAGACGTCGGCCACGTCTTCGACGGTTGCCTCGTGGGGCAGGTTCACGGTCTTCGAGACGGCGTTGTCGACGTGTTTCTGGAACGCCGCCTGCACCTCAACGTGCCATTTCGGTTCGATCTCGTGGGCCGTGACGAACCGTTTCGCCACATCTTTCGGGATGCCCTTGACTTTCGTGAGCGACGGGGCTGCCGCCACGCGGTCGACGAGGGTCCGTGACCAGAAGCCGCGTTGCCGGGCCACCTCCTCGAAGATGGGGTGTACCTCAAACAGCCGCGCGCCGTCCAGCACGTGCCGTTCCATCGCCAGGGCGAAGATCGGCTCGATGCCGGACGAGCACCCGGCGATGATCGAGAGTGTGCCCGTCGGGGCGACCGTGGTGCGGCAGGCGTTTCGGTAGGCGGGCGATTCGGACCGGTCGTAGATCGAGCCGCGGATGTTCGGAAACGGGCCGCGGTCCTCGGCCAGAGAGGCGCTCGCGCGGTCGGCCTCGTTGCGGACGAAGTTCATGACGTCGTGGGCCGTCTCAAGGGCCTTGGCCGAATTGTAGGGCGCCCCCAGCCGCAGGAGCAGGTCCGCAAAACCCATCACGCCAAGGCCGATCTTGCGGTTGCCCATGACCATGTCGTGGATCGGGGGCAGGGGGTACCGGCTCATCTGGATGCAGTCGTCGAGGAACCGGACGGCCTGGCGGACGATGGCACCGAGGTGGTCCCAATCGATGCGGTCTTTGTCAACGACCTTCGCCAGGTTGACCGATCCCAGGTTGCACGCCTCGTAGGGCAGCAGCGGCTGCTCGCCGCACGGGTTCGTGCATTCGATGCGTCCGATGCGCGGCGTGGGGTTGTCGGCGTTGATGCGGTCGAGGAAGACGGCTCCGGGGTCGCCGACCGCGTGGGCCTGCTCGGCCATGAGTTCCCAGAGTTCGCGGGCGGACTGGCGCATGACGATGCGGCCGCCGTGCGGGTTCACCAGGTCGAACCGCCTGCCGTTGCGTACGGCGTCCATGAAGGCGCGGGTGCAGGCGACGGAGATGTTGAAGTTCTCGAGGGTGCCTTCTTCGCGTTTGGCGCAGACGAAGGTCTGGACATCGGGGTGGTCGCAGCGGAGTACGCCCATGTTGGCCCCGCGTCGGAACCCGCCCTGGTTGATGGCGCCGGTGGCGTAGTTGAAGACCTTCATGAAGGAGATGGGGCCGGAGGCCTGGCCGCGGCTCGACTCGACCAGGTCGTTGGCGGGTCGGATGCGGCTGAACGAAAAGCCCGTGCCCCCGCCCGACTTGTGGATGATGGCGGCGTACTTGATAGCGTCGAAGATCTTCTCGATGTCGTCCGGCACGGGCAGGACGAAGCAGGCGGCAAGTTGCTGAAGACGGCGGCCGGCGTTCATCAGCGTCGGCGAGTTCGGAAGGAACTCCAGCCGCGCCATCATCCCGTAGAACTCCTCCTCCGCCAGGCGGACCAGACGCGGGTTGCCCCACGTCATCTCGGCCTGGGCCACGTTCGATGCGACGCGGCGAAACATGTCTTCCGGCGACTCGATTGGCTCGCCGCGATCATCCTTCTTCAGGTAACGACGCTCCAGAACCAGCCGCGCGTTGGCGGTCAGGTCGACCCGCTCCGGCGTGTCGGCGTCGATGACCGGGAACTTCAACTTCATCGTGAACCCCTGACTACCGTGCCTCTGACGATTCCATTGTATCGGAGACCCACCGCCCGATTACGCATCATCTTCGCGCTGCTGTGGGTCCTGGTGGGTCTCGGGCGTTTCCGGTTCGGTCGCATGGCCGTCCTCGACCTCAACCGCGTCGCGGTTGTCGGTTTCGGCGGATTGGTGGTCATCGTCGTCGTGTCGGCCCATGAGTTCGGCGTCGGAGTAGATGGGGTGGAAGGGCTCGACGTCGGGGACGCTGATGGCGTCGATGGCGTCGTCGAACTCGGTCTTCTCGAACTCGACGTCTTCCATCATGCGGCGGACGTTGCCGACCTGCCGGGCGGACGGCCGTCGGGGGTGCTTCCGCTTGAGGGCGTCGCGCGAGGCGGCGGTGCCCTTCGGTCGCCGCTTCTTGAGGGGTTCCTCGGCGGCGGGGTCGCGGAGGTAGACGCGGAGGTCCATGAAGTCGGTGCCCTGCTCGGCGCCGATTCGCCGCTGGCGCACCAGTTCCAGAACGGCCAGGAACATGGCGATGCAGTAGTTGATGGAGCGGCCGCCGGCGAAGAGGTCGGCGAAGACCAGCGATTTCTCGGCCTCGAGCCGTTCGACGAGTTCCTTGGCCGCCTCCTCCACCGGCGTGTCGTTGTAGACGACCTCTCGCGGCCGCGAGTACCCCAGCGTGCGGATGACGTTGCCGAAGGTGCTGATGAGGTCCCACACCTCTGCGCCCTGAAGCAGGTCTTCGGGCGGGCGGTCTTCGGCCTGGGCCTCGATCTCCCTCAAGAGGTGCGAGTCGAACTGCCGGGGGAACCGCCGAGCCATCTCCCGGCCGCGGTCGCCGAGAAGGCCGGCGGCTTCCTTGAACCGGCGGTAGTCGATGAGTTGCCGGATGAGCGTTTCGCGCGGGTCCTCGGCCTCGCCTTCCTCCTCGTCCTCGAGTTCGGGCGGTCGCGGCAGCAGGGCGCGGCTCTTGAGTTCGAGCAACGTGGCGGCCATGACCACGAATTCGCCGGCCAACTCGATGTCGAGGGCCTTCAGCACGTCGAGGTACGCGATGTACTGGTCGGCGATGCGGGCCACCGGCAGGTCCGCAATCTCGACCTCCTCGCGCTTGATCAGGTACAGCAGCAGGTCCATCGGCCCGTTGTAGATGTCGAGTTCGACGTTGTAGGTCATCGGAGCGTCGTCGCCCGGCGCGGCCCCGGCCCTGCGGCCGCGCACTCCAGAAAGGTTACCATCCGCCCAGGCCCGTGAGGGCCTTGACCTCTCGCAGGGTCTCTCGGGCGACGGCCCCGGCCCGTTCGGCGCCGTCTGCGAGGATCGCCTGGAGGCGGTCGGGATCGGCTTCGAGTTCAGCGCGCCGGTCGCGCGGCTCGCGGAGGTGCTCGATGAGGAGGTCGGCGAGGCGGGCCTTGCAGTCGGTGCAGCCCCAGGCGGCGGTGCGGCATTTCTCCGCCACCTCATCGGCTTCGTCCGCCGCGAACGTCTTGTAGTACTGGCAGACGTTGCACACGTCGGGGTGCCCGACGTCGTCGCGCCTGATCCGTTTCGGGTCGGTGATCATCGAGCCGACCTTCTTGCGGATGGTCTCGGCGTCGGCGGCGATGTCGATCTGGTTGCGGTAACTCTTGGACATTTTGCGGCGGTCGGTGCCGAGCAGCCGCGGGCTGCTCGTGAGTTTGGCCTGCGGTTCGATGAGCGCGTGGGCGCCGGTCAGCGAGTTAAAGCGCCGGACGACCTCACGCGCGAGTTCCAGGTGGGGCAACTGGTCCTCGCCCACGGGCACGAGGTTGGCCTTGTACAGGACGATGTCGGCCGCCTGAAGCACCGGGTAGCCAAGAAAGGCATAGTTGTGAATATCCCGGTTCTTCAACTCTTTGATCTGCTCCTTGTACGTGGGGCACCGTTCCAGCCACCCGATGGGCGTGTAGCACGAGAGCACGAGGTGCAGTTCCGCGTGCTGGAGCACGTCGCTCTGGCGGAAGAGGACGCTTCGGGCCGGGTCGAGGCCGCACGAGACGAAGTCGATGAGCACCTCCCGCGCGTTGGCGGCGATGGCGCCCGGGCTCTCGTACTCGCTCATCAGGGCGTGGTAGTCGGCAATCATGAAGAAGCAGTCGTAATCGTCCTGCAGCGCCCGCCAGTTCGCCAGCGCCCCGACCAGGTTCCCCAGGTGGAGCCGCCCCGTGGGGCGCATGCCGCTCAGGATGCGCTTACGGCCGCCGGTTGCGTCGTCCATCGCGTGTGCTTCTCCTTCCTAAACCAGGTCGATGCCGGAGAAAACCTCCGTCAGCCAGTAGATCGGATAACCCAGCAGGCTGGTGCCCAGGATCTCGGCGACGACGAATCGGTCCACTATAACGAACAGCAGCAGGATGAAGATGCCGTGCCGCCTGAACTCGTCGAACCGGATGGCGGCGTTCAGCGGCAGCAGGTCTCGGAGGATGTGCGACCCGTCGAGCGGCGGAATCGGAAGCAGGTTGAACACCGCCAGCGCGAAGTTCACCAGCGCCCCGGCAAAGACCATGCCCACAATCGTCGGCCCCACCTCCGTCATCGCGCTGAGGTGCGAGCCGAAGAATCGCAGCACCAGCGCGCACGCCACACCCAGCGTGAAATTGGCCGCAATCCCTGCACCGCTCACAAGCATGTCGTCGCGCCGGGCCGTCTCGTAGTTGAAGTTCGCCCGGTTCACCGGCACGGGTTTGGCCCAACCGATGGGGCCGAAGATCAGGCAGATCGTCCCGAGGGGATCGAGATGGGCCAGCGGGTTCAGCGTGATGCGGCCGGCGCGCAACGCCGTATCGTCGCCGCATTTCAGCGCCACCCAGGCGTGCATGAACTCGTGGATGGTCAGGGCAAACAAGACCATGGGCAGGCGCAGGATCAGCCGTCGGACGGATTCCTCGTCGAAGCCCACCCTGGGTCCCCCATGTCTCCACCCGTGCCTGATTCGCGGTCCGTGTCCAAGAGCCCACACTGTAGCGGTCTTTCGAGCGCAAGTCAACGCTATCTTGCGTCCGGATTTGCCCGGCGACCCGCGGCCTTGCATCCATGGTGGCAGAGGGCTATACTTTGCGTGCTGGCCCAGGTGGGCGTTTAGCTCAGCCGGCTAGAGCGCCTCTCTTACAAGGAGGAGGTCACAGGTTCGAGTCCTGTAACGCCCACCAGTTTTGCTTGGGCGCCGGCCGGCCAAGGAAGGTTGTTACGGCGAAGTCTCATCGGGGCGAAGCAGGGCTTTCTGCGTGTTCGGCTGACTTCGGCGAGTGCGGCCTTGGCAGGCCGCCGAGGAGATCGCGCGGTACGGTTCGGACTGCGACCTCCGCCGCTGGTGCCGCGGCCGGCGCCCGGCCGTCTCGTTCAACGCCTACACGTTGCCGGAACTCGACTGGCACGGTCTGGAACAACTCTCGGCAAGAATGCCGGTACGATGGCGTCCGAATCGAATGGACGGTCCAGGTAGGAGGCGGCAGCGATGCGAAAGACAGCGTTACTGTGTGGAGCGGTGGTCGTTGCAGGACTGGTCGCGGCCGGCTGTGAACGGACGGCGGCCCGGCCGGCGAAACCGCCGACCCAAGCCGTCAGCGACCTCGTTCTCCCGGCCGAAGCGGCCGGTGCGGCCGTCACGGGGAAGCACTTCGTGATGAACTGGCTGGTGCTCGGCCCGATCCCGTTCAAGGAGTCGGACTTCGGCGGGGACCAGCAGCAGCCCTCGGCCGACCACAAGTTCGTCAAGAACGAAGGCGGCCTCGACGGAAGTCAGACGCCGCCCGAGGGCGCTGCGTGGCAGGCCAAGGCGTTCACGAGCCTCGAGGACGACGGTCGCGTTGACCTCGACGCCTTCTACAACGCGGCCGACCATGTTGCCGCCTATGCGGTCGCATGGCTCAAGTGCCCGACCGACGTCAAGAACGCGAAACTCTACGTCGGCAGCGACGACTACCTCAAGATCTGGATCAACGGCAAACTGGTCCACGCGTACCAGACCGAACGCCGCGCGGCCGAGGCCGACCAGGACTGCGTGGGCGGCATCTCGCTGAAGCAGGGTTACAACCGCGTGGTCGTCAAGTGCGTGGACGTGGTGCTCGGCTGGAACTTCTATTTCCGCCTGACCGACGCCAAGGACCGGCCCATGCTCGTCAAGGCGGCCGCGAAGGCGGAGTAACCGTCACCCCGTCCATCCGGTTGAAGGAAATGGGAATCCAGGCGGTGGCGCTGTGCGCCGCGTTTGGCAAAGGGGAAGCGTTTGAAAACGGTTGGCGGCTTCGTCTCGCTGGTCGTCCTGGCAGCACTCGTTTTGGAATTGCCCGCGCTCGCCGACGAGCCGAACTGGCCGCGCTTTCGAGGGCCGAACGGCCAAGGCGTCAGCCAGGCCACCAGCATTCCGGTCACGTGGACGGAGAAGGACTACAACTGGAAGGTCGCGTTGCCGGGCGGCGGCCATTCTTCGCCCGTCGTCTGGGGCGAGAAGGTGTTTGTGACCTGCGGCCACCGGGAGTCGGGCCGGCGCATGCTCGCGGCCTTGCGCGTTTCTGACGGTAAGATCCTCTGGAGCAAGGACTGCCCGCCGGTGCAATACTCGCTGCACGGGCGCAGCAGTTACGCCGCCGCCACGCCCGCCGTGGACGCCGACCACGTCTATGTGCTCTGGACGACGCCGAAGCACACGCGGTTGGTGGCGCTTGACCACGAGGGCGCGGATGTCTGGCAGAGCACGTTCGCGGGCGTGCACTGCCCGCACGGTGCGGCCATGTCGCCGATCGTCGTGGACGACCTGGTGGTGTTCACGCGCGAGCAAGAGCATAAGAGTCCGTACCCAAGCAGTTGGGTCGCGGTGGACCGCAAAACGGGCAAGACCCGCTGGGAACTGGAGCGGCAGACGAGCATCAAGACAGGCTATTCGACGCCTTGCCTGTTTGCGCCGAACGGCCGCCCGCCGCAACTCATCTTCACGAGCCTGGCCCACGGCATGACGGCCGTCGATCCGCAGACGGGCAAGGTGGTGTGGGAGTTGAAATCGGCCTTCGAGTGGCGTGTGGTGGCCTCT
>Ga0307433_1000974_pt1 | contig 17690 bp, 19 predicted proteins | sample SalMarWE160210MG_FD_202166 | JGI IMG/M metagenome (GOLD analysis project Ga0307433, IMG submission 202166) | Salt marsh sediment microbial communities from the Plum Island Ecosystem LTER, Massachusetts, United States - WE1603-210 | ecosystem: Environmental > Aquatic > Marine > Intertidal zone >... | reverse complement strand
TTTAGGGCTATGGTCTTAGAAGGTAAAAAAGAAATAAACATGTATGGGAAAGCTAATGTGATACGAGAAGAAAAACCATTTAATCCAAGTGCTAACGGGAAATGGGGAGTAAACCCTGTGAGTATAATATACCGCTGGGTAAAACAGAAATAATGCCTTATAAAGCTAAAAGACCATGTAAAGTACCATTATGCCCAAACTATGCAGAAGAAGGAAGTAGATACTGTAAGGAGCATGCCCGGATGGTATCCCCCCGTTATGACCCCCGCCCTAACGCCTCCCAGCGGGGATATGATTGGAGATGGCAAAGGCTAAGGAAATTATATCTAAAGCATAATCCGTTATGTGAGCGGTGCAAGAGGATGGGGAGTGTAACTTCTGCTGATACCGTACACCATAAGAAGCAAATAAAGGAATATCCAGAACTTAGATTAGAATGGGATAATTTAGAAAGCTTATGCAGAGATTGTCATGAAGTTGTTGAAGGAAGAAAGAAGGAGAAAAAAGAAACTAAAAAGAAGGATTGAAAAAATTATCAAAGGGGATAAGGGGTATAAAATCCTTCGGACTTCTACGCTCCAGACCGAGCGGGAAGTTTTCTGTTAGTTTTCGCAGTTCTTTAATAGGGGGATATAAATATTATGGATAATAATAAAATAACATTTATAGCTTCTTTTCCTCCTATCGATTCAGCTATGAAGATAAATGGACAGGGAGATGGAGCAAGAATCCAAATGGATATTCCAGGTTCAGAACTTGGGGCGATAATAAGACTGCACGCTCTTTGTGGGCATGCTTTTAAAGTAACAATTGAGAAAATAGAACAGGATAAATTAAATCAAAGCAAGGTTAAATATATAAAATGACAAAATGTAAACCTACAAAATTAAAGAAGTTTGAAGGGAATCCAGGGAAACGCCCTTTAAATGAAAATGAGCCTGAACCTGTTGAGGCTGATTCTCATGAGCTTGATCCTCCAGAATGGTTGCTTCTTGAAGCCAAAAAAGAATGGGTAAGGATTATACCGGAACTTGTAAGGCTCGGCCTTTTTACTAAATTTGAAAGGACTGCTCTTATTGGCTACTGCCAAAGCTGGGCAAGATATGTTGAAGCAGAGAAGTTCTTAAATGATAATGCTACTACGTTTGAAACCGATAAAGGTTATATAGCCCAGGTACCGCAGGTTTCTATTGCCCAGAAATATTTAAAATTGTGCCATACCTTTATGACCGAGTTTGGCCTTACTCCATCGGCAAGAGGTAATATGAAATTGCCGTCTGACCATGATGAAGATCCAATGGATAAGTGGTTTAAGGAAAAGGGGCGGTAACATGTTATGGTTAGGAATAATGACGGAGTAAAAAGAGCCAAAGAAGTAAAAAATTTTATACAGGGTCTAAGACATACTAAAGGAAGATGGGCCAGTAAGAAGTTTGAACTTTTCAACTGGCAGGATAGACTGATAGATGACCTTTTCGGGACACTCGATAAAAATGGATTCAGAGTGTTCAGGGAGTGTTTTGTATTTATAGGAAAGAAAAATGGAAAGTCTGAACTCGGTGCTGCAATAGCTCTATATATGCTGGCTGGTGATGGAGAATTCGGGGCTGAAATTTATTCGGCTGCCTCAGACAGGGACCAGGCCCGTATTGTGTTTGATGTAGCGGCTCAAATGGTAAGACAATCAGATGGCTTATCCAAGAGGCTTAAGATTATAGACAGCCAGAAAAGGATAGTCTATTACGAAACAGGAAGCTTTTATGAGGTGCTCTCGAGTGACGTAAAAACGAAGCATGGCCTTAATCCGCATGCAGTAATTTTTGATGAGCTCCATGCACAGCCTAATAGGGAGCTCTGGGATGTATTAACTGAAGGTTCAATGGAGGCAAGACAACAGCCTTTGCTTTTTACAATGACTACGGCAGGCTTTGATAAAGAGTCGGTGTGTTACGAGGTTTATGATTATGCCAAGAAGGTTAAGGAAGGCATTATAAAAGATAAACATCTTCTACCAGTTATCTATGAATTGGATAAGGATGACAACTGGGAAGATGAAAAAAACTGGTATAAAGCCAATCCTTCACTTGGTACTAAAAAGAAAATAGAGGCAAATAAAAAAATACTGGATATTGTTAGATTTAGAGAAGCTTATAAAAAAGCAAAAGAAATACCATCAAAGGAAAATAGCTTTAAAAGGCTGAGGTTAAATATATGGACATCTCAGCGTACAAGGTGGTTGTCTCAAGAATCCTGGAATAATTGTAATGGTAAAGTGGATATCGATGAGTTAAAAGAGCAGCCTTGTTGGGCAGGAATGGACCTGTCATCAACTGGAGATATTACGGCTTTTGTTTTAGTTTTTAAAGATTTTTCAGTGTTGCCCTTTTTCTTTATTCCGAAGGACAACATAGAGGATAGGGTTAAAAAAGATAAAGTACCTTATGATATCTGGGCTCGCAACGGCCTTATGTTTGCAACTGATGGTAATGTCATAGATTATAAGTTTATTGAAGATAAAATTGACCAGATTGCTAAAGAATACCAGATAGAAGAGATTGCTTTTGACCCATATAACGCCTTAATGCTCAATCAAAAACTAACTGATTTGGGCTTTAATATGGTTGAAATCAGGCAGGGTATGAAGTCCCTGTCACCGCCTACGAAGTTTTTAGAAACTCTTATTTTAGGTGGCAAATTAAAGCACGGAAACAATCCTGTCCTTAGCTGGATGTTTGACAATGTGATGATAATTTCAGACGCAAATGAAAATCACAGGCCAGACAAGGAGAAATCAACTGAAAAGATTGATGGCATACAGGCTCTTATAATGGCGGTCTCAAGATTGATGACTCAGGAAGACAGGACAAAGTCAGTCTATGACGAGATGGAAGTATTAACGGTTTAAAGGATTGATATGAATATAATTGATAGTATAAAAAAAGTCTTTCGTTTTCACCCCAGAAATCCAAGTTACTGGGCAAAGAAGTTTTGGGGCGGAGAAGAAAGCATTGCAGGGGTAAGAGTAGATGAGGAAACAGCTCTAAAATTTAGTGCATTTTATGCAGGGGTAAGGATACTTTCAGAGGATTTAGCATCACTCCCGTTCAACGTTTACAAGAGGCTAAAACCGAAAGGCAAAGAAAAAGATACCGAACATAACTTATACAGCTTGCTTCATGAGAAGCCAAATAATGACATGACTTCCTTCCAGTGGCGTGAGCTTGTCATGGTCCATCTTTTGGGCTGGGGCAATCACTATAGTTTTACTCCCAGAGATGGTTATCAGAGGGTAACTCAAATTTATCCGATGGTCCCGTGGAGAGTAAAACCAGAGAGGATAAAGAATCCATATGATGGGAAAAAGATAAAAATTTACCGCTACCAGCCGGAGGAAGGGCCAGAAATCGTACTGTACCAGCATAATGTCTTGCATATTGCAGGGCTATCTTTTGACGGGTTGGTAGGCCTGTCGCCATTAAGCTGGTATAGGGAGCAGGTTGGTCTTGGCCTTGCTATGCAGACTTACAGTTCAAAGTTTTTCTTAAATGGTATGAATGCAGGAGGTATATTTACCACTCCACAGGTCTTAAAAAAAGAGACCAGAGATAGGCTACAAAAAGATTTAGAGAAAAAATATAAGGGCTTGGGTAAAGCTCATACAACAATGCTGCTTGAGCAGGAGCTTAAGTTTGATAAGCTGTCCATAAATCCTGATGACGCACAGCTCTTAGAATCAAAGAAATTTCAGATAGAAGAAATTGCCCGTATTTTAAGGATACCTCTGCACCTGTTGCAGAGTCTTGACAGGGCAACTAATAACAACATTGAACATCAAGGAATTGACTTTGTAGTACATTCACTCCGACCGTGGCTGGTAAGGTTCGAACAGGCTGTAAATACACAACTTTTTACATATGATTTTAAAACTCACTTTGCAGAGTTTGTTGTTGATGGGCTACTTAGAGGGGATATTGAATCCCGTTATAAAGCATATGCTCAGGGTAGGCAAAACGGTTGGCTATCTGCAGATGATATAAGGGAGCTTGAAAACATGAATCCCTTGCCAGATGGACAGGGTAAAATTTATCTTGCACCATTAAATATGATTCCATTAAGCCAGGTATCGAGTATTGGCCAGAGGAGTATTGAACCGAAAGAAGAATTGAAAATTGAAAAACCTAAGGCAGTAATTGACGTAAGAATGAGGTCGGCACAGGTAAGAAAAAGATTGTCCGTAAGCTATAAGCCCTTATTTGAAAATGTTTCAGCAAGGATTATAAAACGCGAAATATCTGATATTTTCAAAGAAGCTAAGAGTGTATTTGATAGCAGGGGAAGCACAGAAGTATTTTACCAATTCCTTGATTCTTATTATGAGAAGCATCAGGAATTTATAGATACCCATGCACGGCCGGTCTTTAAGGATTACGGCAGGGTAATAGCCGAAGAAGCAGCCTCGGAGGTTGGCTACGAACTGGGCTCAAATGATGATATAGATAAATTTTTGGAAAGTTTTAATGAGGCTTATAAATTACGCCATATAAGAGAAAATAAGGATAGGATTATAAGTGTAATTGAGAAAGGGTTGGAGAAAAATATTGAGCCGGTTGATATGCTGGAGGTTGAATTTGAGAACTGGGAAAATGATAAACCCGGCCAGATTGCTACAAAGCAGTCTATCAAAGAAGCTGGTGCAGTATCTAAAGTTATATACGGTTCGGCTGGGGTAACTAAGATTGTCTGGATAAATACAGGTAATAAAGTATGTCCATATTGTGAGAATTTAAACGGTAAAGTAGTTGGAATTTCAGAGCCATTCTTTATGGCCGGTCAGAGCTTTAAGCCGGAAGGTGCGGGAAGTGCCTTAAGTTTTGGTTCAAATGTTACACATCCGCCACTACATGGTGGGTGTGTATGTATGATTTCAGCAGGATAATTATGAGAAAAGCAATAAAAATAACAAGGCAATTTTCTGATAATGACAAAAATTATTTCCCGGGCGAAGTTTACAGAGCCCCAGAGGAGTACGCAAGAAAATATGTCTCAAGGGGTAATGCTGAATGGATTGATGAAAAGGAGAAAATAACAAACTCCTATAAAGAAAATGTATCAATAATAATTCCTGTAAAAGATGCGTTGAAATATTTTAAAAAATGTATCCAGAGTCTTGTAAAATATACTACTGGTTACGAACTTATAATAATAGATAATGGCTCAAATACAGAAACTAAAAGATGGCTCTCCAGTTTGGATCAGGTTGAATTTACCTTGATAGAAAATAAGAAGAACATGGGGGTATCATATGCTTGGAATCAGGGAATAAAGATTGCTAAGTACGATTATTTATGCTTTTTGAACTCCGATACTGTACTTACCCCTGACTGGCTAAAGAGACTAATATCAGGCTTTAGCTTAAAAAATGCTGGGATAATTGGTCCCTCGACATCTTATTGTGGTAATCAACAGTGCCTAAAAGAATATGAAAATAAACGATATGAAATGTCCGAAGAAGAAATTGAAGAAGCAAGCTATAAACTTAAAAAAGGGCATAGGAAGATTGATAACTTAATCGGATTTTGTTTTGTAGTAAAAAAAGAGGTAATAGATAAAATTGGAGTGTTTGACCATAGGAGATATGAGATAGGCAACACCGAAGAAAGAGATTTTAACTGGCGGGTGGGACAGGCAGGATTTAACCTTTACTGGATAAAGGATTCATATGTTCATCACTATGGGCACGAGACTTTCAAGGATAATGGTATTGACCGCAAAAAAACAATAAGAAAGAACAGGGAAGAATTTTATAAGAGGAAAGAAGAAACTGATATATTTATTAAAAATGATGTAAGGATGGGTAAAATTTCTATGAGCAATAAATATATAGTAAAAGATATCCTGGGCTCTAAGATGTGCCTGCTAAAAAATGATATAGGAATATCTAAAAAGCTAATGGAAAATCCTATAAGAGAAATCGGGGCTACGAGGATAATGGAAAAGATATTAAAAAAGGATATGACCATAATTGATATAGGAGCAAATCTTGGATACTACGCACTGCTTGAAGCAAAAATTGGTTGCAGGGTTTATGCGATAGAGCCGGTTGCTGAAAATGTGGAAGCCTTAAAAAGAAGTATTGCCCTTAATGAATACGAAAATATCAGGGTTTACCAGTTTGCAATAGGGGCAAAGAATGGGACTGGAGATATGATTATATCAGAATATTCCAACTGCCATAATATGCTGCTTGACTCTTTGAATATACACTGCCCTAAGGGGAAAACTAAAGTGGAGATTAGAAGTCTTGATAGTTTTATAAAGCAGGAAGGTATAGAGAAAATAGATTTTATAAGGATGGATACGGAAGGGTATGAAGTTGAAATTGTAAAAGGTATGAAAAAAGCAGTAAAGCTTATGTCGGAAGGAGCGATACTCTCAATTGAGATACATTCTAAAGCATATCCAGAACCAGAAAAACCTGTATTTGAAATGCTTGAAAGCTTAAAGGAATATGGTTTTATCCCTAAAATGCATGTCTTGCGGGATGATGTAATTTATCTTTCAGACTATGAACATTTAAAAGAAATACTTGGAAGGAAGTATTGTCCACAGGTATTTTTTGAGAAAGGCATAAGTTGAGAAAAAAATATATAAAACATCCTAAAGTCTCAATAATAATACCCGTAAAAGACGCACTTGATTATTTGTATAAATGTTTAATTAGTCTGAATAAATATACTGAAAATTACGAGCTTATAATAGTTGATAATAATTCAAAAAAAGAAACCGGGGAGTTCCTTGATAAGCTGGATTGGTTTGATTTTACTTTAATTAGAAATAGTGAAAATGAAGGTTTTGCATATGCATGCAATCAGGGAGTGAAAGCGGCCAGTTGTGATTATATTTGCTTTCTGAATTCAGACACAATCCTTTCAGAGAATTGGCTTGGAAAACTCATGAAGGGATTTAAAGTTGTGTATGGGGATGAGGATATTGGAATAGTAGGACCGACCTTAAATAAAAGCAGTACAGTTTGCAGTCCGCAGGTTTTAAAAGAAAGAAAAAAGGAAGAGAAAATTGTAGATCAGGGTTATGTCAATAGCATAGCAGAATCTTTGTCCGAAAAATATGAACTTGAGCGTGTGGTAGGTGTAGTCTGGATTATAAAAAGAGAAGTCTTTGAAAAGATAGGCGTATTTGACTATAAGCGTTATGGAATTGCGACATGGGAAGATATAGATTTTATGGAAAGAATATTTTTTGCAGGATATAAAACCTGTCATGTCAATGCTTCTTTTGTCTATCACTACGGTAATAAATCTACGGTTGAGATGGGGCTTGATCCAACAGGGATAAGAGCCAAAAATAAGCCGATATACCTAAGAAGGAAAGCAGAGCTAAACAAGAATAATTTATATATAGAAAATGACGTTGAGCTCGGTGAGGTCAATAGGATAAAAGGATTAATCCCGATATTAATGATAACCTGGAATCGTCTCAAATATACTAAAAAGGTAATAAAAGCGATTATAAAAAATACTGATTGGCCTTATAAACTTTATATCTGGGATAATAAATCGACTGATGGAACGATAGATTATCTAAAGGATGTTAAGAATAAGAATATAGAAATCCATTACAGTGAAAATAATGTTGAGCTTGTAGAGCCTATGAACGTGTTTTTTGAAAGGTTTAAGAACTATAGGTATACTGCAAAGGTTGATAATGACACAATAGTTTCTAAGGACTGGCTAAAAGGCTTAAAAGAGGTAGCCGACTTTTTGCCCTTTTTTGTAGTGCAGGCCGACCATTATCTTATGCTTAGATACAATATTACAAAAAATGATGAGTACTATAGAAATTTAGTCAGCATAGATTTTAAAGGAAATAAGGTTTATTTGGCCTTAAATGGCGGCGGTACAGGGATACTTATAAGACGTCAGGTAATTGACAGAGAAGTCCCAGAGAAAAAAGGCTCACTCGGAGGCTGGGTACATTATCAGGCAACTATGGGAAAAGTTTGGCCATCTGCCTTTTACACTGGAGTCTGGGCAGATAGATTAGACCAGATTGCTACAAATAAATATAAAGAACCTTCGGACTTTCCGGAGTATGATGAGAAAATAGCTAAATTGAGAAACCCGGCTCTTATAGGGGCTATGGGAATACATAAGAGCCATTTTGAAGAAATAAGAAGAATTACGGGGAATTGGCTTATAAGTTAAGGAGGAATAATGGCTAATTTAGAAAGTTTGACAGTAAACGTAGAACTTAAAAAGGGCATATTCTACAAGTTAATTGATTTTAAAGTGTTTATTTACCTGATAGCAATATTGGTAAATAAATTCAATATGCCCTTTAGGTGGTATCAATACATTGCAGTTAAAAGTTTAAAATACAGAATTGGAAATGGTAGATGGCACAGTTTCTCATTATCAAAAATTAAGTAAGTTTTAAAATAACAATTAAATACAAATAAGACCGCTCATTTTGGGCGGTTTTTTTATTGGAGGTAAAAATGGGAGCAATAGCAAAGCATAAAACATCAGTAGTTGATGAGAAATGGGATGGTCCGGCAAATGAGAAGAAGCTTAAGACTGACCAGGATTATTCTTATTATGCAAAGATGTACGGGTGGGTAGACCCGGAAGGGGATAAATCTACTAAATCGGCATACAAATTTCCACACCATATGGTTTCAGATAATGGCACACCCGGGGCTGCTAATGTAAAGGCCTGCATTAGCGTGATTGGAGTATTAAATGGTGCAAGAGGCGGGGCAAAAATTCCAGATAAAGATGTCAAGGGAGTATATAACCATGCAGCCTCGCACTTAAAAGATGCTGACATAGACCCGCCGGAACTGAAAAGTTTGGATAACAATGGAGTAGAAATAAGAACACATAAAGCAGAGGTTAGAAAAGAGGGTGAAGAAAAACCTCAAATCAAAGGTCGTGCAATAGTGTATGAAAGCATGTCACCTGATTTATGTGGATTTAAAGAGATAATTCATAAAGGGGCAGTGGGTGACCTGATTGAGAAAAATGATATTTTTGCTCTAAAAAATCATGATGAAAATTTGATTTTAGGCAGGAATATAAGCGGAACATTGAAGCTTGTAGAAACTGATGAGGGGCTTGACTTTGTAGTAGACCCGCCTGATACAACATATGCTAATGACCTACTTGTGAGTATGGAACGTAAGGATATTGATAAGTGTTCGTTTGCTTTCAGGGTAGCTGACGAGACCTGGGAAAAAATAGATGGAGAGCCTGTAAGGCATATTACCAGATTCGCGAAGCTTTATGATGTGTCGGTAGTAACATACCCTGCTTTTCCACAGACAATAGCTGAACTGTTCGGCAAGCAGATAAGAACTCCCCAGCAGGTTTATAAGGAATACAGAAGTAGGATGCAAGTTAAACCAGAACCAAAGAAAGAATATAACAAAATTGCAAAAATGAAACTTAGGATATTAGAAAAGATAAAATAGATTTTTAAAAAATTTAATAGATAATTAGCACCTTTTGGGTGCTTTTTTAATGCCCGATTCCAGGAGGATAAGGCAGGTTTTAATAAAGTCAAAACTCTTTAAATTAAAGGAGAAAAAAAATGTTAAAGGAAAAATTGGACAAAAGAGCACAGTTAGTCACTGAAGCTCGTGGAATAGTAGATAAGGTAGACAAAGAAGAAAGAGAGATGACAGCAGAAGAAAATGAGAAGTATGAAAAAATCTTAGGAGATGTAGAAAAACTGTTTAGTGAAATTGACAAGGAGCAGAGACTCCTTCAGATAGAAGCAAATCTCTCTAAGGCTTCTGAGGTAGAAGAAGATGTCAAGCCTGATAAAAATGATAAGCCTACCGATGACAAGGAATTTAGGACTAAAGCTTTCAGGAAATTCCTCAGAGGCGGTATGGGTGTCCTTACAGTAGATGAGAAAAGGGCACTTTCAGCAGGAACTGATGATGAAGGCGGTTATACGATACCACCGCAGGAGTTTGTCGCACAGCTCTTAAAGGATGTAGATGATTTGGTATTTATAAGGCAGGCTGCTACCAAGTTTACCTTGACCAAGTCAGAATCTATGGGAGCTCCGACTCTCGAGGAGGATCCGGCTGACGCAGACTGGACCACAGAGCTTGCAACTGGTAGTGAAGACAGCGATATGGAATTTGGTAAAAGGGAACTGGAACCTAACCCATTCGCTAAAAGGATTAAAATATCCAAGACTCTGATCAGGAGATCTGCTTTAAATATTGAGGACATAGTAAGACAGAGACTTGCTTATAAGTTCTCGATAACCGAAGAAAAAGCTTATATGACTGGAAACGGGACTGGCAAACCTCTGGGAATCTTTACTGCTTCCGCTGATGGTATACCGACTTCAAGGGATGTATCTGAGGATAATTCGGAAACTGCTCCGACTTTTGACGGCCTTATCAATGCCAAGTATTCGCTAAAAGAGCAGTATCTTAAAAAGTCCACATGGATGTTCCATAGGGATTGCCTAAAGATACTATCTAAGATAAAAGATAGTGAAAACAGGTATATCTGGGAGCCAAGCGTGCAGATGGGGCAGCCTGACAGGTTACTGAACAGACCGATATATATGTCCGAGTATGCACCAAATACCTTTACCGCAGGCCAGTACGTAGGAGCAATCGGAGACTTCTCTTTCTACTGGATTGTAGATTCTCTGGATTTGCAGATGCAGAGACTGGTTGAACTCTATGCAGAAACAAACCAGATTGGCTACATTGCAAGGAAAGAAGGAGACGGTGCTCCAGTAATGCCAACTGCATTCGCAAGAGTTCAGTTAGCAAGCGGTAGCTAAGAGTTACTTTTTATAAACCAAAGTAAGCGGGGGTCAGGATGGCCTCCGCTTTATATTTGAGGTGATTTTATGAAAGTAAAACTTAAGACAAATTATGCAGGTCCTAAAGCAAGCTACTCTGTAGGAGCAATAATAAAAGTAAGTGATGATGAAGGGAAAATGCTTGTCAAAGGTGGATTTGCTATTGCTTTAGAGAAAATTAAGGTAGAAAAGGCAGTTAGAAAACCTGTTGAGACTGCTAAAAAAGGCAGGAAGAAAAAGGCTAAGAAATGAATCTAAAGATAATAACTCAACCTACATCCGAACCAGTAACACTTGCAGAGGCAAAGGACCAGTTAAGGATAACTCATGACAATGAGGATAGCTACATAACAAGACTTATAACTGTAGCAAGACAGGCGGCTGAAACTCATACAGGCAGGGCTTTAGCTTCTGCCACATTTGAGCTTACTTTAGATGAGTTCCCTGAAAGTCAGGAGATAATACTTCCTTACCCTCCGCTTGAGAGTGTCACCAGTATTAAATATAGGGACACTGACGGTATAGAGGCTACTTTAGATATTGCCGATTATATAGTCTATGATGATATGCCTGCCAAAATTGTACCTGCTTATAATGAGGAGTTCCCGGGAATTGAGCTATATCCTATAGGAGCGGTAAAGATTAGATATGTCGCAGGATATACAGGAGAAGGGGAGCTTGTAGTTCCAGAAGAAATAAAACAGGGGATACTCTTGCTTATAGCTGATTATTATGAATACAGGGAAGACATCTTGGGTAAAGGGCATATTCCAAAGACTGTACCGTTTGGAGTAAAAGCCTTATTTAGTCCTTACTGGGTAGGAGGCTCTTAAATGGGAGCAGGAAAATATAGGCACTATATAACCATACAGCAGCCGGTAGAAACTATTGATGATGTAGGTCAGACCGTTACAAGCTGGGAGGATTATAAAACTGTATGGGCTCAAATACAACCACTCAAAGGCAGGGAATATTGGCAAAGTCAGCAGGTCAATGCAGAAGTAACACACAGGATAACTATACGCTACTTGGAAGGTATTAACTCTAAAATGCGTGTTAAATTTGGCGACCGCTACTTTGAAATAGAACCTCCAATTAATCCAGATGAGAAAAATGTAGAACTGGTAATGCTTTGTAAGGAGGACGTATGAAATTTGATGTAAAAGTTGAGGGCCAGGACATGCTAATAAAGAACATTGATGGGCTGGATAAAAGTGTAATTAGGGATATTCAGAAGGCTTTGACCAGTGGAGCGGATATTGTGACTGAGAGAACTAAAGCTAACATACGTTCTAACTTTAAGAAAAAAACAGGCAGGCTTGAAAGCTCACCAGTAACAAGACAGATGCCCCAAAAATTAGGCTGGGCTTTAGTCTCTATATCTGCCATAGACAGAAAGAAAGCACCGCATGCTCATCTACATGAGTTTGGTACAAGCAAAATGCCTGCAAGGCCATTTCAGAGACCAGCATTTGATAATTCTAAGGGTGAGATAGAAAGGTTAATTAATAATGCCTTGTCAGCAGCAGTAAGGAGGCACAATTGATTGAGGAAGCACTAAAAGCAAAAGTATTGGTCTCAAGCGATGTTACTAATGATATATCAAGCAGATTATATCTTTTGAAACTGCCACAGAATCCAACCTACCCAGCAGTGACATACTTTAAGGTCTCAAATTCCAGACATCACGATTTGAATATAGCAATGCCACGCTACCAGTTCAGCGTATGGGGAACAGATTACAAAATAGTACGTAGGATAGCAAACAATATAAGGCTTGCTTTGCAGAGAGAGAAAGGAGTATGGAGCGGAATATCAGTAATACAGGCAGTCTACTTAGGAGAGACTGACTTTTATGAGAATGATACAAAACTATATCAAGTAGCACAGGATTATAAAATAATTTATAAAGGAGAATAAAATGTCACAGACAAGTATACAGAATGAAAACAAAATATCCTTTGGTTCAGGTAAATTAGAATATTCCACTGATGACGGGGTTTCTTGGGTTGACCTCGGAGCAATGAGAAATATCGTATTTACTGAATCATGGACACAGGTAAAGGTTGATAGCGATAATGCAGGCAGGGTCAAAACTGGTATCAAAGACCAGTTAGCAAGACTGGCTGGTGACCTTATGGAAATTGACCTTGCAAAGTTAAATGCTCTGCGTGGTGGAATTGATACATTCACTGAGGACGCTGGAGTATCAGAAACCTTACAGACTGGCGGTAAGACTACTCAGACACCAATACAGGTTAAAGTTACCCATACCACAGAGGATGGGGATGAGTTTAGAATTACCATATACAAGGTAACTGCGGTTAAAGGTATTGAGATTGCTTTCCAGCCTGATGAAGCAGATGACCCGAATATGATACCTATCGAACTTGAAGGTGAAAAGGATACCGATAGAGACGCAGGAGACCAGCTCTGTGAAATATACTCAGAGTTAGGAGAAGCAGCAGCTTCATAGTTTAGAAATGCTGGTGTAGTTCAAGGTAGAACACCGTAAAGGCGGAGGCTGGAGGGTTCGAATCCCTCCCGCCAGCTTCTTTAGAAAGGACAAAATGACAAATTACGTTGACTTTGACAAAGTTATACCCGAAAAAAGAGTAGTTAAAATTGCAGGTAAAGAGATTGATGTCTCAAAACTGCCCGCACGCCTTGTCTTGGAACAGGCAAAATTCAGGGATGATATCCTGTCAGGTAAAATAAAATCATTTACAGATCAGCAGAATAAGACTTTTGAGACGGTAGAAAAGGTATGCAGGGTAAGCGACCCTGACTTTAATATTGAGGATATTATTGATGATATAACAGTAGACCAGCTACTTGATTTTATTGATTTTGTCTTAGAACCCCTAAATAAGGGTAAAAGTAAAAAAAAAGTGAACCGAAAGAAATAGAGCTCGGAAGAATTATAACGCGAGTAATTTTTATGACCGGCTACTCTCTGGAATATGTCCTTGATAAGCTCTCTATAGAACAGATTACTATGCTGTATGACTATGGGTTAGAATTTGAAGAGACAAAATCCGTAATACTTTTAAATAAATATGCTGAGCTCCTGACTGGAAAGAAATCCAGTAAAACAAGGCGTAGAAATATCCCAGATAAGCCTGATATAAAAAAGTTTAATGCCCTATATGGTAATAAGATTAAAAGAGGTAAACGTAAAAAAAGGAAATTAAATGGCAAATAGATTAGTTGTATCAATTGTAGGAGATAATAGGCAATTAAAACAAACACTTGCAGATACCAAAAAGCAGCTGGACGCACAAACTAAAGGCATGCAGAATACAGCAACAAAGATGTCGGCTGCTGGTGCAAAAATGACTCGTTATGTAACCCTGCCACTGCTCGGGCTTGGAGTAGCAGCAACAAAATCTGGTATGGATTTTGATGATGCCATGACAAAATCTCTTGCAATAATGAGTAATGTTACACCCCAGATAAGAGCGCAAATGGAGGAGACTGCAAGGGATGTTGTAAACTATACGACTATTAGCTCAACGGAAGCAGCGCAGGCATATTTCTACCTGGCTTCGGCAGGACTGGATGCGGCTCAATCAATTGAGGCGCTCCCTAAAGTAGCAAAGTTTGCACAGGCAGGTAACTTTGATATGGCACTTGCTACCGACTTACTCACTGACGCACAATCGGCTCTTGGTCTTACTATCAGGGATGACGTTGTAAAGAATATGGAAAACATGGTTAGGGTCTCTGATGTACTGGTAAAGGCAAATACCCTGTCAAACGCAACCGTTCAGCAGTTTTCTGAAAGCTTAACCAATAGGGCAGGTGCAGCACTAAGACTCGTAAATAAAGATATAGAAGAAGGTATGGCAGTTCTTGCAGCATGGGCAGACCAGGGCATTAAGGGAGCAGAGGCTGGAACACGTCTTGATATAGTCTTAAGAGACTTGCAAAATGCTTCAATCAGAAACAGGGAAGCATTTGACGATATGGGCATATCTGTATTTGACGCAGATGGCAACTTGAGGAATATGGCAGATATTATTGGTAATATGGAGACTGCCTTTAGTGGTATGAGTGATGAACAATTAAGGTCGTCTCTTACCATGCTTGGATTTACAGACCGTTCAATTTCCGCTACAGCTTCTCTTTTAGGAAGCTCTGAAGCAATAAGGCAATATGAAGAAGATTTGCGTTCTGCTACTGGTTATACAGAGGATGTTGCAGCCAAACAAATGGAATCCTTCACCGCAAAAGTCGAGCGGTTTAAAAATAGGTTAATAGATGCTGGTATAACAATATTTGATGATTTGACCCCTGCATTAGAAAAATTGTTTGATAATTTAGAAAAAGGGGTTGAGTGGTTTAGGGGATTAACAGAAGAACAAAGGCAATTAATTTTAAAATTCGCAGCCGTTGTTGCTATAGGTGGACCACTATTACAGCTTTTTGGTGGACTTACAAGGACTGTCCTTGCATTAAGGAGTGCTTTTATATTAGCTAATACTGCAACCAGTAGCTGGCTTGCGTCTTATGCAATCCTTGCTAATTCTGTAATAGGATTGACTGCTATGTTTAGCCAATTTGCAGGGGTAGGTATTCCAGCAATACATCTTTTTCTACAAGAATTAGGACTCTTAAAACCAGCAGCCGGAGAACTTAGACATATTAGAAATGAAATGATAGGGCTTAAGTTTGAAAACTGGTTTTGGTTTCCCACACAGGAAGCATCTGATGCTAATGCAGAATTAAAAGAAATGGCAACAAAAGTACAGGATTTAATTAGTATTATTTCTACCGGAAGCCCCGACGCTCAAGAAAAAGCAATGAGATTATTTAACTCTTATAAAGACGGGAGCCTCTCATTAGATGAATTTAAAGGAGAACTTGAAGGGGTTATAAAACAATTAGGCTGGGGAATATCCGTAGCAGGTGATTATGTAAAAATTACAGATGACACAGAAGAATCCATTGGGAAGGCTAAACTTGCTGTTGATAATTATAAAGAATCTCTAATAGAGCAGGGCTATACCGAAGAAAAAGCTACAGAACTTTCAGAAGATTTGGCTGAATCTATGGGCTGGCTGGGAGAAGAAACTTCTAATACTACAGACGCATTTAAAGACCAGAGGAATGAAATTGATGACCTGCGCAGTGCTTTTAATGATCTCATAGATGATATATTTGGACACATCACAACTTATAATGATTTTGAAGAAGCGGGCTGGGCTGTAGAAGAAGCTGAAAAAGCACTGGCGGAAGCTATAAAAGAACATGGCGAAGGTTCTAAGGAAGCCATGCAGAAACAGAATGATTTAGATGATGCGATGATAAATAATATAAAAACTGCTTTTGAACTTTCCACACAAATAGGGGCAACTACAGAACAGCAGGAGGAAGCACGGAGAAAAGCTGTTGAGCTGGGATTAGAGTATGTGAATACTGGATTATTAAGCGTAGAAGCATTTATGTCAATGGCTACTGAATTTGGCCTATCTTCTGCTGACATTATAAGGCTTGCAGGTGAGATGAAAATTGAAATTGATAAAGCTACAGAAGATAAACTCATTAAAATAGACGCTGATACCAAAGAAGCAAATGAAAAACTTATAAATGTTAGAGATAATATCGGCAAACTCCATGACAAAACGATAACAATAACCACAAAGCTTGCTGGTAGTGGAAACCCCTGGGAGATGTATTCTATGGGCGGTATAGCAGGTTATGCAGAGGGCGGTATAGCGGGGCTGGCTTCTTCTATTGCAAATCAGATACAAATACCCTCATTTGATGCAGGCGGGATATTGGCAGAGTTACACAGAAATGAGGTAGTTCTAAATTCAGGACAGCAAAGGAACTTAGCGGAACTGGTATTTGGTTTGGCAAACCAAAAATATAGCGTCTCTGGAAATGACAGTGCACAACTCCCAGCTATACATATACACAATGAATATAGCGAAGAACTTGCTTCTCAGACCTTTGCAAGACTTTTCAGACAGGAAATTGGAAGGCTTACATGATTAATACAGAGTTTACCTATAATGATTTAACTTTGAACGATGGAAATAAATATCATCTGACCTCCATTGAGGGTTTTGATGATCCTGAGGCAAGAGAACAAAGAGAAGATAGAGCAACACAGGACGGACAAATAGATTATGGCCAGTATTTGGGTGCAAGATTGATGACATTTAATGGGACTATTTTGGCGGAAAATGCAACTCAGAGAGATTTATGGAGACAGGATTTGCTTGATGCATTTATAAAGGATGGGGTTTATAGATGGCTAAGATGGCAGGTATCAGGTGAGGTTGCAAAACAGATATATTGTAAGGTTTTTACCAGAACTATATTGGATAATTTTGAAGACCATCCGTTTTATAGAAATTTTATAATCAATTTTATAGCAGTGGACCCCCGTATCTATTCCCAGACCGAATACACTGACAAAGTATATATCCCGAATGTTGCAGGTGGTTTTGAATCACCTTTGACCTCTCCGCTTACAAGTGGTATTGCTCAGGCTGGAGGCAGATTGAATATAAATAATATTGGTAATTTTACCAGTCTTCCAGTTGTAAGAATGTATGGTCCTTTGACTAATCCCTATATACGCAACAATGATGATGGTGCGAAACAAATAAAAATAAATATGATAGTCTCTGGCGGGGATTATTTAGAGATAGATTTTGAAGAAAAAACAATTATGTTAAACGGTTCTGCTTCCCGATACAACTATCTTGATTCAGGTTATGGCTGGTGGGGAATAAAGAAGGGCAATAATGAAATAATATTTAGGGATAGCGGGGGTGACACCAATGCTTATGCGGAGGTCATTTATAGACATGCATGGATTT
>Ga0307433_1000973_pt1 | contig 17695 bp, 15 predicted proteins | sample SalMarWE160210MG_FD_202166 | JGI IMG/M metagenome (GOLD analysis project Ga0307433, IMG submission 202166) | Salt marsh sediment microbial communities from the Plum Island Ecosystem LTER, Massachusetts, United States - WE1603-210 | ecosystem: Environmental > Aquatic > Marine > Intertidal zone >... | reverse complement strand
CCCAACCCAACAAACCCAATAAACTCTACGAACCCAATAAACTAAATTTCACACTGATACACACTGATTTTTTATTGTTTTTACTAAATCACAACCCCCAAATCCCAAATCCTAAGTATGAACCACAAAGCTCACAAAGACCACAAAGATTTGAAATCGTTAGGACGTTTAGGCGGTTAGATCGTTAGGTCGTTTTAAAAAAATCCCGTCCCAACGAACCCACAACCCAAAGGAGCAACCACACAATATCTATTTGCTACTTAAATAAAATTCAAAAAAAATAACACCCCTTGACAAAACTATAAATTTTTATAACATTATAAATATGTATAATGTTAAATTTATACCGGAGCAAATAAAAATACTAAGTACGGAGCGGCAGATAAAAGCGTATGTTCATCCTGCGCGAATGAATATTGTCGATTTGCTTGCGGAAAAAAAGCAGACGATTTCGGAAGTCGCGAAGAAATTCGACGTGCACCCTGCCACTATAACGCATCATTTTAAATTGCTTAAAAAGGTCGGTTTGATAAAACTTGTTGAAAAGAGGGATACGGGCAGGAATATCGAAAAATACTACAGGGCGGTTGCTCTTAATTTCGAGGTTAAGTTAAGAAAAGATAGACCTGTAAACAAGAAAGCTCTGGGTTTATCTATTTTACGCAATAGTCTCTCTACTGCTATAAAGGATGTTAGAGATGAGGATAGTAAGCCGGTTATTGCTCTTATGGAAAGCGCCCGGGTCAAATCAAAAGACGTTCCCAAATTTCAAAAAAAGTTAATGTCTCTGATTAAAGAGTTCAGGTCTTTTGATTCTGCATCCGGAGACGCGTATACTCTTAGCGTCGGTTTCTATCCTGATTATACGTCCGGCAATTCCAAAAAAGAAATATATATACAGTAAATATTAAAAAAGGAGGAGTGAGCTATGTTGTCAAAGCTTAATTTTGAATCATTCGGTCTGGTTGTTAAAATAGGTTTCGTTTCTTTGTTTTTAGTAGGATTGATCCTGGTGTTCCTTTATAATTGTACTCGTAGTGAAATAAAAAAAGATAGAATTGGGCTTTCCTTAGAGCTCAGTCAACTTGAAAGCCGGTTTGCTAAAAACCCGCAGGATGAAGCTATTAGATTAGAATTCGCCAGGAGGCTTTTTGAATTGGGGAACTTTACGAAGTCGAGAGATATAGTCGAACCGCTCTTAAATGAGGAACAACCGAATGCTGAAGCCTTAAAATTAATGGCATATATTGAATATGTTAACGGAAATTTTTCTGAAGCCGAGAAGCATGTTTTAGAGGTTCTTGATCGCGCGGAAAACAATTTAGGTTTAAGAGTGGAATTGGAAGTAGGGTTAGTTTTTATATACTATCAAACACTTCAATATAAAAAGGCTGCGAATCTTTTCAAGGGACTCGAAGGTAAGATTAAGCTTCCTCACTGGGAGCAGATGAAGGCTTTTGGGGATGAAAGACCATATCGAATTGAATGGAATAAAGATAAAAAAGTAGAAATTCCTTTTATTGTTAGTGATCCTCTTCCGGTAGTGCAGGTAGAATTTCAGGGAAAAAAGATGTATGTGATTATAGATACGGGTGGAGAAGCTTTTTATCTCGATTGGGAGGTCGCGGATTCTTTGGGTATAAAACCGATCGAGAAAGTGAAACGCGAGGGTTTTGCCGGCGGAAAAGAAACCGAAGTTGGTTATGCCAGAGCAGATTCTCTGAAAATTGGTGATGTAACTCTAAAATCTATTCCGGTTGTGTTGACGTCTATAAAAAGGTCTTCCAAAATGTTGACCGATGACAAGTATCCGATCAGCGGTATATTAAGTACGGGTGAGTTGCGTCAGTTTCTTTCGACTATCGATTACCCAAACGGTAAGCTGATTCTTCGTCCGAAAACTGAAGAAAGTAAAGTTTCTTTAGAGAGAGATTTAAAAGGTAAGAAAGTCACAAAAGTTCCGTTTGCTCTTGGTATAACTCACTTAATGGTCGTAAGAGCGGCGGTTAATGGCAGAGATTCTTTAAATCTTTGTCTTGATTCAGGTTTGGCGGATTCCGAAGCATCAGTGGCTTTCCCGATGCAGACATTGAATTATCTTGGCATTCCGGTTCCGGATACCGAGATTCTACCTGAAAATTTAGTCGGTCCTGGCGGCGGAGGTTTCCCAGTTGGCCGTTTCTCTGTGGATGAACTTGAGATAAGCTCATTGGTTCAAGAGAATTTAAAAGGCTATTATGGCGTTTTCCCGCCCAGTGTATATTGGGCGTCGGAGTTTATTATAGACGGGATCGTGAGCCATAATTTCCTTAAGAAATATTCCTGGACAATCGACTTCTCGATGATGGAAATGACATTCGCTTATTGATAAACAACTCAATTCTCACACTGAGAACACAAAAGAGTCACTAGTCATGGGTCTCGAGTCACGAGTCAAAACACCCCCACACCAAAACTGCTGGGAACAACAAATCACACCCCGATACGGTCATTCTTCCCTACGGGGCAGGCGAATAACACGAATAATTTTTTTTTGCAATTCAAAATTCAAAACTTAAAATTCAAAATTATTATAGTCCCAAACCCTAAATCCCAAACCCTAAAATATTGCCACTGATTTACACTGATAAACACTGATAAAAAAACAAAAAAATATATTTCTGTAGTTTTTACTAAATCCTAACCCCTAAATCCCAAATCCTAAAATATGGACACAGATAAACGCAGATTTAAAAGGATTTTTTTTATTTAACTAGAACCTAAGACCTATAAGCTGTCAGCCGAGAGCAGAGTTTGGCACAGAGATTTTCTGTTGTTTTGAAACGAAATATTATTAACCCTTAAGGGTTAATATATTCTTTTATTTTTTCCAACAACTCTTCAGCTTCGGGTTCTTTCAGATTAAAGCCAAAGTATTTTGTTTGTTTACCATAATCGAAACATAAAAGATTGTGAATATGCCCCCGTTCTCCGAAACCTGCAAAATAAAACATTTTAAAAAACAGATATGGATTTTTGGGTTTTCTAAATGCGAAAGAAGTTGCCTCTAGATTTTTTATTTCAGAAATTTTGTACTTTCTTGGTAAGCCAATCCCAAATACTTCTATTTTATAATAAAATTCATCTCCCACGAATCGTATTCTTTCTTTACCTATTAAAGGTAAGAAACAAATATAAATACAAATTAATGCTGCTAATATAACGAATACCTCAGGGATAAAAAAGTAAGTTTGGCTATAGGCGAGGAATCTTGTCTTGAAAAATATATACGGCATAAGAACAGCAAAAATAACAATTAAAAATATCATCTCTATATTGGAATCAATCCTTTGACCAATTTTTTTAGTTCTTATTTGTATTTCCGGCACACCACTTTTGTCTAAATATTTAATTCTTTCCATTATTCCCTTCTCATAAATTGTACTTAATTAATACGTATTTTATTCAAATATGTCAAGGAAGATATTTGAACCACAAAGATCACAAAGATTTTTATTGTTTTTACTATTCAACTATTCAACAATTTAACGATTCAACTTGGATTCGAAGAATCTATAAGAGGAATAACAAACCACACGAATAACACGAATAATTTTGTTTTGTTTGCAATTCAAAATTCAAAACTTAAAATTCAAAATTATTATAGTCCCAACCCCCAAATCCCAAATCCTAAAATATTGCCACTGATTTACACTGATAAACACTGATAAAAAAACAAAAAAATATATTTCTGTAGTTTTTGCTAAATCCTAACCCCTAAACCCCAAATCCTAAAATATGGAAGCAGACAAACGCAGATTAATAGGATTTTTTTGTTTCTTTTATTTTTTGACTCAAGACTCGCGACACATGACTCACGACTCAGTTAATATTGTCAAGGGTTGAGATGAGCCCCCAGGAATACCAAAATAACTAAGGAAGATAAATATTCTTAAATTATTTGTTCTTTTAACTAATTTTACTAAAAATATTTTCTATCTTTTTCTGATAAGCCTCACCAGATACTTTCTGAGTTATAGACTTCAATAAAGGTCTTATTATATCTCTCTTAGATTTAGGAATCTCTTTTAATTGAGATAACACATCTATCGCAAATTCTTGGTCCTTTTTCTTCTGACTTGTCAAAAAAGGCCTCACTATATTTTCAAAAACTACATTTTTTTCTTCTTTGGACAAAGAATCCTCATAACCAATCATTATTTCTAAATATTTTTTTATTTTCCTCTTATCTAAATTACTGCTTTTGAGCTTATCTTCCAGCACCTTCAAAACTCTCTTCTTTGGAACATTAGCTTCAGATAAAAAACAATCAAGTTCGTCAGCCCTTGTTATAGAACTAATTACTAGATTTAATGAATCTCCAAATTTAATATCTTCAAGGATATAAAACAACCAGACTTTGCCTTCTATTTCTTCATTGGTGATTTTGCTACTTATTATCTCTTTAACAGTATTACCCATATGTACATTAGAAGTAGAAATCTTCTTAACCCAATCTTTAATCTTCCCCTTTATTACTTTATTTTTATCTGATCCTAATAATGAAATATATTTTTCAATGATTCTTTGAATTTCGTCATGATTTAGACCTTTGTCTTCCGTCGTTTTTTCCATCATTAAATTAACGGTTTCTGCAACCTTGACAATTTCATCATATTCTACAAGATTTACAAACTTGTTTATTAAATTTTGTTTGAATCCCCAATCATAAACCTGAAAATGTTCAATTATTTCCTTAAATTGCTCATTAGCAAACAAATATACTTGAGAACTTTCATTCCTGCTCAAAAAACTCCTTAGCCAATTTATCGGTTTTACATCTACTCCCCCATTACTTATGTAAATTTCTCTAGCAATAATTAAAAAGGATTTATAGCAATCAAGATTTAAGTCTTCAAGCTTATTGTTTTTATATTGATCAAACAGGAAATCGAATCTTAATCCTAAAGCATTTAATATTTTCGTCTGTAATTGCTCATTTTTCACATCCTCAACAAAACCAATAATAGAATTTAACCAAAATTTTAGAGAAACCCAATCATTTGTCTCAATGTATGACATAATTTTTCCAACATAAACTTCCTTCGATTTAATGCTCAAAACGCGACTTTTATTAAGACTTTTAATGACTTCTATCAAATTTTTATTGGCATTATCTTTAAGGTCTTTTGTTAAAGACTCTATAAAAGACGTGGCCAATTTTTCATTAATAATATGACCAATAATGGCTTCATCTAAAAATGCGTCCTCAAAAATTCCGTAAAATTCAGGCCAAGAAATAAGTAATTGTGAAAAAGCATTTTTTATATCTTTAAGACTTTCCGGATAATCTTTATACTTTTCTATAAAACTTTTCAAAACCGGAATAAAATCTAATTCAAATTTATTTACGTTTTCATTAGCTTCCAAGTCTTCGAGATTCGTGTTATTGATAGCCAAAACAATTTTCTCAGTTAATGTTTTATCTCCTTTCTCATATAAATACTTAGCAAAACTGGTCATTTTGTCAGGATTGAAATGAAAGATCAAATCAGCTATTTCGCCTTTATTCAGCATAGCTTTGACACTTCTAAATGAAACCTTTCTTAAAAGATTATCCCGATAATTTGAATAATCAGAATCGGAAAAGACACTGAAAACCAAAGACAATAAATTGAACCCAACAGTTCTCATCAATCCTCTTTTTATTATATCTTCATTTATTCTTTTCGAAATATAATCAAATAGCCTATCAATAGACAATTGACCAGCTTCAATAAGCTTCTTTAAAGATTCCCAATCTTGATCCTTCACAAATTGAGCCACTTGATCAGGAATATCATGTAAAACATCTTTACTAATAAAAAAGGGTTCTAATTCATTACTGCTAATACTAGATGTTCTAACAAGAAATCTATATTGCTTTTCATCTAATTCATTGTTTATTTCTTTATTCTTTATATTCCAAGTATTACTATCTCTATCAAACGCATAACTATCTGATTTAATACCATTATTTATCTTATTTAATAAAGATAAATCATCATATAATTTCCCATACAATTTAGGCCACTCCTCCCTAATAATAAGTAACTTAGTTAGAATCTCTTTTTGATCAGTAATTACCCCCTTTGGGATATTTCCATTTTCTTCTTGTTTCTCTGCTAAAAAAATTTCTGTTTGAAGTATATTAAGAAATTGTATTATACGTCTGGGGTTTTTAGAAAATTCTTGTGCTATAATAGATAAAATAGAATCTGAAAGATTTAGTTTGTATTCAGAATTTAAACTTTTGGAAAATTCAAATAATTCGTATTCCGAAAACTTCTTTACTTTAAGAGTCGTATCAAATAATTTCCTTAAAAATTCTTTGGGGTCTTGTTGCGACATACTTAAATATTTCTTTAATCCTACCTCATCTACTGGAATGATAAAAATAACATTCTTCATTTTTAAGAAATTTTTAATCGTCAAGAGTAATTCTTTCGCTAATTCTATATGACATCTGTCAATATTATCAATAGCGATAATAATCTTATCCGCTTTTACTTTTACTTTCACTTCCTTAAGAAATTTAAATCGGAATTGCCTTCCATCTGTTTTTTTTCTAATAATTTCTCTAAATATCTCTTCGAATTTTTCAGGTTGCATAATCTCCTTCGCAGTCTTAACCCTTGATTTCTTGTACCCAACGATTTTTGTAATACTAAACTCAGTAGAACACGATTCGCTTTCATAAAATTTTGATTTTATTTCTTCCGGTACATGCATGTCAAGAAACTCTAAAAGCTCCAAAATAAAGGTTCTCCGAAAAGGATCATTGCTGTACTTCCATGCATCATAAATAAAACACTTAGAATCCGATTCTTCATTAATATATTCTTGTAGAGTTTTTATTATTGAGGACTTACCTGAACCCCAACCACCCAATAATCCTATAGTAAAAGGAGTCTTACACTTATCTATAACTTCAATTAAGGTCTTAACATATGGCAACGTCCCTAATATATCTCTCTCAAAAAGATTAATCTCTTTATCCGGAATATAATTTAATTCCATTAAACCTCCTACCTAGTTAAATAATAAAAGGAATCAAATATCTACTGTAGTCCTCTATGCTACAAAAATAAAGAAAATGCCTACTATAGTCAAGGGGGCTTATAAGATATTTACAGTATACCCTCCATGTTTTACAACTATCCATCTGTAAATTCTCCCAAATATTTATGTGTTATCTTAAGGTAATCGGAGAAGTGTTTATGGTAATAGCTGTCCAAAGATGCATAGTCTAGCCTTCCCGCCTGACCTTCTCTACGAAAAACACTCTCGAGCGTTTTAAAAGCCATGGCTTCAGCGATAACTTCGGCTAATACTATGTGATATTGCTCTGAATCTATACCCGGGTATTCGTTTTCTGTAGGAACACCAAGATATTTTCTTATCGAAGGATGTTTTGCCCCAATATAGAGAAAATACGGTCTGTCAGTGTCCCATCTATACCGTAGGGATCTATAATCATCTTCAACCGGCTTAAAATCAAATTTTAATCCACTTTTAACTTCTCTTTCTATTATATTAATTTGCGCAGTTGTCTTGCAATCGTTGTCTATTTCAGCCGTAAGCAATCCTTTGGCATTTAATCTCCTACCAGTTACTCTTATGAAGCCTCTAAAAACGTTGGCTTCTTTTGTATTTTTTAGAATACATCGCCCTCCTCCTTTAACTACTATTTCAGAAGGTTTATTAGAAGTTACCTTGGCAATGTATTCTGAATGTTTACTCTTTTCAATCTTAAGTCTTAGAATTATTTTCTTATCTTTGTTAAAGGGGATTTTATATATTTCTTTTTCAAAAGACAAACCGCTTGGAATAGGCTCCTCTTCTTTGCTTTTATGAGAAACTTTTATATGTAAGGGTTCTCTAAAGCCATTATAAATGACGTCAATTAGGTCTTCTTTGTTGCTCTCTTCTCCAATAACTGTAAAAGTTGACTTACCGATTTTTTTGTCTTCTGAAAGTTTCTTGATGAAAACGGGAGTTCTTTCTATTTTTACATTATTATTAACTTGTTCGAAGGTAATTGGTAAACTTTCATCTAAAGGTTCGCTGTCTTTGATTATAACAGAAAAAATCTTAGGCTCGTTTTTATAAATAGTAAAGGGTTTTCCGGGAGAATTTGGGATAATGTGTAACCCTGTACTTATCTCCTTGTCGTCGTCACCAGGATCTGTGCCGTCAATTTCTTCCTCGAGTTCTTGTAATTTATCCTTGAATATCTTTGATATTTCTTTAGAAAGATTTTTTAACTTTTTATTGAGATTCTCATTGGCAACTTTACGTTCTGAACTTTTTTCTTTTTGCTTCAAATCTTCAATGAATTTACGCAACATTTTTTTTCCTGCCTCGTTTAACGCTTTAATGAAAGGATGATCTTCAACCAATCCATCTCGAGCCGGATTCAATATTCTTGTATTGTTATTCTTGGGATGTTTTGGATTGTCAGGATTCGCCTCTTCTCTATCATCATATTCTAGGATCAAAGCGTCAATATAGTTGCATTTTAATTCTCCAGAAAAGCGCCAAACTAAAGGTTCTGAATTATCTAGGCGAAAGTAGCTGCAATCGTGAATTGCAACGCCACTTTTTATTAATATTCCTTGTCTATAAGGAAGTGGTTGAATCTCAAAACATTCCTCATGTATCTTAAGAATAAGTTTTGCCTTGGCCTCTGGAAATTTCGGTATTTTTAAGAAATCATTAAAAATTATTTTTCCTTCTGGATATTTATAATTCAGAGGATTTTCTCTATGTTTATTCAAATCAACTATTGTGACTTGTCTTTTGGAATTGGCGAAAATATCTCTAAGGCTATAGTATCGAGAGAAATCACTTACTAATCTTTCGTGGTGGGGAATAGAAATTTTATTGTCAACTTCAACTGAAACGACAGTTCCATTGCCGTGAGGAATTCCCAAATTCTTTCGAAGTTTATCAGTTGCCTTTTGAGGGTACTTATTTTCGAATCTACATTCCAAAGAACGCGAGAGTACAAAATGATTATAATAGCCGTCCTTTATACTTTCAAAGTGTACCGTTCCAAAAGCAGCAAGATCTTTGGCTCCTCTACCAAGTAATCCTCTTCTAGCTTTTCCTTTCTCAAAGCCCGAAGTCCTTACCCCTAATTGGCCTACTTTATCGTACAAATCAGACTGTGACATTCCTCCGGCACGATCTCTGACGATAACCAAAGAAGGTTTGTCTGTTCTTCTTCTTTCTATTTCGATCCTTATCTTACCGGAAGTCTTTACATCTTGCTCTTCTATATCACTGTAGCTGTCATCAGCATTGGTTACTAATTCAACTAAACCTCTCTCTATCTTGCTCTGCATCTCGAAATCCATATTTGTTCTTTTGTATCGAGGGGTCGCTTTTAAAGTCCAAGTTTGAGGAATTTTAGAATTACTCAAATTTTCCTCCTTAATTATTCAAATTGCTCGCGAATAATTTTTTGCAAAATTTCAAATATTCACTAACTTTCTCAATGTTTGATTCCTCTGCAATCGATAGCAATGATTCTATACGATCAACAATGACTTCCCTTTGAGTATTTACAGTACAAATTAGAGACTCCGTAAATTCTGGAAATGCAATTTTGGCTTGCTCCTTTTTTGTTAAGTACTTTTGATATGCCTCACTCTTTAATAACGCTTTAATTTTTCTATCTGAATCCAATCTATTCCCTGTGGGTTTATGCTTTCCTAAAGAAGCTTCAATTCTGCTTATATTAGCATTTATCCAATCTACACCATTATCTTTTAACATCCACCCGCCAATTGAATCCTTTTTTTGAGATCTTTCGCTTTCACCTAAGACTAGGTCTTTAGATTTTTCTAGCGCAAAACGTACTGGCTGAATATCCGGATACTCAGGGTATTTCACCCAAGAAAACAAACTGGGAGCCAGCTTAAAACATTTCAATGCTATGTCTTCCGTATGCACTCTCTTCTGCCAACCCCCCAATAAATACAAAGCGTAAAGAGTTATATCTTTAGAACTTATATCCTTAGGTTTTCCCGCGCTCATCTCTTTTCCCTATAATTCAAAATTATCATTACCATCTTCATCAAATACAAATTTCGCCTTCACCTCTTTAAGCTTTCTGTCTAAGGCAGAAAATATTTTATCGATATCTTCCCTAGTATAGCTATAGACAGCTCTGTTGGAACAATTTCCAAGAATTCTAAGTTTTTTTATAATTTCATTAGTTCTTTTTCCCGCCAACCTTTTAAATCTATCACTAGAATTTTCATTATTTATCATAATATTTTTCCTCCTACTTTATAATATAAATATAATATATATATTTATATATTTGTCAAGGGGTAATTTTATTTTAAAATATAATTAATATATTACAAATATATATTTTATTTACAAAAATGCATGCATATCTGGGGCCAAATCTTGACAATATCAAATAATTGAGTTATTAGTCTTCAGTCATCAGTCCTTAGTCAAAACTAAAAACAAAAAATCTTCAACAACTAAAATCTTCCTTGACATTGTAACTAAAGTTCCGAGTTTTAAGTTTCGTGTTTCGTGTTAAGTAAAACAAAAAATAAAAAATCCTGTTTCAACTAAGAATTTCGCTTTTTGCCTTTAGCTTTTAGCTTAAAAAACCTTGCGACCTTTGAGAACTTTGTGATTCAAATATTTTTTAGGGTTGGGTCGGGATTCTGACTCCTTACTTCTGACTCCTGGCTTCTGATTTAATATTCCTTGACATTTAGTTCTTTTTTCGATATTATTTACATTAAATTATATGCATTAAGGAGGTATAAGCTATGAAAACACTATTTTATATGTTATTAATTTCCTGTTTAACAGTTATCAGCATCTACGCTAATGATAATGATATTGAGATAAATAGCAGTGAAATATCCGAGAACATAGAAATAGAAAGGCCAAAAAGTGACGAATCTCGAACATTTAAGATTATATCCGGTTTCTGCAGTAACCATATTACCGGTTATGATTTCGACGCAATGGGCTATGAACTTGGGAACGGTTTTAGAATAGGGTATGGTATTAATATTATGCCGCGCTTGACTTTAGAATCTACTTATACAATCACCGTTCATGAAAGCTATGCAAACAATAATGAAAGCATTAAGTTAAATGCTTTTGATGTAAGTTTTAAATATGTTTTATTGCCAGTAAGAAAAATTGGCTTGTATACAAATATTGGTTTTGGTTTGGATCTAATCGCTATAGAAGGAGTAGATTTTGGATATTTTTCATACATTCCCAATTTTGGCGCAGGCATCTACGTCCCCTTACATGAAAACTTTGATCTTGATTTGGGATTTAATGTACATGTTGTAAGAATTAAAGTTGACTTTGAAGATGAAGCTAAACTGGACTGCAGCTACTTTCAATTTTTATTTTTATTAAATATTAAGTTATAAATTTGTGTGTCTGGGGTCAGACCTTCTTTGATATCATAGATTCTCCGAATCGATTAACCGGGTCGAGAACAGAGGGGTCAGGTCTTCTTTTCTGTATTTTTCCATAACAGAACATAGAGGGGCCTGATCTTGTTTTTTAAATCTCTGAGATCCTTCGGATCGGTTGAATTGTTGAATAGTTAAATCGTTGAATAGTTATTTTGAATTTCGGATATAGGATTTAGTACACATTTTAGTCCGGGACATATTTGTGTAATTAGACCTTGATTCTTGAATATATACAATTAGTGAGTAGAGCGCAGTAAGCAGTCAAAACTAAAAACAAAAACACCTAACAGCTAAAAAATTCCTGCAAATTTCACCCAAAAACTCACAACTCCCCCCCCCTTGACAAAAGCTAAAAAATGATTATACTTACTTTATAAACCAAAGTACTTTGAAAAGGAGGTACTAAAAATGAAAAAATTTGCTTTGTTAGTGTTAGTTTTGTTGCTGTTTGCGTCCCCTTTATACTCGAAACCTAAACTTGAAATATCTTTGTCTAATATTCATCCGGTTTATCCCGAATGTATTTCTGGGGTCAAATCTCGACACTTGACAATTCCAAATAATTGAGTCATGAGTCAAAACTAAAAAACAAAAAATCTCCAACGTCTAAAAAATTCCTGCAAATTTTACCCAAAAACTCACAACTCCCCCCTTGACAAAAACTAAAAAATGATTATACTTACTTTATAAGCCAAAGTACTTTGAAAAGGAGGTACTAAAAATGAAAAAATTTACTTTATTAATCTTATTATTACTTGCCTGCCCTCTATACTCAAGGCCAAAAGTCGAGATCTCTTTATCGCATATGCCTCTGCCTATAGATTACCCCGAATGGGGGTACCCTGAATGGTATAAAATATATGATTTGAATCTGGTCCTGAATCCCTCATCCCGCTTCGGCTTCAGGCTCAGATTCGGAGAACTGGATTTCTCTAACGAAGAATATTCCATTAACGGCTCCTTTTATAATCATATAGAAGGTATCTATTATTTTACGGATAAAAACGTTTCACCATACGCTTTGTTAAATCTCGGAACTTCTTATTCCAGAGATGGATATATAGGAGGATCCTACTACTGGTACCATTTTTATACCAGTACCGGATTTGGTATGGACTGGTATTTCTCGGAAAGAGCAGCATGTTTTATAGAAATCAGAGATTTTCTAATGCTTGGATTTTATAAATCCGAGAGTTCTACCTCCACTAACTTCGATGGATCCCCTAAAATTACATTAGGATTTAAATTCAACATATATTCGGGAAGCAGCACAAAGGTTCAGGAGCAACCAAATAACAACCCACCAGAGATCGAAGAAAATTAATAACAAAAAATCAGAGAGGTCAGGTTTCTGTGCAAAATAAAGGACAATAAAGGGACGGTGCTTGACATTGGGACAAAAAATAAAAAATCCTGTTAATCCTGTCTGTTTGATTCTTTGAATCAGTATATTAGTTAATTAGTGAATTAGTTGATTAGTAACAAAAACCCGCTGACAGCTAAAAAATTCCTTGCTAAACTCTTCAATTTACTTATAATTTAAATGAAATTTTATGAAAAACAAACAAAACAATTATGCCTTTATAGATAGCCAAAATCTCAACCTATCTATACGAGATCAAGGTTGGGTTTTAGATTTCAAGAAATTTAGAACATATCTAAAGGATAAATATAGTATAACAAAAGCCTTCCTCTTCATTGGCTATGTACACGAGAATCAAGATCTTTATACTGCTCTACAAGAATTTGGATATATTTTAGTATTTAAACCGACTTTAAAATTACCGGAAGGCAAAGTGAAGGGGAATGTAGATGCCGAATTAGTTCTGCAAGCAATGATAGAATTTGAAAATTATGACAAAGCTTTGATAGTCACTGGCGATGGGGATTTTCATTGCCTTGTAAAATACCTTCTAAAGAAAGAAAAATTATTGAAATTAATGATACCCAATCGCCATAAATATTCATCCCTTTTCAGAAAAATAATGCCTCACATAGTATTTATGAATAATCTAAAAAGAAAACTCGCTTTTGGTAAAGGTTGAAAAAGAAAGAGGCATTACCGCGGGACAAAACCCTTTGGATAGCCTCTCATCTTGATTCTATTATTAGTATAATCAACAAAATTTATTTGTCAAGTAGGATTTAACACCAGTATTGCCCAAAAGGGTAATGGGGACGGTGCTTGACATTAAAGGGTAATGGGGACGGTGCTTGACATTGTGACAAAAATCAAAAAATAAAATCCTGTTAATCCTGTCTGTTTGATTCTTTGAATCAGTATATTAGTTAATTAGTATATTAGTTGATTAGTAACAAAAACCAGCTGACGGCTAAAAAATTCCTTGACAAACTTTTGTAAATAACTACAGAATTATCTAATGTTACTTATTAACACCGACTTTATTTTTCGAATAATCCCGCGTTAATATCATAACTAAGTGAGCTGGGGATAACATGCATATAATCGATTAGGAGCGACTCATCAACACCATATAGGGACAGCTTATCATCATTACCTATCAATCTCACACAACCCCAGACATATTACTTTACCAAAAGCATTTCTCGGCTTTGTATAATACCTGTTGAAGTTTTTAATTGATAAACGTAAGTACCGCTGGATAAACCCGAACCATCAAAAGTAATAGAGTGTTCACCTTTACTCTCAACATTATTAATTAATGTCTTAATTACGCGTCCCGTAATATCCAAAACTTCTAAAGTAACTTTGCTTTTTTGGGATAAAGAGTATTTTATTAACGTTGTAGAATTGAACGGATTCGGATAATTCTGTCCTAATATATAACCATCAGGTACTTCCTTTAAATCTATTCCACTAGTTTCAGGATATTGAAGATTGGTTGTATCGTAACCCATTATTGAAAGCATTGTCACTGCATATCGTATCCCAAGTTCTCTGTAACCTGCCGAGTTAAAATGCCATTGGTCCATACCGGGACAACCGCTCGCAGAAATTACGTATGAATTGGGAAGAGTATCGGGCAGCCTTGCGATTATTGTATTCATATATGCACAATCGCCTCCCTGATTAGCGTATAATACTTCACCTGCGAGCAGAGGTATTGAATCTGCGCCCAGCCCCAGGTCATTTATCAGGTCGTTGTAAACTCCCTTGACTTTTGAAGGCCATAAGTTATCGCCGTTGTTTGACTCGCCCTGATGTAACAGAATGCCTTTGATAACACCATCAAGCTTTGCCGAGTCGGCGAGGTCGACAAGATACCCATAGGGGTTTCCATTATAGAAGCCATTGCTTATGTTAACTACCCATTCTTCAGCCGTTGTAAGATAACTCACGTAACTATCTTTGTCGAACAGCTCGATTTTGCAGCCGGCTACTGAAACATTGACAACACCTACTCTGATGCTGTCCGGAAGATTTAAAACCATTGTTTTGCCAAAATAATCGGCAGGGCAAAGACCTGTGGGGTAAGTACCAGTCTTACATCGACACAAAGGTGGGACAGCGGTGTACCAGGAATACTTTGTTCTTGCCGGATTTGAACAATCAACACCCGCTATAACCTGGAAACTACTATCCACTATAGTGTCTATTGCTCCAATTGTGGCCTGCCCTTCCATATTTGACTGTCCAAAACACAGGTAAATGTAGAAATCCGGATCTTGCGCAAAAATGTTCGTTGTCGACATAAGCAACCCTATCAATAAGAACATTACATTTAAGCTTGATTTTATTCTCATCATTACCTCCTGTAGTATAATTTAGTATAATTTAATAAAAATATTCTGATTGTCAAGGAATAAGTTGTTGGTCTGCGTATTAACGGGGTTAGACCTTGAAATGTGAAAAGAAAACAGAGTCTCTAGTCTTCAGTCACCAGTCATTAGTCAAAAAAACTAAAAACAAAAAACATCCGACAGTTGAGGCTAAAACTCATATACGGTAGCTCTGTGTTCTATTCTAAGGATGATAATTAACTCCTTTTTGGGCGCTACCGAATAGATGACCCTCCATTTATCCACTCTATACCGATACAAACCGGCAAATTCTCCCCTTAAAGCCACTCCAAGCTCTAAAGGGTCTTTTGTTAAGTGGGTCAGTATCTTGTCTGTTATTCTCCGTGATATTTTCTTGTCGAGTTTTTCAAGATCACCTATAGCACTCCTTTTCCACAATACTTCGTACCTCATAAACAGCAATCCCTGATACCTAATCGAACCCAAGCATCTTCTTCATCTCTTCCGTGGTGTAAAGTTCGTCATCACCGTCATGCAATCTCTTGAGCGCTATATAATACCCTCTTGCTTCATTTAGATACCCTCTTAACGCCTCTTTTACTAAGTCGCTCTTCGATACGCCGGTTTCCCTGCTAAGACCATCAAGATCTTTATCCATTTTCTCCGGCAACCTAACACTTACCGTTTTACCCATATTAACCTCCGGTTTTTACAACTATTAAAACAACCTTCGTTTACGATTGAATACATATTAATACAATAATAAAAAAACCTTTAATGTTGTCAACCCCTCTAGTGGGTCAGGTCTTCTTTGATTTCATAGATTCTTCGAATCTAAGTTGAGTAGTTTAATCGTTGAGTAGTTGAGTAGGAACAACAAAAAAAACTCTGTGTTTTCTACCTGCCCCGCCTACCCCGTAAGGAAGAATGACCATATCGGGGTAAGGAAGTTTACCCTGTGAAATGCGAAGCGATATTTAACAGGGAATGACCATATCGGGGTAAGGAAGAATGACTGTATCGGGGTAAGGAAGTTTACCCTGTGAAATGCGAAGCGATATTTAACAGGGAATGACCGTATCGGGGAGGCTCTGTGGCGAAAAATTCCTTGACAAACTCCCATAAATATCTACAATTAAAAACATGATAAAAAATAATTCAATCATTACACCCGTTTGCGGCGGTTAAAACTTAAGGTTATGGATAAAAAATATGAGACATATATATGAATAGGTTGGAAAAATCAGGATTAGAAATTGTTGCTAAATTAATGGCAATATCTGCCAGGACTACTCCAAAGACTGGTGGTATTGACCATATACAAATAATGATTGCAAATTCCAATGAGCAAAAATCTATAGCTGATATGATGTACAAAATTGGGGAAGAGACTTGCAACAAATCAGCAAACAAAAAGCTTGGAAATGCAATAAAAAAGATTGGGAAAGTGATGCAAAGACTATAATAGAATCCGACCTTTTGATGCTAATAGGAGTCGAAGGTAGAAAAATAATAGGTCTGAATTGTGGAGGATGTGGATTTTCTACCTGTTCGGAAATGTTAAAACATCCTCAGATTTCCATAAAAGAAAATAGCCTTCCCGGTCCTTATTGCACCTTTAAAGTAATGGACCTTAGTATTGCATCTGCATCGGCAGTTAAAACCGCAATGGAGCATAATGTCGACAACCGCATGATGTACAAAGCAGGAGTCGCGGCATTAAAATTAGGTATTCTAAATCCATGTGATTTAATAATTGGAATACCGCTATCAGCCACGGGAAAAAATATTTATTTTGATAGAGCTGATAAACTTGACGGCTGGAAAATAATCAAAAAAAATAAATAAAAATCAAGTAGTAGAGGAATCAGGTCTGGATAACCGCCAAAGCATGAAAACAGAGGGGCCTGGTCTTGTTCTTTGAATTTTTTTAAAAATCAGTGTGTATCAGTGTAAATCCGTGACTAATTTCTCCTTGACTTTTTCATCGAGAGCCTTTATTTTTATATTGATGATGAATAAATATCATTCTTTTGTATCAACGGGGTCAGACCTTGAAATGTGAAATGATTCGGTAAGTTAGAAAGTTAAAACAAATCAGTGTGGATCCATGGCTAATTTTTCCTTGACTTTTTCATAGAGAGCCTTTATTTTTATATTGATGATGAATAAATATCATTCTTTAATTTTAATATCTTTTATTCTTTTTTTAGGAGGTTGTAGTACTGGAGGAACTTTCCAGAATGTTTCTGGGGTCAAATCTCAACATTGGACAAATAATTTGTTGTAAATAAAGAAGTTAGGAGTTGGAAGTTAGGAGTTAGAATAAAACAAACAAATATTATGAAATTAATACACTTAAAACGACATTATCTTTAAAGGGAGGAACTAAACTATGACAATACAAAAATATTTTATAAGTTTTCTACTTATTGCTTTATTTGTGTTATTTGCTAATAGTTGTGATAGGAATAGTA
>Ga0307433_1000971_pt1 | contig 17710 bp, 6 predicted proteins | sample SalMarWE160210MG_FD_202166 | JGI IMG/M metagenome (GOLD analysis project Ga0307433, IMG submission 202166) | Salt marsh sediment microbial communities from the Plum Island Ecosystem LTER, Massachusetts, United States - WE1603-210 | ecosystem: Environmental > Aquatic > Marine > Intertidal zone >... | reverse complement strand
CGGGTCGCAAGCGCTGAGCTATGACAACACTGCTGAGCCTTATGTTTCTGAGCTGGCCTTGGATGCTGTTGGTGACCTGACGGCCGAAGGTATTGTTTCGGACCTGACGTTGAGTTTCCAGGGTATGGGTAGTAATCTGAGCATCGATGAAGCAACCGGTACCTATGAGATCACCGGTGAAGGCGCCGACATTTGGGGCGGCACCGATGCGTTCCATTACGTGTATATGCAGCTTACCGGCGACGGCGAGATTTCCGCACGCGTAGTCAGTAACGGCACCGGCTCGAACGACTGGGCCAAGGGTGGCGTAATGATCCGTGAGTCGACTGATCCGAACTCCGCGCAAATGCTGATGGGAATGACAGGTGGCGAAGGCGGCGGTATTGCCTTCCAGGGCCGTTCAGAGACGGGCTCCGGTACCTCCACCAGCTTCCATGGTGATGTTATTGCAGAACCGCCTTATTGGCTAAAACTAACCCGCGAAGGTAATGCAATTGCAGCTTACGCTTCTGCCGATGGTGAGACATGGGATCTACTCTCTGATGCATCACCGGACGGCGCTCATACGAATCCCATGGACGTCGCGTTCCCGGATACGGTCCTTATCGGTCTGTTTGTGACTTCACATCAAGACGGTGAGAACCGCACGTACACGTTCGACAATGTGGATATTCAAGGTGACCTGGATGGTGTTATTGTCTCTGAAGATATTGACTCAGTCAGCGGCAACACCGCCGATCCGATTTACGTGGCGCTCGAAGATGCTGCCGGTAACGTTGCTGTTGTAGCTCATCCGTATGCTGCGGCCACACAGCTTACTACGAACCGTGCCTGGACGATTCCGCTGGCCGCGTTCGAAGGCGTGGATGCGACTCAGGCGGCGAAGCTGTACGTTGGTGTAGGCGATGGTGAGCCCGGTGGTGCCGGTGCGATTACAGTATCCGACATCAAGGTCGTTGAGGCAGCACCCGCAGGACCCAAGGATGTCACCGCTCCGGGCGATATCGTTCAGGGTGTTCCGAACGATGGTCTAATGGACGGCGATAATTGGGGCTGGCCTGGCGGAGAAACACCTGACCTGGCTATCGATGACAACACCGGAACGAAGTTCCTGCACTTCAGGGGTGATCTGATGCCGACCGGTATCCGGGTTACGCCTTTAGACGGACCGAGTGTTGTTACCGGAATCACATTAACTACGGCAAATGATGCACCAAATCGTGATCCGATTACATACCAACTGTCCGGCTCTAACGAGAGCATTGATGGACCGTATGAGTTGATTGCCGAAGGCGATATCGATGATTTCGCCGGTGAAGCAGAGTGGCCGCGTTTCACAAAGAACGCAACGCCGATTACGTTTGCTAATGATACGGCATACGCTCACTATGAACTCGTGTTCCCGGACGTCCGAAATCCCGATGCTGATAATAGTATGCAGATTGCTGAAATCGAGCTGCTCGAAGGAGCAGGGATTTTACGCTGGGAAGCTGCAGCAGCCGCTGATTCACCAGGCTACCTCGCAACCAGCGTTCCCCTTGGCGTCTATGACATTGGCACATACGGTGGTGAGCAGACCTACGAGTTCGTAGTCAACAGTAATCCTGACGAAACAGCAGTCAGCATGGCACTGATCGGAAGACACGGCCATGGCGACACGACGGCAGCGATAAAGTATGAGCAGTGGGAAAATACCGAGACCTACGGCGCAACCATCTTTGGCGTGGCGGACCACGACTTCGGTGTTCCTATCAATCGCGGCGTTGATACCCATCTGGCGTTTGTCTCCAGTGCCGGAGAGACAGCACTCTATGTGGACGGTGTTTATCAGGCCAGTGTTGCGACGGAGATCGCCCTGGCGGGCGTTGTCGGTATCGGCGGAGCCAACAGAGATCCGGAAGGATCCGGTTGGGTCGATCCCTTCGACGGCGACATCTTAGGTGTTGCAATCTACGATGGAGCACTTACCGAGGCCCAGATCGCTGCGCACGCCGACGCGTTTTTCTTAGTGGATGCTGCCTCCGCTCCCACGATTGCATGGGTCTCCTACCACGCAGCCGATGACGAACCCCATGCTGATGCTGCCGGTGTCGGCTTCACCCAGGCCCCGGATATTGAGTATACCGACCTGCTGAAGGCCCAAGGCTACAACGTAGTGCGCGTTGTCACCTCTAAGGAACCCGATGTTGAATTTCTCAATACCATGGATCTGGTGATTATTAGTCGTACAGCATCCAGCGGACATTATGGCGGTAGTGGTGCCAGCTTGTGGAACAGCGTCACGACTCCCACGATTAACCTGAATGGTTACACGCTGCGTTCCAGCCGCATGGGCTTTACTGACGGCACAGATATGCCAGATACGACCGGAGATATCAGGCTGGCGGTCACTGATCCGACCCATCCGATCTTTGCGGGAATCGCATTGACCGATGGCGTTATGGACAATATGTATGCCGAAGGTGCGGTTCCGCTTCCCACAGACGAGACTATTATCTCGCGAGGCATCTCGATCAATAACAATACCATCGATGATGATGGAACGCTGCTGGCCACGATTGCAGAAGTGTCAGCGGACGCGGGCCCTGTTGGTGGTATGGTGATTGCTGAATGGCCGGCTGGAGCTGTAATGCAGAATTCCAGCGGGAGCCCGGATGACGTACTGGGTGGACCACGTCTGGTCTTCCTGACCGGTAGTCGCGAGCCTGATGGCGTAACGGGTGGACAAGCTGCGGCTTTGTACGACCTGTACGAAGATGGCACACAGATGTTACTCAACGCGGTTGCGTATATGCTCCCGTAAGCAGGGAACCTAAACCTTCGGTTCGATGGATTCGGGCAAGAATATTTATGCAATCGGAACCATTGAGTAATCGAAGGAATGATGAATCGGGCTGATATGTATGGCTCGGTATCAAGATGTAAGCCGGTTTTGGGGGCACTATTGGTGCCCTCAAAACCTTTTTTAAATCCTTCACAAGTTCAGGGCTTGTATTTATTGATTCGTTACAGGCCCCGATTGTATTTTGTAATTCGTCGATGAGAGTCAACTCGTCAGCGCCCACCTTGACGCTCGCCCACACCATCTCGATTGGTCTGGATGCCGCGCAGCTTGATCTCCGAGCCAAAATCCCTGCTTTGGGGAGTCGTTTCTTAACATAGAACGATAACCAGTTGACAGTTTGCAGTTGATTTGCTAATCTCGCTTTGTCTGCAATCTCAGCAGATTTGCTATGAGGTGTATATCAAATGTTCTGAGCATTGAGAAAAGCTGAATTTGCAAATTTTCAGAAAGGCTGCCATCAAATGCGCTCGTGAGGTTGAATTGAACAGATATACCATGTCCATCGAGAAACCGGGTGCTTCGACGTGCCAAAAACCGGGCAGGAAAGAAATGATACATGTCGCACAGAGGCAATAAGAAAAAAAGTAAAAGACCTTTATCATACGATAGAAAAGAAACGTCCCGCCGGTCGAAAGCCGGGCGGCGCAGACAGAAAAAAGACCGGAGTCTTTCCGGCTCTGCGAGTGCAGATAAGCAAAAGGACGCCATTAAGTCACAGGCGATGGGAATAAGTGGCCGGCGTTTATTGATGTTTCGTGCTATTGCGGTGCTCGTTGTTCCGGTGCTGTTCATTATGCTATTGGAGCTTGGGTTGCGGTTAGCCGGTTATGGCTATCGTCCGGAGGCGATAGTCAAATGTCAGGTGGACGGCAGGCAAGTCAGTTGTGACAATTCAAGGTTCGGATGGCGGTTTTTCCCTAAGAACATTGCTCGCGAATTCACGCCGTTTACTTTTGTCGAGGACAAGGCCGAAAATACTTGCCGAATTTTTGTGCTGGGCGCGTCTGCCACCCAGGGCGTGCCGAATCCTGCATTCAGTTTTGGGCGGATTATGAAGGTAATGCTGCGGGAGGCGTATCCTGGAGTCAATTTTGAAGTTATTGTTGTAGCAATGGCGGCAATTAATTCGCACGTGGTCCTGGAGGTCGCCAAAGATTGCGCTCTGCATAAGCCCGATATGTTCGTTGTTTACTTAGGCAACAATGAAGTTGTAGGTCCCTACGGTGCCGGTACGGTCTTTTCGTCGTTTTCTCGCAATTTATCTCTGATTCACGCCGGGATTGCGATTAAAGGTACGAGACTGGGCCAGTTGCTGACAAATCTGTTGGAGTCGATGAGGGCGGATAAGGACAGACTGCAAGTTTGGCGGGGTATGGAGATGAATGTGGACAGGCAGGTGCCGGTCAATGATGCCAGACTTCAAACCGTTTACGGGCATTTTCAAAGGAATCTCGAAGATATTGTTCGCGCGGGACGCAAAGCCGGAGCGAAAGTAATTTTGTGTACGGTTGGAAGCAATCTCAAAGATAATCCCCCCTTTGGCTCTCTGCATCCTGCTGATTTGTCCCCAGCATACAGCGAGAGGTGGCAGGCCGCTTACCAGAAAGGAATAAACCACGAGACTGCTGGAGATTATGATAAGGCCGTCGAGTCCTGCCTGGCTGCTGCCGAAATCGATGATGGCTACGCTGACTTGCAGTATCGGCTCGGGAAATATAATTGGGCGGTTGCTGATTATCAAAAGGCTCGGGAAAGATATATTCAGGCACGGGATATGGACACGCTTCGGTTTCGTGCTGATAGTCGAACGAATCAGATCATTCGCGATGTTGTCCGCCACGACAACAACAAAGGTCTCTACCTGGTCGATGCAGTCAAGATGTTTGATCAGAACAGTCCCCATGCAACCCCCGGCGAGGAGCTTTTTCATGAACATGTGCATCTGAACTTTCATGGCAATTATCTCCTGGCAAAGATGGTCTTCGAGCAGGTCGAAAAGATTTTGCCCAACCGCCTGGGTAATCCCAGGCGAGCCGGACGCCCTTTTGTGACTGAAATAGAGTGTGCCCGTCACCTGGCCTATACAGATTGGGATCGACACAAGATCGCTGATGAGGTGGTCAACGGCTTTCTCAAGAAACCACCGTTCACTAATCAGCTATACCACGACGAGCGGGTTAAAGAGATGGAACAAAATTTGACGGCCCTGAAAGTCTCGTTGACTCCCGATGCTCTTAAGGAAGTGTCGGCACAATTTCGCGGGGCAATCGAGCAGGACAGCAACGATTGGATATTGCGTGATAGATACGCCTTGCTGTTGTTAGAAGACATTAAGGATCCTAAATCGGCTCTTGAACAGTATCGGCTTGTGGCCAAATCTTTGCCGCATTCTTATTTAGGACAATACAATGTGGCCACAGCATTATTTGAACTCGGTGATTTTCAAGGCGCCATTGTACAATACAACAGGGCAATCCGAATCATGCCGACTTCCGGATATGCTCATTACCGATTAGCCTCGGCGTATCAGAAAATAGATGACATTAACAAAGCCATAAAGCATTACTCCGAGGCGATACGCTGGCGACCGGATTTGGTGCCGGCATATAACAATTTGGCGGAGATACGGATGCGCCGGCAGGAGGTCGACAAGGCGATTGAAATATGCCGCAAAGGATTAAGGTTCTCGCCCAACAGCGCGCTGCTGCACTGCAACCTGGGAGTCCTTTTGAACCAGCAAAATCGCAGAGATGAGGCCATCGAGGAGATTAGAAAAGCTTCGGAACTGGACCCAAATTCCGCCCGAATAAGGAAAATCCTTCAGGCCGTGTCGCGCGGTAGCCGCTGAAATGTCAGTTGCATCTGGAGACGGATGATAGTATAATGAGCAGTAATGAAATAAACGTATCATAGGAGGCTGAGGCCGGAATATTTGGAGGCGTGAATATGCTCCTGGGAAAATCAAAATCCGTTTCACCCGTTTCTAAAAACACACGAATCGGCGGACATTCCGCTCGAATGCCCCGAACGTGCCCAAAGACAGGAAGACCTATTAACAGCCACAGGAAACATCGCTGGTTGATGTGGGTGTTTCCCATTCTGGGGCTTTTCTCGCTGATCTGGTTTTTAATCCGCGTGATACCGAAGCCCTCCCGGGCGACTTATCCCTGCCAGCGTTTTGCGGCACCGTTCGCGAGCGGTTTTGTGATTTGGATTGCGGGAATGATTGGCTCGGCCCTGGCATACCGCAGGGCCAGAAGATACCTTATTCAATCACGGTATATCGTCGCGGGGATATGTATCGTCGTCAGCGTGATGGCCTTATGGTTTTCAGTAAGCATTACCGGCCGGGCACCCGCACAAGCGGCATTCACGCCAAGCGAGTCGCCAAACAGCCCTATGGGCGTCGCAAAAGGAATCAATCCCGGACGCGTCGTATGGGTCCGTGAACCGGCCGCAACAAGCTGGGACGGCAGCACGGGCGCGTGGTGGGACGATGATAACACCGATCAGGATGCGGTTGATTACATGGTCTCCAAAACCATCCAGACGCTGACGGCCGAACCGAGCGACGAACAGGCATGGGATGCGCTTTTCAGGCACTTTAACCAAACCAGAGGTCTCGGAGATGCCGGCTACCGGCCTGCGGAGAAAATCGCCATCAAAATCAACATGAACCAGGAAAACAGCAGCGGCGGAAACTGGTCGTCGTCTATGGGAACTCCGAGCCCTCATGTGATTTACTCGCTCCTCAAGCAGCTCGTAAACGTCGCCGGTGTGCCCGGCTCGGCGATTACGATTTACGACGCCTCAAGATATATCGGCAATCCGATTTACGATAAGATCCGAAGCGATCCCGATCCGGATTTCCAGAATATAAACTTCGTTGTAAAAACCAGTCTTGCCCGCAACGGGCGCATCGCAGCAAGCCACGACACCGCCAACCCGCTCTATACGAGGGCCGGAACGGCCTACCTGCCCCGATGCGTTACCGGAGCCGACTACCTGATCAATATGGCCCTGCTCAGGCCTCATACGCTTTACGGCATCACATTGTCGGCCAAGAACCACTTCGGGTCGGTCTATTTCCCGTCCGGAGGCGGTTGGACGCCTGCACCTCTGCACAACCACGGCGGCCGAAGCAATAATATGAACACCTATAACTGCCTGGTCAACCTGAACGGCCATCGGCATCTATCCGGCAAAACCCTGCTGTATTTCGTCGATGGTCTCTATCCCGCTCTGCATCAGAGCGGCAGTGTGATTAAGTGGGAATCTTTCGGCGACGACTGGTGCTCCAGCATGTTTGCCTCGCAGGACCCGGTGGCTATCGATTCGGTCGGACTCGATTTCATGCGGAACGAGCCTCGCTGCACGGAGGTGACCGGGAACCCGGAGAATTATCTGCACGAGGCCGCCTGGGCGGATAATCCACTTTCCGGGACCCTATACGATCCGGAAGGCGATGGAACGCCGCTGGCGAGCCTGGGCGTCCACGAGCACTGGAACAATCCCGTGGACAAGAAGTACTCCCGCAATCTGGGAACCGGCAACGGAATCGAGCTGGTGGTTCCATCTTTCGCTACCGCCGACGGGCCAATAGAGAACATCACAAGCGGCACAAAATACGACCATATCCGGCACGCCATAAGTGAAGCAGAACCCGGCGACGAAATCGTTATCAGCGAAGGCGTTTATCACGAGAACATCAATTTCAACGGTAAGAACATAACGCTCAGCTTGATCGATCCCGACAGCCCGGCGGTAGTGGCTTGCACCGTGCTGGCAGGTAATCTAAGCAGCGGCGGCCCGGTCGTTACTTTCGCAACCGGCGAAGATGCAGGCTGCGTGCTTGCCGGCTTTACCATTTCCGGCCCGGAAGCGGCTATCTACTGCTCGGGCGCATCGCCTGCAATCTCCAACTGCCGTATCGAAAATAATGGGGGCAACGGAATCGAGCTGCGCGAAGGCAGCAATCCGGTAATCACGTACTGCGAGATTAACTCCAACGCGGGCTCCGGCATCGAAATGCAGGCCAGGCAGAGCGGGCGGGTTACTATCTACAACTATCCGATAATTACCAATTGCATCATTGCCGCGAATTTCCAGTCCGGCATCTCGGGCGGCATGCCTACAATCACAAACTGCACAATTGTCGCTCATACTCGCAGCGGCATTTCCAGCCAAAGGCCGACAGTTACCAACTCTATTCTCTATTACAACAAATCAGGCGCTGATGACGTTCAGATAGAAAGCGATTTCGCCACAGTAACCTACTCCAATGTCCAGGGTGGCTGGCCGGGCCAGGGCAACATTGACGCAGTTCCCTGTTTCGCCGAGCCCGGATTCTGGAGCCTGACTGAAACGCCGATCGAAATGAATGTTGCTTTCTGGATTCGGGGCGATTACCACTTGCGCTCGCGAACAGGACGATGGAATCCAGACAGCCAAACCTGGGTTCTAGATGTAGTATCCAGCCCCTGCATTGACGCTGGAAATCCTGATTCAGACTGCTCCGAGGAGATGTTACTGCCGGGAGACGAATGCATAATAAATATGGGCGCCTATGGAGGTACGCCGCAAGCCAGTATGTCCTGGGTCGTTGGCGACTACGGTAGCAGGTGGTAATGTTGTGCATTCGCGTGTCGACGATATCATCTGAATGCTCGGGATTTCGACAGCTTTGACGGTGGGCTGCAAGCTCGGTCAGGACTTGTCGCCCAGCAGCTTTTTGCTCCGCAGGATGTGATAGTAATGCTGGGCGAAGCGGTGTGCCTCATCACGAACGTACTGCAGCAGCTTGCGGGCGGGCGAGTTTGATGGCAGCTTCAACGGGCCGCTTCGGTCCTGCAGGTAAATCTCTTCTTCACGCTTGGCAATCGAGGCAATTTTTACGGGGGGGGCCTCCATTTCCGCGAACGCCTTTTCTGCCGCTCTCAAATGGCCTAAGCCGCCATCGATCAGGACGAGGTCGGGCCAGAGTTCTTCGCCCCGAAGGGCGTATTTGTATCTGCGCTTCACCACTTCGGCGATCATCGCATAGTCATCGATGCCCTTAACGGTCTTTATTTTGAATCTTCGATAGCCGCTTTTGAAGGGTTTGCCGTCGATGAATTTAACCAACGAGCCGACCGCCTCGGCGCCGCCGATATTGGCCACGTCGATTCCCTCGATAATCCGGATCGGTTCGGTTGTTTGCAGCACTTCCCGCAGCTTCACGAGCGCCTCGGCCGGATCGGTTGCGAAGACTTCCGGCTGGACGTGCTCATCAGGCGTGCCGCGCTGGTCGAGCCGTTCGATCAGTCTTATACGGTCGCGATACATAGCGGCCTTCTCGTATTCGAACGCCTCAGCGGCTTGTGCCATTTGCGTTCTAAGCCGGCGAAGAATTATCGAACGCTTCGAGCGAAGAAATTTTATCAGGTCGGTAATGATCTTTTTGTACTCGTGCTTATCAATCTTAGCTCCACACGGGGCGGTGCATTGCTTAATGCTGTACAAAAGACATGGCCGGAAGAATCTGCGTTTGCTGTCATTTTCATCCAGGCTCAGCTTGCATGTGCGAAATTTGAATATCTTCTGCAGCACAACCAGAACCGCCCGAAGGTCCTTAGCGCTGGTAAAAGGCCCGAACAGCCTGATGCCGCGATGCCTCGGTTTCCGGGTGATATAGACGCCGGGGAAATCCTCGCCGGTTGTGATTTGCAGATAAGGAAACGTTTTATCGTCGATAAGCTCTGTATTATATGGCGGACGAATATCCTTGATCAGGCGAGCTTCCTGTAAGACGGCGTCAACTTCGTTCGGGCTCTCGATAAAATCAACGGTTTCGACCTTGCCGATCATTTCAACAATCTTTGGCCCGCGCGTCGCGAACAAGTCGCCGCCCTGTTGAAAATAGCTGGCGGCACGCGAACGCAGGTTCTTGGCCTTGCCGATGTACAGGACCTTATCAGCGGGCCCTTTCATAAAGTACAAACCCGGCCTGGCGGGAAAATCCCTGATTTTCTGACGAATCATTGAGTATTTATCTTTTTCTTTGGCCATTGCCCTATTTTAGCCGTAGCCAGCCGGATAGCAAGATGGATCTATCGGCCTAAAATGAGACTCTGTCATTTCAAGCGAGACCACAATAAAATGTCATTTCGACCGAGCAAAGCGAACGGAGAAATCTGGCGGCGAAAGAGGGAAAAGTCAAAAATAGAAACCAGATCTCTCGACTTCGGCCTTAAGAGGCCTGCGCTCGAGATGACAAAAGGAGAATATAGCATTCCCTCGCTTAGCCCCATTCGACTGCGCTCAGGGCAAGCTTGGGTAGGCTAAAATGACGATAAAAATGACAGGAATTTTCTTGCAAACAAAGGCTGTTCTGTGTTAGTATAGTAATATAAAGGCGGATAATTATTTTGTTATGATATCGTAATTCTTGCCGTACTTATTTATATTGATTTGTCATTTATCCCAATCCCGCCTTGAACTAAAAGAAGTCTTGCCGGTGTTTTTTTATCAGGACCGGGCCAATACCCGTTCCGGCATTATATTTGTCATAATTTGATTGAATTTGTGTTTTAAGTTATAATGGATTCTGTGACTATACCTTTAAGAGGAGGATAATAAAACGCAAAGGTTAGTGTTCATATTAGTTTGTCTGCTTATAATTGTTCCTTGTGCTGCTGCTGAAGATGAAGATAATATACGATTAGCATTTACTCAGCAATGCCTTCATAGAACTCCAATACTACAAGACAACGACAATCAGAATTTGACAGATGATACTGTTGGAGAAGGGAGATTATTCGGAATATTCATAAATACGACCTTATATTGGCAGATAACCGAATCCATCGACACGTACATTGCAGATCTGGAGTCTGACGGCTGGCGGGTAGTGCTATATGCTGCCGAAGGCGGCACAAGCCACAAGTCAAACTCAGCCCAATGGACGGCAGAGGATTTCCTCTGTGAGTTAGAGGCCGCGAGACAACTTCGGGAATCGCTCAAGAACGAATATGTTCAAGGAATGGTTGGATGCATCCTTACAGGCGAACTTCCGGCAGGTTGGGTTGAAGACCAGGTAGGTTCAGGGACCGGGAGCCCAGTTGATTTATTCTTTCGGGATATGGACAGTCAGTGGAATGACACAGATGGAAACGGCTTATTGGACGAGAACCTTCCCATAGAAGGAGACTGCAAACCTGAGATCTGGATGAGCAGACTCTATGCAAGCAGCTTAGATGATGAGGATGAAGTAACACTTATGAAAAACTATTTTAGCAAAAACCATGCTTATCGAATCGGGGAATTGACATTGCCAAAAAGAGCGTTGGACTATATTGATGACAAATGGACCTCCTACGGTTTCGGTGTAAGATTCTATGATGAAATCACTCAAGTTAATGATAACTCGACCACCACAGCCTCCGATTACCTTGTGCGATTAGCAGAAGGGTATGATCTCATACGTGTTTCAGTTCATGGCTTAAGATCTTCCTATAATGATGATGAGGTCGGTTACGGACATAGCTTTGAAAATAATGACAAGCCAACAACTTATGCTTATTACAATCAAATCAAGAACGTCGATCCATGTTGTTTTTTCTATGATGTTTTCTCATGTGGAACTTTCAAATGGTGGACTACGAATTATATGGATGGTTGGTATGCTTTTTCTCATTCTTACGGTCTGGTGTCATGGGGTCTACTTCAACCTCACGGAACTGAAGTATTTTATACCACTATTTCTCAAGGAAAATGCCTCGGTGAGTCCCAGCTTATATACCTAAGCCAGTGGATATCAGTGGATTTTGGAATGTTTGGCGATCCCACTCTTGCTCCGGGACGGCCCCGCAAATGGTCTCTTATGTATGTTGACATAAGTGCTGTTGGTAACAATAGCGGCACCAACTGGAAAGATGCGTATCATAGCCTTCAGGGCGCCCTTTCTGTAGCTTCCTGGGGCACGGAAATTCACGTTGGACAGGGTATATATATGCCTGATAAAGGTGCTAGTGTCAGTCTCGGAGATCGAGTTGCTACCTTCCAGCTTAGAAATGGCGTGGTTATCAAAGGTGGATACGAGGGTTTTGGAGAAATGGATCCTAATGCTCGGGACATCAGTCTATACAAGACAACTCTAAGTGGTGAAATTGGCAGTCCTGATGTCAATGATAACAGCTATCATATTGTTACTGCTAATAATGTGGGCGCAGCAGCCGTGCTTGACGGCTTCACGATTACCGGCAGTTATGCAGATATTAACGATAGCAATATGAATGATTGCGGCGGTGGAATCAATATGTCAAGAAGCAGCCCAACTATTACAGACTGTGCTATTATCAACAACTATGCCAAATGTGGCGGTGGAATGTTTGCTGAGAGTGATAGTAGGCCGATAATAAATGATTGTCAATTTAGCTACAATATTGCTATAGACGGTGGTGGGTCAGCTAATGAGAACTTCAGTAGCCCAATATTTAACAACTGTCATTTCTTTGAAAATGAAACCCGATCAAATGGAGGTGGGATATACAATAATTATTATTGTAATCCCATCATGAATGATTGCACATTTATCAACAACTATGCTGAATATGGCGGCGGGATGTTCAATGATCGTGCAAGCCCAATATTAGCCAAATGCAAATTTAGTGAAAACCAAGCAAATTCAAACGGAGGTGGAATATACAATAGAAATTATTGCGAAACACTCTTGACCAACTGCACTTTTGAGAAAAACAAAGCAGACGGATACGGTGGAGGAATATATAACTATTTTAGCAATCCGAACCTGACTAATTGCATAATCAGCGAAAACTTAGCCGTATTATATGGTGGTGGTCTATATAACACGTTTAGCAACTCAATCTTAACTAACTGTACTATTAGTGGAAACTCAGCAGACCGGGGTGATATAATATTTAATCAGTCCACCAGCAGACCATCTCTGGCCAACTGTATTGTGTGGCGCAATAAACTTAATGAAATTTACGATTTTGGGGATTCAGTAACGGTAGTTTCTTACAGCGATGTTGAAGGCGGCTGGAGCGGTGAAGGTGAATTCAATATAAATGAAAATCCCGAATTCACTGCTGCTGAAAATGGTGATTATCATCTTAGATCTAAAGCTGGTCGGTGGAGCTGGGCCAGGCAAAGCTGGATTCAGGATGATATAACGAGCCCCTGTATTGATGCCGGCGATCCTAATACTCCCATTGGGCTTGAGCCGTTCCCTAACGGCGGCATAATCAATATGGGCGCCTACGGCGGCACGCCGCAAGCGAGCAAATCCATAACGACTATAAACAGCAGATATTGAAATGACGATAGATTTGAAGTTAGAATATGATAATCGCTAAGTAGTCCAAACAATCCCTCTACAATTTTGCCGGCATAATCAAGGTATTCTCTTTTGCCGATGGTTGCGGATAAAAAACTTGCCCATTGAATACCTGCCGATAAAATCTACGTTCCTGCGAAAATTAAGTGTATTAAGTGAGGATGAAGGATGCAAACTAAGATCGAACTGGAACCGAATTCATCAATCGTTTTTATTGGAGACAGCATAACGGATGCCGGCAGGCTTGAGCCGGCTTACAGACCGTTCGGATACGGCTATGTGCATTTTGTTGCTTACCGGCTATTAGCGAAGTATCCCGAATACAATCTTGGCATTATCAATACTGGTATCAGCGGTAATACGATTCGCGATTTGGATTATCGATGGGAAAGAGACTGCCTTAATCATAAGCCGGACATCCTGAGCGTACTTATCGGAGTTAACGATGTCTTTCGTCAATATACCGGCAGGTTGGATGCGGCCGTGCTGCTCGATGAATATCAACTAACATACAAACGGTTACTTACGCTCGTTAAGGGAAAATATAATTGCCGCTTGATACTGATGGAGCCTTTCATGTTCTGCGATGACAAAACGAATCCGGCGTACAAAGCTCTACAGCAATATATTCACGCCGTTCGTGCTTTAGCGGAAGAATTTGATGCCGTGTTGGTTCCCTTGCAGGAGTTGATCGATAAGAAAATCAAGAAAGTTCCGCCGGAAAAATTCTCCGATGACATGGTTCATCCTTACGTCTGGGCGCATGCATGGATAGCACAGCGCTGGCTCGAAGCAACAAAATTATGATCATCGTTTAGTGCGCGGTCATTTCAAGAAGATGAAAATTTTTTTTTCATCATAGATTCAGTAACTGCAAGGACTAAGAACAAAGCGAAAGAATTTGCGCCAAAAAATTCAGATTTTCGTCTTTACACATTATCAAATTGCGATTAATCTGCCGATACTTGTTTAACGGGTTTTACCACAACATCTGGCGTATCTCCCGGTTATTATTCTATATATTGTAGTCCGAATTTTTCGCACGGAGGCGTATAAATGTCGAACCAATTTGACCCTGGAAATCCTTTCAGAGCTAAGAAAACACAACAGGAAACGTCCATAGGAGCCTCCGAAACTATGGGATTGAAGGTAGAACAGTTTTTTTCGATGCCGGGCACTCATCCATTCGACGAGCTTGAATGGGAGACTCGGTCGGCCAAGATTACAGGCGATGACGGCCAGGCAATCTTCGAGCAGGACAACATCGAAGTGCCGACATGCTGGAGTCAGTTAGCGACCAAAGTCGTTGCCAGCAAATACTTTTACGGCGACGGAGAAACCGGCCGGCGGGAAAATTCCGTCAAGCAGCTCGTCCATCGCGTTTGCAAAACTATTGCCGACAGGGGCAGAAAAGACGGTTACTTCGGCACTGATGAAGATGCCGAGATATTCTACAACGAACTGACATGGCTCTGCGTGAATCAGTACGGGTCATTTAATTCTCCCGTGTGGTTCAACGTGGGTCTTTTAGATGTCTATGGTGTTTCCGGCGGAAAGCATAATTTCCATTGGGACCCGGAGCGTAAAGAGGCCGTTGCTTGTGAGAACAGCTACGAATATCCGCAGGCTTCCGCCTGTTTTATCCAGTCGGTCAAGGATTCGATGGAAGATATCATGCGCCTTGCGGCCAGCGAAGCGATGCTGTTCAAGCACGGCTCAGGAACCGGAACCGACTTATCAACACTGAGAAGCAGCAAAGAGAAGCTCTCCGGCGGTGGCAAACCATCGGGACCCTTGAGTTTTATGAGGGTCTACGACCAGATCGCGGCGGTGATTAAATCGGGCGGGAAAACACGCCGGGCAGCAAAAATGCAATCGCTCAAGGTTGACCATCCCGATATTAAGGAATTCATTACCTGCAAGACCGAGGAGGAGAAAAAGGCCTGGACGCTTATCGAGGCCGGCTATGACGGGGACTACAACAACGAGGCGTACAGCAGCGTCATGTTCCAGAATTCCAACCTGTCCGTCCGCGTGACCGACGAATTCATGCAGGCGGTGGAGAAAGATGCTAAATGGACAACCCATGCTGTAACGACCGGCGAGAAAATGGAAGAGCATTCGGCTCGCGAGCTGATGGATTTGATTGCCGAGGGCACAAGAATATGCGGCGATCCGGGTCTTCAGTACCACAGTACGGTCAACCGCTGGCATACGTGTCCGAATTCCGGGCCGATTAACGCATCGAATCCATGCAGCGAATATATGTTCGTGGACGATTCGGCCTGTAATCTGGCTTCTTTGAATCTTATAAAGTTTCGTAAAGAAGACGGCTCAATGGATATCGACGGCTTCAAAAAAGCGGTTCGGCTGTTCATCATCGCCCAGGAGATTCTGGTTGATAACGGAAGCTATCCGGATAAGGCAATTGCCGTAAACAGTCATTTGTTCCGCGCTCTGGGCCTTGGCTATGCCAATCTCGGCTCTCTTATGATGAGTCTGGCGCTTCCTTATGATTCCGACCAGGCAAGGGCGATCGCCGGAGCTATCAGCGCCATTATGACAGGAACCGCTTATTCGGCAAGTTCCGAGATAGCCTCGATAAAAGAACCTTTCGATCAATTCGAGAAAAACAAAGCTTCGATGCTGAAGGTTATAAACATGCACCGCCAGCATGTCTGCGATCTTCCGGAAGCTCATTGCCCGGAGTATCTGCGCAATGCCGCTAAGGACGCCTGGGATCATGCCCTCGATGCCGGCACGAAGGTGGGCCTGCGTAACGCACAGGTAACCGTCCTTGCGCCTACGGGAACGATCGGTTTCATGATGGATTGTGATACGACGGGAGTCGAGCCGGACATTGCTCTGGTAAAGTACAAACTCCTGGCCGGCGGCGGAATGCTCAAGCTCGTTACCAAAACCGTGCCGATGGCTCTTGAAAAGCTCGGATATAGTGCCGACGAGATCAAATCCATCTGCGATTATATCGATAAGAACGAGACGATCGAGGGAGCGAAAGAACTCAATCCCGATCATTTGTCCGTTTTCGATTGTGCTTTTAAGCCGCGCAGCGGTAAAAGGTGCATTCATTATGTGGCGCATCTGAAAATGATGGCTGCGGTCCAGCCGTTCATATCCGGCGCTATAAGCAAAACCATAAATATGCCTAAAGAAAGCACGAGCGAAGATATCGCCGCCGCTTATATAGAAGGCTGGAAACTCGGATTAAAGGCCATCGCAATCTATCGCGACAGCTCGAAGAAGCTCCAGCCGGTTTCTACCCAAAAACATAAGGATAGCAAAGCCAAAGCTTCTGCCGAGGCGATTCCTCCGGCCAGGCCATTCAGACGCCGGCTGCCGGATACTCGCCAAAGCATTACACATAAATTTTCTGTTGCTGGACATGAGGGTTACCTGACGGTGGGGCTATACGAGGATGGGCAGCCTGGTGAGTTGTTTATCACTATGGCCAAGGAAGGCAGCACCATCGGGGGCCTCATGGATGTTATAGGAACGTGCACTTCAATGGCGTTGCAGTACGGCGTGCCCCTAATCACGTTAGTGGACAAATTCCGGCACGCCCGGTTCGAGCCGTCAGGCATGACTTCGAACAGGGATATCCCCTTCGCGAAAAGCCTGATCGACTATATTTTCTGCTGGTTAGGCTGCCAGTTCATCCCCGGTTATGCCGAAAAGAACACCCCCAACAGAGGGGCATCGGCCGGCTCGGCGGAAAATAAAAACACAACGACCGCCAAGAAACTGGTTGAAAAGACCAAGGACCTCGCGCAGAAAATCGCCGAGGTAAAAGTATTGAAGCGAGAGGGCAAAAAATCCCCGGCTCCGGACCCGACGATTAAACCGGTGCCGGCCGAGCCGAAAAGCAGATTTGCCGGCCTGGCCAATCGAATCGGCGTTCTGGTCGGTTCGACTGTAAACGAAGAATCCGGCGCTTTACAGTCTGAGGCGAAGACCTTGGCGCAGTTTAACGCCCAGTTTGCACATTTCCCCGACGATGCCCCCGCTTGCGACATTTGCGGCTCAATAACCGTACGCAACGGAACATGCTACAAATGCTACAACTGCGGCAACTCTATGGGATGCTCCTGATAATTGATTATTGATTAATTACTATTGATTATTAAGGGATAATTCCGGGGCCGCCATACTTAATGCCGGCCGGTCTCTAAAAATATTTAGCCCGCCGATTTACTCGGCGGGTTTTCTTTCAAATCAATACGCAAGAGCATTTTATCCTATAGACGGGAATGCTGTTAATGTAACGTGATCCGAGCCGCATGTAGGGTGCGTTGAAACGCACTCCCTTAAGGGATGGCCAAGCTCACATTTGAATTATATAAATTCGTTCTCCCCTATGTCATTGCGAAGGAGCGCAGCGACTGCGGCAATCTCAATCCTTCACGCGATACGATATACGCAATACGATATACGAATTAATTATCAAGCACAACTCATCGAAAAGTGTACCGTATCCCTTTAATCCCCTGAAGCATCACTGTTAGCCTTTA
>Ga0307433_1000970_pt1 | contig 17730 bp, 18 predicted proteins | sample SalMarWE160210MG_FD_202166 | JGI IMG/M metagenome (GOLD analysis project Ga0307433, IMG submission 202166) | Salt marsh sediment microbial communities from the Plum Island Ecosystem LTER, Massachusetts, United States - WE1603-210 | ecosystem: Environmental > Aquatic > Marine > Intertidal zone >... | reverse complement strand
TGCGGGGTTGCACTTCCGGCTGTTTTCGGCTAAATTAGATATGTTCTTTAGGGGGCCGTAGTTCACTTGGGAGAACGTTTGACTGGCAGTCAAAAGGTAGGGGGTTCGAATCCCCCCGGCTCCACTTAAGGGGACGATACCTAGAACCGTCCAGCCTCGGAAGAACCGCATTTTCCGCGACAGAGTCTTTTCAATAACCTTTCCGTGGCCTACTCTAAAGGGCAAGTCGCAGTCAGCACTGGATAGTAACCACGGTTTCACTAGCTTCGGTTAAATTCCGATATTTGGCTATCGAAACAGTCCTCAAACTCCTGTTTGAGGCGAAGCGGGGTAAAAGTTGGTATACAAAGCTATCTATGTACTACACTGATAGCCTTGACATACATTAACTACCTTGTTATCATTCTTAGTGAGAAACGTAGGAGAAATGGAATTTACAGACATGACTAAGTCAAAGCCACTGAGCGTAAGGGTTACTCCAGAGTTGAGAAACGAACTGGATAATCTCAAGATGACCTTTGGCTTCACTAGCTATAAGAGCATGATAGAAAGCCTGGTCCGTCTTATGAAGTTTATTGATGAGAGGATATCAAAAATAGACACAAACCCGAGTGAATGGAAGCGAGAGGATCTAGCTATGTACCTTCCGCTTGCGCATGGAGACTTGTTGCGTCTACAACAAACCGAGCTGGGCCAACTAGTACTCCGCAGGCTGAAACAGAGGTTCGGTGAGGATGGAGTAAAAAGGTTAAGACGGTTGTTGTCTGAGAATTCCAGTGAGAGACCATGAATAAGATTGTAAACAAGACCCAAGCAAAGTTGCCTGACCGCTACGAATACAGGCTTGACCTACGTAAAGCAGCCACGCCCAAGTTGCTCAAGAGCCATCCAATTCATCACTGGTTCTTCTTCCCACACAGTTATTCTCCGGAGCTTGTTGAGGCTGTATTGGATGATTGGAGCCTGCCAGAAGAATCAAAATTAATTGACCCCTTCGTTGGGGCCGGGACCACTCTCTTAGTTGCCCGTGAACGCGGGCTTAGTGCAACAGGCTTTGATCTGTCTCCAGTATCCATTCTCGTTAGCAACGCCAAAGTTAGGGACTACGACATTAAAACCATCCGCCAGGCATTAGACAATGTGACATCACGATGCGAAAAGAGCATCACTGAGTCTAGCTGGAGATCAGACAGGATGAAGAGAGCTCTATCAGAGAGTGAGCGGGCTGAATTTTGGAGCCTTAGTCAGACAATAATGGGGCAGCCGCGTGACGTCAGGGACCTACTTCTATTGGCATTGATACGCATTGTACGTGACTTCAGTCGAGCTGTAGCTGACGGAGGATGGTTCCGATGGGTGGAAAAACCTGACCAAGGCAATAGAGTTCGCGCTGCTTTCCAGACGATGGTTGAGCAGATAATTGAAGAATTGAAAATGGACCGGCACCCATTGAACGGACAACTTATAGAAGCAAGAAAAGGGGATGCAAGAAATCTTAGTGTCCCGAAAGGTGAATTTGCGGGATTAATTACATCGCCTCCTTACCCCAATCGCCATGATTACTCAAGAATATTCCATATTGAGTTACTATTGTTGGGTGAAGATGAGTCAGATATAATCGACTTCCGCCACCATTCCATGCGTTCGCATGTTGAGGCACTTAAGCCAACTGACGTCCCAGTTTCTATATCTAAATATGTGGAACCAGAAAAGCTTACTGATGCGTTAAACCACCTCCCAGAAAAGTCTGACGACCGAGTCCCATCTCTACTTCGAGGTTATTTTGAAGACTTATACACAACTATGGTCGTAGCCCGTAGTACGCTTAAACCGAAGGCCGGTGCAGCTTTTGTGGTTGGGAATGTTCGATACGGGGGAATCTTAATCCCTGTCGATGAAATCTTGGTTGATGTCGGCAAACAAGCAGGCTTTTTGCACGACAAGACGTGGGTAATACGACTGAGAGGCAACAGTGCGCAGCAAATGGGTTCTTTTGGCCGTGAGCCATCTAGGGAAAGTGTAGTTTTCTTAAGGAAAACACGATGAGCCTTGATAGTAGTGGCCTTTGGATGAGATGGATCGATTTCAGCAAACTACGTAATATGTTTGTGCTCGTAGCTGAGCATGACGGAGCACTGCGTGCCAAAGACATCCATAACCTGGGTGTGCAACAGAGGGTGCTTGTCACCCAAAAAGGAACCCCATTTACTATTACTACTACCTATCATTACAGGAAAACCTTAGAGCACTTAGATTTAGTCTATATCTCCAATGGCCGGTACTTCGTCAACCGAGATAATAGTGTGGTTGTTGCTATCCTTAGCATAGCGAAGAAGGGTGGTCAACTGTCCGAATCTGAACGTCAGTATTTCGCTACACTTGTTGTTCAGAATAGAGCGTGCTACGAGCATTTCATAAAAGTCTTTTTGCCCGAAGGTTCCGTGCCCCTTGATGTGAAGCAGTTTGTAAATCTGGGGAGTGCCGTAAGAGTACTAACTGGAATGGATGTCTCAGCACCTAGGGGAACTGAGGCACTGGTTAGCCTTCAAAACCTGACTACTGGCATTCGTCTCGAGTCGCGCGGAGAAAATGCTGTCCAAGCTATTCTCTGGGGTTTGCGATTGTGGGCTGTAGACCAACTGGGGTTTTTGGATGAAATCTTATCCACCGAGACTGGATACACCTTGTACCCGGTAAACATCAAGAAGTCCGGTGACCCCGAAACCACAGCCCGCATGCTGGTCAAGCTGATCAGCAGTTCCGATGAATGGACCACATTAAGGGTTCCGGATTTCATACTATTAGCCAGCCAAAAGTACAAGCTATCAGCGGGAATGACCAAAGACGGACTATCCTGGTTGTATAGACGATTCCCAAATCTAGTAGCTGCGATTGCCAGCAGCGAGCAATTTATTGTTACAAGAGCTCACTCTGCTCAAAGACGAGCTCTACTGAATAGCTATATTCAATTACCCACTGGCGAGTATGTCTCTCACTTCCAAGTGCATAAGAGCATCCATGAGTTCGTATATTAAGGAGATGACCTATGACAAATGATAAGTTATCAAAAGAAATAGGGCTTAGTTTTAATCCCTTCCCTCCAGCGGCAACAAGTGTAGCGGTAGTGAAGGAGTTGTGGATTCCGCGATCTTGGCGATCGCAGTTGGAAAGTAGATATCAACACCTGTCGTCCGGGCAAGGAGACAAAGCATTGGTAATCGTGGGAGCGTATGGTTCAGGCAAGACATATCTCCTGCATTGGATCAGCAAGAACATAATTGAAGGAAATAGATATCAGAGCTTCTTCTTCGATAACCCGGGAGTGGCATTTTATGACTTGGCTAATAGGCTACTTCGGCAAGTTGGGCGCTATGAACTTTCAAAAGGACTGTGGGAACTTCTCTCGCCGAAAATCCTCTATGGTAGTACCCAGCGATTGATTCCGTTGAATTTCCCCGAGTGGCTGAGATCGGTTAAACGAAGCCCAGCACGAGAAGAAGCAATAGAGAGTTTGGCGGGTATAATCCGGGAGGTACGCTTAGCCGATGATGAAGAAATCGCTCATCGTTTGGCCCGCATGCTTGTGGAGACGGGGGACCGTCCCTATTTTGAATATCGAGATTTTGTGGCCGGTAAACCAAAGGCGTTGGTCGCTGAACGAGAAGAAGCACGCTACTTCAATACCATAATTAACATCCTTTGCCGCATATATGACGTACCTGGCATTGCGTTTCTTATCGATGAATTCGAGGACGTAGCACTTCAGAGACGCCTTAACAGAAAACAATCATTTGAGTATCTAGGTACGCTACGTCGATTACTGGACGTGACCAGGGAACAGAACTTGTGGCTTATAATATCCATGACGCCAGAAGCCCTCAAACAGACTAAGAGTCTTGACCCTTCATTGGTGCAGCGATTTGTGGAGCCGTTTGAGATTCCTCCCCTTGGTCCTTCTGAAGCGGAAGAACTGGTTGTTTCCAGATTGAGAGAAGCAAGAGCCCCCGCATTTAAGGAACCTTACGCGCTCTGGCCTTTTAGCAAAGAATTGATGAGTCTTCTTAGCCCAACCGTAGTGGCAAGCCCACGCCGTCTCATTAAAGTGTGTTGGCAGTCCATTGCTTATGCTCTTGAAAGAACTACAAAACTGCCAATCTCTGCCAATATTGTGACCGAAGCTGAAAAGGCTCTATATCCCACCGAGCAGTCCAGCTAAAAGGAGACCTGAATTGGCACAGAAATCGGCACCAACAAAACGCATAGCCTTCTTGGACACTAACGCCTTACTACGGCTCTTTGATTATTGGGAGTCATGTACGTCGGTTAGACTAAAACTAGATGCCTGTAATGACATGCCGGCGCTCAAGACCGCATTGGCTGGGGCAGGAATGAAGCTAGATCACATTCTCACCGGCGACGATCTCAATCCAATACGACAAGGCATGAATCTTTTCCATGCTTCGCTTGCAAGGAAGGATGATTGGGATATCTATACCTCATGTATTTGTATATCGGAACTGCGTCATACACTTCTGGAGAAACTGGCCGCTGAACGTCTCGTCTCTCAGCGAATTCCGTATCGTCTGGCACTTGAGCGCCCATTAGTGGTTTTTCGTAGAAGTTTACGTACGTCAGATTACAGCAAATTACAGTCAAGGGTAGGCGAGTTTTTTGGGGACCTAGCTACGGTCTACGACATTCCGGTCTTAACAGCAGAGGAAACAGAAACGAGCCTTGAAATAGTGTCTGATGCCGCTGATGGAATTTGGTCGAGGCTTCTCATAGACGTAATGGATGGTCTTATCTATGCTTCCGCTATAACGTCGATGGCAGACACCTTGGTAACGAGAGATGGTGCTTTCTTAGTGGCAGTAAGGAACCTTTGGAATCCACCCGATTCGGAGTGGAAGAGCATACGCAAGTCCATTTTGCTTGCTCTTGCCAGGGTGACCCGCACTTACTCACTTCCGGAAGGTCGGTCTGTAACGAATCCTTATCCAGCTCGATGAGTGTTAACTTGAGCAATTTGGTGCAATGCCCTTACCATAGTTCCATAGGTACGCCTTGAGAACATAGGCAACGTAACACCTATACCTATTAGCCAAAAAATAACATTTGACGAAATGTGACCCATAAAATAGATGCCTACAGCGCACTGTTGAATATTATGGTAACAGGTAGTAGGATAATGGGAAAAACCCTCTTTTTACTAATATGGCAGATACGACATTTATTACCAACGAGAGCGATAAGAAACTAAAGGACAGAATTGCCGAGCTGATCGGGCATAGCAAGGAACTGAAGTTCCTGGTCGGCTTTTTCTATTTCTCCGGAATACGGGAGCTTTACAACTCGCTGAAGAGTAGTCCCAATATTCAACTCGATGTACTCGTTGGACTAAATGTAGATAAGACTGTACACGGGCTTATTGAATACGGCGATGATGCCAAAGGATTAACAGACAAAGAGAAATTTGAACAGTTTCTCGGCTCCATATCAAAGTCTATAAACTCTGACGATTTCGATAACCAGGTTTTCTATGACCAGGCTCGATTCTTCATCGAGGCTATTAAACAAGATAAACTGAGAATCCGGAAAACCTACGACCCGAATCACGCAAAGCTCTATATTTTCAAACTGAAAGATGAACTCGCAACTATAAAGAAATCCTTCTTTATTACTGGTAGCAGCAACCTGACTAAGGCAGGACTCTCTCATCAAGACGAATTCAACGTGGAAATCAGTGACTATGGCGCTAGGGAAGCTGAAGACTATTTTGACAAGCTCTGGGAGGAGGCCGTCAAAGTAACCGAGGTCACCAGTTTCAAAGATCGATTGATAGATTTGCTTGAGAGAAAAACCCTGCTAACCGAAGTTACTCCCTACGAAGCATTTGCCTTAGTGCTAAAGACTTATATAGAGTTACAAGAGCAGAAGGAGATAAAACCGAGCTTACTTGAATTACTCAAGAAAAAGGGGTACCGGACATATAAATACCAGACTGATGCTGTGGCACAAGCCGTATCTATCATCGACCAGTATAAGGGCGTCATAGTTGCCGATGTTGTAGGCTTAGGGAAAAGCATTGTCGCTGGGCTGATTGCCAGGAGTCTGAGTAAACGCGGTATCATCCTTTGCCCTCCGGGCCTTATCGGCGATGACAATGCTGCAACCGGATGGAGGAAATACAGGGAGGACTTCGGATTGTATGATTGGGAGGTCCGTTCAGTCGGGTTAGAAAACCTAAAGAAGGCTTTGGACCTTGTCCGTTCCAATCATGAATATGAGGTCGTCATCATCGATGAGGTCCATCGTTTCAGAAACCAAGATACCGAAGCCTACGAAGTTTTAAGTAATATCTGCAGGGACAAAATAGTAATCATGCTCACCGCAACCCCGTTTAACAATACTCCTGCTGACATCTTATCCTTACTAAAGCTATTCATTGTACCGGGAAAGTCGAATATTACCCTGGCCAATGATCTGACTACCAGATTCAGAGCGTACACTCAAACCTTTCGTCGACTTTCCAATATAAGGAAGAATTGCAACTCGCTCGATAAGCAGAAAAGAAATCAGGCAATTACTGATTACGAAGTAATGTTTGGGTCAAGTACCATAGATTTGAATAAAGTGAGGGACAGGACAAGGTACCTCTCAAGAAGTATCCGCAACGTGATTTCACAGGTCACGATTAGACGTAACAGAATTGACCTGAGAAAAGATCCTGAATACTCCAAAGAAATATACGAGCTTTCTGAAGTTCAGGATCCAAGTGAAGTCTTTTATGAGCTTACCCCTGAGCAATCTGAGTTCTATGACAGGGTGCTTCAGGATTATTTTGGAGAAAAGGGCCAATTCACCGGCGCCATTTATCAGCCATTCCTTTATGAAACAGGACAGCTTGAGATCGACGAAGAGACCTTAAACCAAGAAGAAAACCGCGAATCCCTGATACAAAGGAACTTGTATGATTTTATGAGGCGGTTGCTGGTCAAGAGATTCGAAAGCTCGTTTGGTTCGTTTCGACAGAGCATAATCAATTTCAAATTGGTCACCGAAAAGGTTCAGACGTTTATTGAAAATTCCGATGGCAAGTATATCCTGGACCGCCCATTACTAGAGAAGATATACGAAGCTGATATTGATGAGATAGAACAGGAACTGGCAGGCTTTGAACAGCGTATCAGCGAAGGGACTTTCCCGAAGACTTATAAAGTCTATGACGTTGAAGAATTTGTTTCGAGGGACAGATTTCTGGCCGATATACAATCGGATATTGATTTGTTTGATGGCATTCTGGCTGAACTTGATTCCTTAAAACTGGTTGATAAAGATCCCAAGTTAAAGAAGCTGGCGACTGAAGTAAAAACAATACTAAGAAAGAAGGATAATAACAACGAGCCGGAAAGAAAAGTAGTCATCTTCACAGAATACATTGATACAGCCAGGTATCTGGAAGACCATCTTGAAAGTGAATTCCCCTCTTGCTGTATTACTGTTAAAGGCGATTTGAATAAAACCAAGTCAGATGAAATCTTGAGGAACTTTGATACTACTCATAAAAAGCCGGAGGACACCTACAAGATACTCATTACCACGGATAAAATGTCCGAAGGCTTTAATCTGAACCGGGCAGGGGCAGTCATCAATTATGATATACCCTGGAATCCTACTCGGGTAATTCAGAGAATCGGGCGGATTAACCGTATCAGCAAGCGCGTATTTGAAAACCTATACATTTACAACTTCTTCCCCACACTCCAAGGGGCAACGTATGTAAGAAGCCGCGAGATAGCCACCGAAAAGATGTTCTTAATTCATAATACGTTGGGAGAGGACGCTAAGATATTCGAGCCTGATGAGGAGCCATCACCCTCACAACTCTTTAAGAGAATCATGGAGAATCCTGATAACATGGAAGAGGAGAGCTTCCAGACTAAAATCAGGCAGTTGTATGCCGATATTGCCAGCTCTTCACCGGAAGTAATTAAGAGAATCGGCGAATTGCCACCACGTATAAAAGTGGCCAAGAGATACGTAGATAATAACCTGGTTGTGTTCATTAAGAAGGGATTGGGACTTTTTACCAGGGGTATTCTTGGTGATGGTAACAAGCCCGAAGACCTTGTTTTTGAAAACACATTGGCGCTCATCGAGTGTAAAAAAGAGGAGAAGGCGGTTCCTTTCAGTGAGTCGTTCTGGGACAGCTATTACAATGTTAAGGAATATAAGGAGACCTCCGGACCCCCTTCCAGTGAGATAAGCATAGAGAAGAAAGCCCTGAACAATGTCAATACGTTGTTGCAGGGTAAAATTCCAGAACTGGAAAGCTACCTGCCGTTCCTGAGAGAACTCCGGGAAGATATACTAGAATATAAGACCTTGTCTGATTACACGTTGCGAAGAATAGCAAACCTGAACTCACTGAACAAAGACAAGGCAAAGATACAAAAGACGGAGGCTGAACTGGAGAAGCTTCAACAAGAGCTTGGGACTAGTTACCTAGATAAAGTAAAATCCAAGCTGGGACAATTGGAGACTGAAGTCATTATAGCTATTGAAAACGTTAAGGAATAGATATGAGCGAAGAGCGACTGAGCAGTCTCATAGAGGATTTTAACTACAGGAACCTCAACCTGTTTTTCCGCAGCAAATGTGCAAACTATGCTGAAGCTCCAGAAGACCTGTCTCAGTACGATGATGAAAAATTTAGTGGTTTTCGGAAACTGGGTGAAATCCGGTTCGATAACGGTGACAAACTTGTCATTGCATCATCGCTGGTAAACGGAGACCTAAGCGAGCGCTCTGGTAAAAAAGCCCAGTATGATAAGGCCAAAAAAATACTTAAGGAGATGGCAGTTTACGATGCCGGCTTCTTTATTTTCTACGATAATACAGGGAGTTTCCGTTTCAGCCTAGTTTACGCACAGTTTCAAGGAACTAAGAGAGGCTTCAGCAACTTCCGGCGTTTCACCTATTTCATAAGCAAAGATCAGACTAACAGGACGTTCCGCATTAGAGTCGGCAGATGTACTTTTATAAGTCTGGAAGCTGTCAAGGATGCCTTCTCGGTCGAGAAGGTCAACAAGGAATTCTATGGTCATATCGCCGGGTTCTTTTACCGACTAACCGGATATGACTGTAAAAGGGAGACGACTTTACCCTCGGTCAGGGAAGACGACAAGAAGACATACCAGGAATTCGCCGTACGGCTCATCGGCAGAACAATATTCTGCTGGTTTCTGAAGCACAAGAAGTCAGCGAAAGGGGTATCGCTGATACCGGAATCAATTTTGTCGTCGGAAGCGGTGAAACAGAACTCACAGTATTACCATTCTACACTGGAGAAGCTGTTTTTCGAGGTGTTGAATACTCCCCAGGAACAAAGACATAAGAACATTCTACCGGACGCTGACAAAATTCCCTTCCTGAACGGCGGACTTTTTGAACCTCACAAGGATGACTTCTACTCTAGCAAACCTTTATCCAACTTGGTGATACCAGACGCTTGGTTTGGGCAGTTCTTTGAAATGCTAGAGCAGTACAATTTCACCATCGATGAAAACAGTACAGTGGATGCTGATGTATCAGTCGATCCGGAAATGCTGGGTAGAATCTTTGAAAACCTCCTGGCTGAGGTCAACCCGGAGACAGGGGAGACCGCTCGTAAAGCAACCGGCAGCTATTATACCCCACGCACGATAGTGGACTACATGGTCGACCAGAGCCTCAAGCAGTATCTCATAACGAAAACGAAGATTGACGAAGAAAAGATAACTGGCCTACTTTCATATGAAGCTCCGGAGGTTGTTCTGAGCGAGAGTGAAAAAAGCTCTATAATCTTTGCTCTTGATGAGATTAAGATTATAGACCCCGCCTGTGGTTCCGGCGCTTTCCCGATGGGTATTCTGCACAAGATGCTTCTGGTACTGCAGAAAGCAGACCCAGACTTGAAATTATGGTTGAAGAACCACCTAGGCAATATTGAGCCTGGAATTTTCAAAGACAGACTCCTAGAGCGAATAAAAAATGAGAACTGGGAATATGTCCGTAAATTACTCATAATCCAGAATTCCATTTACGGTGTTGACATACAGACGATAGCGGTAGAAATCTCCAAGCTGAGGTTTTTCCTTTCGCTCATTGTCGACGAGCAGATAGACGATCTCAAGAAAGACAGAGGAGTCGAAGCGCTACCTAACCTTGAATTCAAGTTTGTAGTCGCAAATAGCCTAATTGAACTACCGCCAGTGATTAACCGCCAAGTTGGGTTAGGAGTCAATGAAGAGGTCCCCAAGCTCAAGGAGCTGAGAAACAGGTATTTACGGAGTTACGGCAGGGAGAAGAAATCAATTGAGGAAGATTTCCTGAAGACGCGTGGTAAGCTAATAGAACACAATATCAATTGGGGTGGCAAGGATGCATTTGCCCTGCAGTTAGCTAGCTGGAACCCGTTCTCTTATGAACCCTGTGGCTGGTTTGATCCCGAGTGGATGTTTGGTATTGGAGATGGCTTTGATATTGTGATTGCCAACCCACCATATATCTTTGCGAGAAACAGTCAGATGAAGGGACTGACTGACGAGGATAAGAAGTATTTCTATACTCACTACCAGTTGGCTGAATATCAAGTAAACCTATATCCCCTCTTTATAGAAAAGGGGACAAATCTTTTAAAGCCTAATGGCTGTCTTTGTTTTATTACCCCCAACAACTGGCTAACTATCAACACTAACAAGACAATGAGGAAGTTTGTCCTTGCCCAATCGGATATCATAATAGTTAATTTTTACTCACGGGTTTTTGAAAGCTCCCAGGTGGACAGCTCAATTATCATCTACAGAAATGCGTCAGATAACAAGCGCTTAACTCTTTGCGAATATACGGATACTCTTAGATCGATAAAAGAAGCCGAATGTGACTTTTTCCTTTCACGGAGAGACTATGTGATCAATATCGAAGCGTTTAAGGATACAGGAGTTGCCAGCCTTATTGACAAAATAGATAGTAAATCAATACCTCTTGAACAAGTTGCCGATGTAAAAGCTGGGCTAGTAGCCTATGAGGTAGGTAAAGGTGATCCTCCTCAAACTAAAGCAATGAAAGAAAAACGAGTCTATCACTCAACTCGCAAAATCAACAACTCTTACATTAAGTATTTGGATGGTAAAGACGTATGCCGCTATCAATTAGGCTGGAGCGGAGAATATCTGAAATACGGCGATAATTTGGCAGCACCTCGAAAAGATTTTCGTCTCTATTCAACTAAGCGTATTCTAGTCCGGCAGATTCCGTCTAAGCCACCTTATTGTATCAATGCATGTCTGGTGGAAGAAACGGTACTTAACGACCGTAATTCTATGAATATCATAAACTTTAAAGAATTACCCGAATGTATTCTCGGTATTCTAAACTCAAGACTTATTTCTTTCTGGTTTGTTCACAAGTTTGGCAAGATGCAGAGGAATACCTTCCCGCAATTCAAAGTCAATGAGCTCGCTAATTTCCCTTTGCCGAAGAACCGACAAAACAAACAAGCAGAGATTGCTAAACTGGTTAAACAAATCCTGGCTGCTAAGAGTAGTGCCCCTGAGGTTGACTCAACCCAGTTGGAGCGCCAGATTGACCAGATGGTATACGAGTTGTATGGCTTAACACAGGAGGAAATTGAGGTGGTGGAAGGGGTCCCGGGCAAGTAGAGATGCAAGAGAGAGATAGACACAATAAATACAAAATCAAGCTCGTTGATTCAAGGTTTCAATGTTTTGAGGCTAACGGTGAGACTGGCAGAGGATTCTTGGTACCCGATGTGGCGGACAATCTTCCCAAGTTGTATGTAGTGAAGCACAACAATGAGGTTTGCTATGTCGGCATCACAAGACAGGACATTCGAAAACGGCTCAGGTACGGTTTCTCTGCCAAAGGTGAGCATGGCTACAGCGGTTACAAATGGAAAAACCTGGAGGAGGTCGAGCTGCTTATCTGGCCATTCCAGGATGTTAGCATGGAAGTGGTCGAAGCTATTGAGGCCGAATTGGTTTACCTAATCCGGGAGAAGACTGGCAAATGGCCAAAGTACCAAGTGGAGATCCACTTTCACGATGCTCCAGAATCGCAAATACGAGTCGCTAGGTCGATATTGCGTGAATTGCTATAGTAAAATAAACAATAGCGCATCATCATTAAATGAGTGTTAGCAGCCATGACTAGTCTGACTGATTTGATAAAGTACATCATTTCTAAGCTTGTTGACATGGATTCGTCTTTTGGAAAGACCAAGCTCGTCAAGCTCTTATACTTGGTCGATGTAGAACACTACAGGCTGCGTGGGCAGACCCTAACAGGATTGGATTGGGTCTTCTACTATTATGGTCCCTACGCATTTCAGATTGATGAAGCTCTGAAACAGTTGGAGTTAGATATCCCACAAGAGGATACTAAGACTACTGCCGGTCATAAAGCCAAAGTATTTCGACCTTCAAGAGATTTGTCTTCTGATTTCGAAGAGTCATCGGGGCTTGAAAAGTCAGTCGTGGACAGAGTTACTGAAACCTGGGGACTTGAAGAGTTGAATGCCCTGTTGAACCATGTTTACTTCCATACCGAACCTATGGAGAACGTTCAACGAGGGGACGTTCTTGATTTCTCTGCTGTTCGACGCTTTCGCAGCGTGGGCGGGCCGTCTAAGATTGTTTCAATCTCGTCACAAGTTAAGCGAGAAATCCGCCAGAAGTTTGAAAAGGTTATGGAAAAGCGACCCGGAATACTTCATCTAGACCCCAAACCGAGATTCGATAGCCTATTTTGGAATGAAATCAGCAATCTCTACGTCGATGAACAGTCATTGGTCCGACCTGGCGAAGTCGAAATGAGTGAGGCGAGCAAAAAGGAAATATATGACCAATCGGGACAGGAGTGACAGTGTCTAATCTTGTCCAAGAATACTATCAGCAGATTAAGATAGGACAAGCTAAACAGTTGGGCAAAGGAGTGTTGGGCTGGGCTCCAGCATATTATCTGCCGGAAACATTGACGACTCTTGAACTTGTCCACTACAATCCTAGCAACGAGCTTCAAAACCGATATGCGGTGGCCAAACCCCAAAGCAACATCCTATTTAACCATACGCCCGTGCACGAACTCCATCTTGAAAGCAATGAGGAACTGCTAGTAATAAAGGCTAAACGGCGTAAGTTCGTCATACTTTGTGAAGCGCCTGACTATGGCTCTGGAGGAGCGAGTAGATTGTGCGAACGTTGCTGCACAGGCTTGCCGTTGTGGACTTTTCATCCGACCGACTCCGAGGATTTTAAGCTACGTATTAAGGCTCTCGAATATCCGTGGTGGATATACCTTCCCGAAGCTAAAGCGTTAGGCATGCAAGAAGGCTTCATTCGTTTGGACCGGTTTCTAATCATACCGCTTCCCCTAATGGAGCCTTTGCCCCTAAGTTTGAGCGAGGATGCAATGTATCTCGTTACCGAATGGTTCAGATATTATTCGACCGGTCAAATTGACCCTTTGTTCATGGAAGACAGAGCTGCCCTAATTCAGGCTTTGAATGCAGGACCAACGCATTAGCAGCCCCCACAATGCGTTGAATTAGGGGAATTCGCCCCGACCTCCCATCGTTGAGTCAGTTTCTTAAGTAACTAATGTGGTACTGTGACCCATTGCCTGCCACACAAATGCTTATTTCGTTATCTTCGGAGAAAAAAAGGGCTAGGCATCCCGATACCGGGAATACCCAGCCCTATCTATTCTAACGTCTAGTGGCTATGTCAGTAAAGACCTAGCTTTTACCGATTCTGAACATCTTGGTGCCACATACCGGACAGGTGCCCTGAGTCGCCGGTTTGCCGTTCTTCATGGTTATACCCCTGGCATCCTTCATCTCCCTCTTAGTGCGGCACTTCATACAGTAGGCTTGCATTTGTCACCTCCTTCATGGTCATTGTATTGAGGCTAACCTATTCACCCCATATATGTCAATATGCGGTCAAGTTGGAGACAAAAAATAGGCCGTGGGTAAATCCACGGCCTATTTTGCTAGATATTGGAGGGGCTAGAACTCAAACAGCGCTGGTTGCTCCGTTTCCTGTTGGCTTTTGACCTCTTCCCTTTTCTGTCTCCGCTCCGTTCTATCCTTCTCCATCCTGGCTTTAATGCGCTGCCGGTAAAGCCAAGCCTTAAGCCTGTTTAGCTCTCCTATCTGGTAGTCGCTGATAGAGTCTACGGCAATATCAGCCGGCATTTCACCTTTGTTCCATCGCTTGTAGCTCTGGCCAGCGACATAGAGATAAATTTGGGTCCAGTCGCTGTCGATTGGCTGAGTCAGTGATAGCGTCATCAGGTAGGCGCAGGCTTCGGCATCGGTACCGGTCGGCCCCTCTCCCTTCAGCACTTTCGCGTTCCCCATCATTCTTTCCAGGGTAATGGCCGTCTTTAGCCACTCGGGAAGGGTATCTCCCCAGCCCCCGGGAAAGACAATGATGGGGTCTGTCAAGGCGCCAACGATATCGGAGACGCCTTTCTCAACAGATTGGGTTCTACTCAATTTTTACCTCCTTTCTGTTTTAAGTTCGGGTATTTTCCTGCCCCGCTTGCTCCTGAAGCAACATCGGTCACCTTCACGCCAGTAGCAGGTCGGATAGCAATAATCCTGTTCAATCGGGCACTTAGATACTCTCACGCCCTTGTCTTCAGCCATACAATCACCTCCCCTATGACTGATTTTGGGTATAGTTACCCCTTGAAACCGGGTAGAATTTCGCCTAGTCCTTAAACCTGGTTATGTGCAGGCAGGCGTAGTGAGACTTGAACTCATCGAGTCGGCTTTCGTAAAAGCCGTTACGGAAGTCCAGCAAATAGTGCCAGTATCCCTGGTACTCCTGCTCCCGAACAGCCACCAGGTAATCGGTGAATATCCGGACACAAGCCGACCTGCTTCCCCAGAGCACAATCACGCTGGGAATATAGCTCTGGTCGTTTTTGAGCCTGATAGGATGCCACTCCAGCTGAAGCCTGGGCAGCTTGAGATTATCCAGCCAGAAGTGTCTACCGCCGGCATCATAGGAGCCGATATGGATATCCTTACCCTCCAGCTCTTCCAGTATCTCCGTCAGGCGCTTGATGGCTTCCCGCCGTTTCCTGCGAAGCGGTATCTGGACAGTCTGTCGCCCCACTCTTAAGGTGGTGGTTGGCTCAGGCTCCTCCAGCTTTACGCCTTCGAATAAGCCAAGCTGACCTGTCATACTCTCACCCCCTTTCTTTCCGATTTTGGGCACAATAACCCCTTTAGATATGACCGGTTCTTAAGCCACCAGGCTTAGCTGGCTGCCCGTTTCTAGCCTTTTCTTTTCTTCGTCGACTGCGCCATCGGGTAAAGAGTCGCGGACTGACTGTATTCCTGCCTTGAGACGACCGACAGGTTCCCACTGGCTGCCTCCGATTGCCCGGTCTATCTCGCCGATAATCCGTACTAGGTGCTGGTCGACATATTGGGGCAGGTTCGGGATATTCCTGGCTTCGGTGGCAACAATCCTGGCCTGCTCCAGCGGTTCAATGGCCTGGCCAACAAATTCCTCCGCCATATCCATCGCCTCACTGACCTTGAGAGCGCTCCATTTGAATGGCATAACTTCACCCCCTTTCCTTCAGTTTTTGGGCATAGTAACCCCTCTAAAAATGAGTCTGGATAATCTGGGCTAGCTCTTGAGAGCCATATTGATGGCTTCTTTTACAACCTCAGACCAGCACTCCAACCCCCATTCCACGCCCTTCCTCACCTGGGCGAGAACATCATCGGTTATCGTTTCCTCGGGTATTCCCATCTCCCGGGCACACTCGATGACATCTTCCCTGGTAAGGACAAAGATAGTGTCCTTATCCGCCATAGACGGCTTCCTCCTTTCTATATCTGATTAAGGCTTACTCACTCCTCCCAGACAGCGACCTGCCTGATGGTGAACTCCAGCCCGCAGGTAAGGCATTTCGCCTTATCGGGAGCCTCCTCGCAGTCGAGGTCATCACCACCACACCTGGGACAGTCGATGATTTCACCCTCGGCATACTCTTTGCGTTTTTCCATCGGTATTACCCCCTTTCCAAAATCAATCCCTGAGAAATTCCTGGAGCGCCTACTGTCTTTGGTTGTGGTTCGTACTGTGCATCTGTCCGATTGGACTTCCATTGAGCACGCAACCGCCGGTAGTTTCCCTGCCATCGAGGTCTTACGGCTTACCAGGTCTGCCTCTGCCATCGGGCATCGACACTCCCTGCCCTTGAAAGCCAACAAAAAGGGGGCACTCCCACCCCCGCAATCGGGGCAGGAATACCCCCTTCTTTGAAAATAGCAAAAAAGCGGGGTCATCCCCCGCTTTCCTGCGTTGGCTGTTTTCTGAGTTCAAGCGTTCAATTTCAGACTATCAGGCTACGGCGATTGGTTCTTTTGCCTTGTGCTTCCGCTTCGGCTTCTCGGTCTTGGCGATTTGCTCGGCTTCGGCTACCGCTTCGGCTTTCTCGGCTTCCCCAACCTCGGTTGTCTCGGCTTCTGGCTCGGTGTCCTCGGCGGGTTCGGCTTCTGCCTGCTCTGCCTTATCCTCTGGCTTCTGGCTTTCACTGGTAAGCATTGGCATTACCACCAGCTCATAGTCGGGAGAGGTAAAGAGCATCGGCGACTTGCCATCGGTGAGCTTCAGCTCCACCATACCCCCACACGCTCTTAAGGCGTCAGCAAGGTAACTGCCATCCAGTCTTACCTTGCCCTCGCCCTGTGTGTCGGCGGGTATCTCGGCTTGTCCCTTGTCATCGGGATTGGACATTACCACCTTGCCGTTACCGATGGTGAGGTCTATCGGGTAGGACTTGCTGTCGGACAGGACTTTGAGTGAGCTTACCGCTTTCAACGCCTCGTTAGTGTCAAAGCTGGTAAGGGTGTTGAAGTCGGCGGGTATGAGCTTCTCATAATCGGGAAAGTTGCCGTCAGCACCCCGCCACTTGTAGCGGATTAGCTCGGTATCAAGAGTTAGGCTCATACCGTCAAGGCTATCCCCGCTCTTTTCAAAGCTCACCCTCACCCTATATGCTCTCCGTAGAGCACTGGTAACACCCTTTAGCTCATCACGATTTATCAGGACTTGCCCCTCATCACCATCATAGTCCAGCTTCACCACCGCCAGCCTGAAACCATCGGCACTCACCAGCGTGAGCTTACCCTCTGCCACCTTGAAGAGGACACACTGTAAAACAGGTCTGTTATCCTCTTTAGCGGTAAAGGGCATTACCCTTGATAGGGCTTCCGATAGCTCCAGTGCTCCGAGGTTAGGCTTGACGGAATTGGAAGGGCTTACCCTGACATCGCATAGGGTCAAGGGTGTTTTCTCACCCACCCAAGCCATATCGTCAAGGTAGCTGGTATTAGTTCCGCAGACTACCTTAAGCCTCTTGTGTCCGTTAGTCTGCGACCCGCTAGCACTAACGCTGGCGGGAACTACCTTAACGATATTGCTCCCGCCGAGAGACTTCAGGTAGGTTAGGAAACCTTTACGCCCTATGGTAAAGTCAATCAGCACTACCCTTTCGGCTAGTGCCCGACTTAAGGCGTTTACCAGTATCGCCTTGTGTGAAACAAAGCCCTCACCTGAACGCTTGCCCTCAATATTCAGTTGTTCTATTTGAACACCCCCTATTGGCTATCCGATAGTGGGCAAGGCTATCGGCTTCACC
>Ga0307433_1000968_pt1 | contig 17755 bp, 17 predicted proteins | sample SalMarWE160210MG_FD_202166 | JGI IMG/M metagenome (GOLD analysis project Ga0307433, IMG submission 202166) | Salt marsh sediment microbial communities from the Plum Island Ecosystem LTER, Massachusetts, United States - WE1603-210 | ecosystem: Environmental > Aquatic > Marine > Intertidal zone >... | reverse complement strand
GCAGAAAGGGCGCGCGGACTTCGCGCGAGTCCATCCCGACATAAGCTCTCGGCTTTCGGTACGCGTCACCCCACGCCTCGCGCTGCCGGTATGCACGGATCGCATCCATGTCGAAGCTCGCAAGCCAGATCCCATCGTTCTCGTCTGCCTCAACCAGCGTGACATCCAGAGAGCGCTCTTGCGTGTCGAAGGCAATCGGACTGACTGCCATCGAGTGACCATTGCACTTCGGGGAAGCGTAGTTGGCCGTCGCCAGAGCGACCATGTTCTCGAACGCGCGTGCTTTGAACTGGCCGATGCGGTTTTGCTCCAGCTCGCAGGCGTTTGGGACGAGGATCAACTCCGCCTCCGCAAGCATCAGCATCCTTGCGCTCTCTGGGAACTCCCTGTCGTAGCAGATCATGGCGCCCACCTGGACCGGCCCGAGCGGTGTGTCAAGTGAGGCGACAGGGAAGGAGTCTCCCGGGGTCAGCAACGATTCAACATCGAAATCGCACGTGTGCACCTTGGCGTACTCCAGCCGAATCTCACCATGACGATCGATAATCGAGACGGCGTTTCGTGGTGCTCCTTCCCACTTCTGAAGGTACGTCACCGCGATCGCCATCGACAACTCCGCCGCCAGATCTCGAAAACGTTTAAGGAATTCGCTTCTTGCATCGACTGCATACTCTTCCCATCTTCTTACAGAGCGCTCGTCCGCTGCATCCGGGAAGGAGTACCCAATACTCCACATTTCAGGGAACAACGCTATGTCCGCCCCCATCTCCTTCGCGTGGTGACAGAGTTCGATACCCTTAGCGAGGTTGGCAGAAACATCCATCTCTTCTGCCGTGGACTGAAGCAGCGCAACCTTGATGACTGACATGGCCTCCTTCAAGAGTCACAGAGAGAGCAATCTACCACAATGCAGCTGTCTAACCAAGCATTCCTGGGTGCTCGGCCCCATTGATCATTCTGCCAGTAGAGTATGGAGCAAATGCTGTGAGTTCCCAAGTGAGGCGTGTAGGATGGGTTGTGGAGCCTGGATGAACGATTGGAGAACCTTTGTTCTCACCTGTTCCTGGACCTGAAATCATTTTCCGCACGACACTTGCTGCGCCCGGCTCTCCAGACAAGAACCCGAGGTGAACGTCTGGAGAGCCCTCCGTAAGCGATTTGCGGAATATCCCCTGCCTGCGGCAGATCGCTTTCGTTCACGCCGTTATCGGGAATTGATCCTGAGTCTTCCCGGCCGCTCCGTCCTGGATCACTTCGGAGCCTCGATTAGTCTAGCTCCTAGCCAGCCGATCTCAGAGCTTCTTGCAGTGGACTAGATGAATTGACGGAGATCGGGCTTTCTCCTATAATTTCCTTACCAGGAGGCAGGAGTGAGGAAAGAGGACACACGGCTAGCCGAAGCTTTCGAGACCTCTGGCTCATGGTGGAATCCCGGATTACCTCACGAGGTCCTGCATGGGAGGCTGAGCTACTCTCCTCGAGAAGGAACCTACCTAGAGCTTGATGGCCGCCTAGGTGGCTCGAAGTATAGGGATCATCGGACGTGGCCCATCATCTGCGGAGAAACCCGAACGGGCCAAGCTTGCACATTAGTAGAAGCCTCAGAGGAAACATCCTCAACCGGGCCCCGGTTTGAGACCTCGAAGATTCGTCTGCAGTTGTGTCTTGTTGGGTGCCTAATTGACAAGATCGAGGCTCTTCAGTTCTCATCGGCTCGTGTCGATTACTCGAATCTCACAGCGTGGATGGGACGGCACCCCTTCACGTGGCCAGATCTGCCATCCGTGAACGATCGGAGCTACTCTGTTGCCTACAACCCGCCTCCGGATGTGCGGTTCTCACTGAAAGAATCAGGCTTCACGCAAATACTCGGTTGCTGGTGCAGTTGCGGAGTCGATTCGCCGCAGGAACTGGACCTGCAATTCGGGGAAACTGCAGTGTTCAGACCACGGCAAAAACAAGGGCTTAGATGGTTTCTCAATCGAATGCACGAATTCCGTAACCTGCTTTCACTGTTGATGGTGCAGCCCACGAAGTATGAGAGGATAGATCTGCAATTTAGGAAGCATCTCCACGCAGGTTCTCGGAAGATGATCAAGGACTACGCAAGCCTTCTATTCAGGCAGCCTTGGAGCGAAGTCGAGGTTCGATCTCTCCACAACTTTCGCATTCCACTTGACTACGGGGTCTTGAGGCGTGAGTTCCCCGGCATTCTGGCGAATTGGTATGGAAGATACGGCGAGCTTCGGCCAGTACTCGACCTCTTCTTTCTGCCCGTCTACAACCGGACACTGAATATTGAGTTCCAGTTCCTGGGGCTTCTACAAGCACTTGAAGCGTTCCATCGGAAAGCACTTGGGGGAGTGTACCTATCGGTCAGGGAATATGAGAACACGTACAAGCATCTTGTATCCCAAATACCTGCGAAACTCACGAGTGATCACAAGGCCGCCCTCAAGAGCAGGATACGGTATGGTTACGAGTACTCTCTCCGCAAGAAGCTCTCGGAACTGGTGGATGTCATCACCAAAGGAACGATGTACAGGATCACAGATGGCGAGGATCCACGCCAGTTCCTAAGTAGGATTGTTAATACACGGAACTACTTGACGCACTACGACGAAAGACTGAAACGTGCTTCCATGACTCCGAGGGAGATGATCAAAGCAAATCACTCTCTGACCCTCTTCCTGATGCTACTGATACTCCGTGAGATCCATGTGCCAGTTGATCTTGCTCTGGCCAGGCTAAAGGAGCGGGGGCAACTGCAACACCCCATACTTCTCGACCGGGAGGACCTGCCATAGCGTGATTCTCCATCGACGCCTTGTGCCAACGCCTAGCCTGAAGTTCCTGCGACTGAAACAGCGAAAACTCTATTGGGTTGGTGCGTTTCGCAACAATCGCAGTGCAGCGTTCTGTCTACACTACGGATGCGCAGTTTGGAACGGCTTATGTACCCATCCCGCCACAAGTGAGTATGCCACGTGTTCAAGGGAGATGTCAAGCAGAATCACGCATCTCACATGACTACAAAATGGAGAACTCCTTTATCCTCAATCCCGGATCTCATCTGCATTAACTGCCGATTTCAGCCCCCAAATCGTCAGGAACTTCAGGTTAGTCCTTTCATCGGACTGACATTTTCCCTCGACTGTTAGCTACACGGAATCGTATGTCAACGACACGGTGCTTCCAGGCTTACTGTGAGGCCAGATGGGTGTACTACCTCCCGCGGCGTTCAGTGTTTCCCGTGATTATCTTTTCCGAATTAATCTGGGATCAAAGGCATCACGTAGGCCATCACCGAGAAAATTGAAGCCTAGTACAACTATCATCATAAACAGTCCGGGGAAGGTGGTAATCCACCAGGCGGACCTAAGACAGTCGCGGCCGCTTGCAATGATACTTCCCCACTCCGGTGTTGGGGGTTTGATCCCGACTCCTAAGAAACTCAGACTAGCAGAGAAAAGAATAGCCCAAGGAATTTCCAAGGTGCTAAACACGATAGCAGTGGAAACCGTGTTTGGAAGGATATGTATCAACAGAATTCTAATATGGGATGCGCCAATAGCCCTTGCGGATTCCACGTAAACCTTCTCTTTCTCGACGAGAGCTTCACCGCGCATCAGACGAGCAAAATGCGTCCAACTCACGATTGTCATAGTCACGATCAAAGACACAAGACCCCCACCGAAGCTCCCAGCAATCACGATGGCTAATACCATCGCTGGAATCGCGAGCATGGTATCCACAAACCTCATTATGACGTTGTCAACGACACCTCCGAAGTAACCTGACGCTACTCCAAGAAGGACACCTATAGCTCCTTCCATAACGACAACACCGAATCCAATCAATAGCGCGTAGCGAGCACCATGGACGACACGACTGAAAACGTCTCGTCCGTAATGGTCAGTGCCCATGAAATGCTTTAATGAAGGGGGTTTCAAAAGGGACTGGTAATTCTGCTCAATTGGATCATATGGAGATATCCAGAGCGCAAAAGCAGAAATAACCAGGAAGGCTATGACTATAACCATCCCAACAACAGCAAGGCGGTTCTTCCTGAAGGCCTTACTCAGCAACTTGTATCCCATTTCTTGTCCTTTTTCCTCCTTATTTCAAGCGAATTCGAGGATCTGCCAATGAATACGATACATCAGCCATGTAATTGGCTAGCACAACGATTAGTGTATAGACTAGCGCTGTAGCCTGCACAAGAGGATAGTCCCGCTCAAATACTGCCCTGATTAGAAGTCGCCCCATCCCTGGCCACGCGAAAACGGTTTCCACAATTACTGAACCGCCAAACAGCCAAGGAAGCTGCAATCCAACCATGGTTAGGACTGGAATGAGAGCATTGCGCAGCGCATGCTTGAGTACTACTGTACGCTCGCGTATACCTTTGCTACGAGCAGTAGTGACGTAGTCTTGCAGTAGGACGTTCAGCATGCTGGATCGAGTGATACGAGTAAACGCTCCGGCTCGCGGAAGTCCGAGCGCCAAAGCAGGAAGTAACAGGTGGGTCAACCCCGCCCAAGTCCAAGGAGGACCCCCTCGACCAGAAATGGGTAGCCCCGGAATGCGGACTGCAATTAGCGTCATAAGCATCAAGCCTAACCAGAACACCGGCATTGAGAGCCAGAATAGGGCGCTAATCGTGACTACGTTATCCAGGGTGCTGTATTGGTATACTGCTGATGTGATGCCCGCAAATAGGGCCACGACAAGAGTTATGACAAACGCGGCAATCGTCAGCTCAAATGTCCGGCCGATCCGCTCGCTAACCAACTCCAAGGCAGGGACTCCACTTTTAAGCGAGTTACCCAGGTCACCTACAACGGCCTTCTTGCACCATATCCAATATTGGACAAGGAGGGGCTTGTCCAACCCGAGCTCTCGTCTGACTTCCTGCACGTTTTCTTCAGGGGCGAGAGGGCCAAGCATCTGGCGTGCGGGGTCTCCCGGCGCAAGTCGCATACTGAGAAATACAATTAGGGAGACACCAACCAGAACGGGAATCATTGATAGAGTCCGTTTGACGAAGTACGTTACCATTCTACGCATCACCTTCTGGCCCGGTTTACGCGTCCTCCTGCAGGAAGGATGCGCTGTAAACCACATTTAGCTCCAAACAAGAGAGTACTCTACGTGCCTCCCCATCTGGATAAACTTGTCAACGAATCCGGCGCAGGACATCTTCAAATGCTAGCAGTCAAGGACACTCCCGGCTGCATTCTGAAAAAACGCATCCTGCAAATGGGTGGCGAAAGCAATACAAGCTGAGAGCCCAGTACAGTGCGATACCCCCATCCTTCTTGGTTGGTACTTCCATAGGAGCTTCAAGGTGGCATCGAGCAGTTTCTTATCAGTCGTACCGAATCCGAGATGGGTCCCTCCTAACAACAATTCCAAGGGTCTCTTCCCTACCACTTGAAAGGCATGCTCTATCGTGTTAATCAGTCCAGAATGACAACATCCCAGTACTATCACTAGTCCTTCCGGTCGCGTAAGAATCATGGCGAGGTCGTCTAGCAGGGTATCTTGAACAAAGCCGGCCTCTTTCTTAACGAGGAGATTGGAATCAATCTGTTCGAAGTCCGTTTTCCTTCTGATTTCGCCGGTGGTATACATGTCGTTTGCTATCTTCACCGGCTCCCTCGTGAGGGTGAATCTTGCACCAAGGGACTCTAACTCCTCTTTTACAAAAGGAATCCCGATAAACGAGTAACCGTCCTTGTACCTTATCCACTTGCTCTGAAAAACATCTGGGTGTGCAATGACCTCAACAGGACCAGTCCTTCTTAGAACTTCTCGCAATCCGCCAGTGTGATCACAGTGGCCGTGACTCAAGACGATCTTCGTAATCGACTCCATGTCTATTCCGATCGCGTCTGCATTCCTGACCGCAACATCCGTCTGGCCAGTATCGAAAAGCACTCGCTCTTCTCCATCAATAAGAACAGAAAACCCGTGTTCAGCAACTATCCTTGCTTGCATTACCGCAGTGTTGTCACATAGTGTCGTCAGTTTCATTATTGGCCTTTGCCCCTGTTTTAGGATATGTAGACAGGCTGAACAGCTCTCCCCCTACTGAAGACCAGGTGGATTCTTCTGGTGTTGCTTATGTCTTTGAGTGGATCCTCATCCAGTATCAGCAGATCAGCGTTTTTTGCTGCAGCTACTGTGCCAGTACTACTTTGAACTCCCAGGAACTCTGCTGCTCCGAGGGTTGCGTTTTTTAGGAGTTCGGATTCTGAGATGCCCGCGTCCGCCAGTAGCTCCAACTCTCGATGCAGACTTATGCCAGGGATCACAAAAGGATTTGGTGTGTCTGTTCCAACTCCAATTCGTCCAACCTCATCGTAGAAGAGTTTCACAAAGCGAAGTGACTTCTCAAATCCCGTGCGTACCATGTCCACATCCTCAGAATTGTGCATTCCTACATAGTTGTACGCTTCCCACAACGAAGTCATCTCTGTTGGTACAAGAGCGAGATTCGGATCCTCTCTCTCATCACGGTTATTGAGCCGTGACAGCTTATCGAAAACCGTCAGTGTAGGAACCAAGAGAGTCTTACTGGTCTTGAATAGCTCAATTGTTGATGAGACTTCTTCGGAATCTAGATTGACCTCTTTCGCCCATGCTTTAAAAGGACCAAGGAAATGCCCGTATTCGTCGACGATGGTACGCTTCTGAGCAGGGACGACGTCTTTGGCCAGTGGTAGCACATGTTCGATGGAGTCGATTCCTAGCCGAACGCCTTGGGAGTCTAGGGCCACTTCGCCAAAATGACCAGCAACAGGGAGACCTCTGGAATGTGCTTCACGAATGCAGAACTCGATTAGCTCGTATGGAAGCCGGAAAAGCAATTTGATTCCGTCCACACCGAGTGAAGCTTCTTCTTCAATGACAGCCCTACAGGCCTCCGTGTCTCGGACTACACGTGACAGCTCAGGATAGCGCGGGTCCTTGCCATCAATTAGGTATCCGTAGGTGAAGACCCTGGGACCTTGTTTGTGTCCACCTGCAATCGCATCCCGCATGGGAACAGTCTTCTGTGGAATTGAACCAACGTCTCGGACGCAAGTCACCCCACTTCCCAGGTACAACTCCAGCTCCCCAGCCACACCCATTATGTGAGCATGCATGTCGACAAGACCAGGAAGAACGTACTTCCCCGTAATATCGAGAACCTGAGAGTTATCTGGGTAACCGCCGTCCAAAGTAGGAGATATCCTGTGGATCTTCTCACCTTGAATCCACAGAACGGTCTCCTTCTGGTAACCATCAAACGAGCTATTGATTATATTTCCACCAACAAGGATCGTCGATTTTGGGGCGCTGGGTACGTAGTCACTGATCATGTACTGCCTCCTTAAACCTCAGATATCGAGGAACGCGCGACAGGCAAGAAGAAAGAGTCCCGATCCGGGTAATCCGTCGACCAATACAGGATACACGCCATCATGCGCAGTCACAAGCATAGACCGCGGACCATGCAATCGTAACTGCTGCCACGCGTGGAAAATGGGATTGAAGCATGCCTTTCGCATAAGCAGACGCAAGGACGGGAGACCATCAATTGTGAGCATTCTCCCGCCCTTGCGGAGTCGGGCAGAACTTCACTTCTCGATATACAATTCAAGCCCCAACGCAAGGTCAAGCCACCAGGGGTGGCGGTTGAGGGCGTCAAGACCGCCGATTCGTTTCTTTGCAACCAGGCTATTCCCTCGCACCACAAGTGGGATCACAACCGAATCAGCAACGACCATCTTCTGGGCAATGGCCAGTGCAGAGCTCCGTTCCTCCTCAGTTCGTCCGTTTGTCCCTTCCTCAATGAATATATCAAGAGAGGGGCTGTTATAGCGGTAGGCATTTGGAAAGGGAATCGAGGTGCTATGGCAGATTGACGTGAGGAATACTGGGCCGATGACGTATTTCCAGCCCAACACTGTTATATCAAAGTCTCCAGCCGTCACCTTGTCAATGGCGGCAGCAATGTCGTAGACCTCCAACTCGACATCAATACCGACTTTTGGCAGCAGATACTGAATGACCTCTGCCGGCTTTCCGTAGCGTACAACAGTTGAAGCAAGGAATTTGAGCTTCAGCTCCTGTCCATCTTTGTCTACTATTCCATTCCCGTTCGTATCAACCCAACCTGCTTCTTCGAGCAGCTGCTTTGCTTTCTCCGGGTCGAAGCGTCGGTATTCTGACGCGAATTCCTTGACTCCCGGCCAGTAGCCCGTAGCTGTTGGGGGAACAAGCCCGTATGCTATGTCACCGATCCCATTGAACGCTGCATCAAGAATCGCTTGCCGGTCAATTGCATAACTTAGCGCTCGCCTCACTCGCACATCCTGCAGGACTGGATTCTGCATGTTGCAGCCGAGGAATATGACCCAAGGTGAAGGCTGAAGCAGACTGTTCAATTCCGGGTTCTTGAGGACGTCTGGAAGGAGACTCTCAGCGAGCATGTTTGCGAGGTCAACATTACCATGCTCCAGCTCAGCTGCTCTTGTTCCCGCTTCTGGGATTGGCCTGAAGATAATCGTGTCGAAATATGCAGGGCCCTGGTTATCGAGGAAAGCAGGGCCGTGGTTGTAGTCGTTATTCCTTTCCAAAACAATTCTCTCGCCTCGCACCCACTCCTTGAATACGTATGGACCGGTGCCGACAAGCGCATCGAAGCCGTACCGATCGCCGTATGCTTCACGCGCCCCCACCGGCTCCAATACGTTCCACGGATCAGCCAAATAGTAATGAAGTGTTGGGTAGGGCTTGCTGAGAACGAACTCGAAGGTGTATGTATCTACGACGTTGACTTCTTCGACAGTGGCAAATTGCCAGGCATTCCAATACTCGGCAAATAGTAGCCGCAGAGATTCTGCGATTGTCTCAGCGGTCAATGGTGTCCCATCGTGGAATGAGATACCTTCTTTCAAGTGGAAAGTCCAGGTCAGTTGGTCTTCTGATACCGACCAGGTTTTAACCAGATGTGGTTGAGGTTGAAGATCTGTATCGTACACAAATAGTGTCTCACAAACTAGTCCTATGATACGAAGAACCACGTCAAGTCCTGAGTTGTACGTGTCCAACGTGTCAATTGTCTCTTTCAGCCCAACCGTCATAGTTCCCCCCTCTCGGTCAGCCTGATGAGCATACACGGGCATTGTCAAGACACAACAAAGCACCAGCGCAACACACAGAAGCAAACTCGAGTCTAGTCTACTACGTATCATGGTACCTCCTTTTTAATAGAAAGATGCTCAAAATCGTTGGCTAGTTCGTAACAGCTTGACCAAATCCCACCCCCTTCCATCTCAGAGATGCGCTTGACTAGATACTCACAGCGTGGTAGAATTCCACTAGACATGTCAGTAAGATTTTACAACAGGAAACGCATGATGTCAAGAGAGCCAAAGCTCCAAACCCGGGGCGCGAAGTACAGCAGGAGGTAGGACATGACTCTGCTAGCGAAGAGTTCCTCTAGAGATGAAACGGAGATGAGACAAAACGGCATCGGGAAACAGAAACCATGGCTGTTGCGTGACCGGGTACATTCTGAGCTTAGGGAAGCACTTCTCTCCGGGAAACATATACCCGGCGAGATGCTCATTGAAAGCGTGCTTGCTCAGGATTTCGGCGTGAGCAAGACACCCGTCCATGATGCATTGCATCGCCTAGCCGAAGAAGGCATGCTGAAAGCAATCCCAAGGACTGGTTATCTAGTGGAATCGATTAGTGAACAAGATGTGAGGGAGGACTTCCACCTTCGCCTTCTCCTCGAAGTGGAAGCAGCACGCTTGGCCGCGAAACGTATTTCGGACAGCCAATTGGAGGAGCTCAGAGAACGAGAACGAAAACTACATCACGGGGGATTCAAAGACCCGATACAATGTAACAAGTGTTTCCACGTTCGAATTGCTCGTATTGCCGGCAACCAAAAGATGGCACAGATCATCGAGAACATACTTGACCGCTTGGGACGTAGGTTAAGACTAGATCCCCACATGATCGAGGCGGGATTTTCAAAGGAGCACGAACGTATCCTTTTCGAACTGGAGGAACGAGATGCGAACAAAGCCAAAGAGGCAATGAGAGATCACATAGTACAGACAGAAGAGCGACTTCTGCATTCGCGCAAATGAGGGTTGCCGACGTTGTGAAAGGATTGGTGACACCGTGGACTTGCCCCGAGTGTAGCGCGGGGATTTTGACCGATAGAAGGGGAGAGGTCATGTCAAAAAAAGCGGTATCGACCGGAGGAGATCATTGCCAGACCGCGTGAGGTAGAAGTACTGTTGGCTCAAGGGGTGAAGGTCACCATCGAACGAATGCTGCCTGAAGTGATACAGTTGCACATGAGGAATGCCAGCATTAGTCCAGAAGCACTTGGCATAAAGGAGATACAAGAGGCTATGGAGAATCGAGATGCGCACACAGAAAGGCATCTCAGCTGGGAACACATTCGTCATTCCAAAGAGCGCGTGCTGGAGAGACTCATTAGGCAAGCGGGCAACGAGGAGATCCAGGAGAACTAAACGTGAACTAGTCAGGCGATTCGTCGGAAGCCATCAGGTTCCCGCGATGACGAAGGAGGAAGCCGGATGTACAACGTGGAGACTGACGTTCTGATCGTCGGCGGAGGCGGTGCGGGTTTCCGTGCCGCGATTGGGGCACGAGAGAAAAGGACGACAGCCACCCTCGTCAGCAAGGGCCCGTTGGCAAGGTCGGGGGCCAGCCCGATGGCCGGAGCCGATCTGACCGTTCACGGACGAGGGATGCGTATGGCCGGCTTCTTCGGTGAGCCGCGGGACAGCGAAGAGAAATTCTTCAGTGATATTGTCCATCATGGATGTTTCCTGAACGACCAGCGCCTTGTCGAGATCTATGTTCATGACGGTCCGGACCGGTTGATGGAGACCCTCGCGTGGGGATGCAAACCAAACTTCTGCGACGAGCGGGCGGTCTTCACCAGCGGGACTGGCATCATGGATGCTCATTTGAGGCAGGCAAAGCGCGTGGGTGTTGATCTCCTGGAGGACATAGCGATTCTCGATCTGTTCGTCGAGGATGGACAGGTCGTCGGAGCCCTTGGGATCGACATCCATACGGGCGAATTCATCACGTTCCACAGCAAAGCGGTGGTTTTGGCAACCGGCGGATGGCACAAGGCCTACACTCCGGTGACAGGATCGAAGGAGCTGACCGGCGATGGGGTCGCGATGGCCTACCGCGCAGGAGCTGCGGTTGGAAACATGGAGTTCGTCACGTTCGCCTGCAACGTGCCTCTGTGGCCTCCGATTTGGCGCGGAAGCATTGTCACCTACGTCATGAGCATGCTATGTGGGGGTACCCTCGTAAACGGTAAAGGTGAGAGATTTCTCGAACAATACGACCCGGAGGTCGTTTCCACGGCCTCCAAAACCGAATGGAACAAGAGCTTCTTCTCCAACGTAGCGGCGCGAGAAGTACGAGCAGGCAAGGGCACGCCCCACGGTGGCGTGTACTACGTCGTTGGTGACACGCCGTGGGAGGTCTTCCACGCGAACGCAATGCGTTCCTATCCCAATTGGCAGTTCAAGGGAGTCGACTTTTCCGAAATGGGGCGGATGCTCCGTGACGGTGAAGGGATAGAGGTCGGGGGCGCCGCCGAGTATTTCGAGGGTGGGGTTTGCGTCGATGAGAGCTTCGCGACCGCTGTTCCCGGACTCTATGCGGCCGGCGAATGTGCCATCAGCCTGTTCGGCGCCAATCGTGTGGCGGCCGCAACGATGGAGATGCTCGTGAGCGGGGCCATTGCTGGCTGGGCAGCGGCTGAGTATGCGCAAAGCACAACCTTTCCAGCGCCGAGCTCCTCTCAGGTCAAGGAACTTCAGCAGAAGGTCGAACGCCCTCTGCACCAAACAAAGGGACCTCTGCCCGGCCAGCTTCGCAAGCGTCTGCAGCTGGAGGCGTATGAGAAACTGGGGCCGGTGCGAAACGAGGAAGAACTGAAAGTGCTCCTGGGTTTCCTCACGGAAGCCCAGCGAGATGAGCTTCCGAAGCTGTCGACAACTTCGAAGGGACGCTTATACAACAAGGAGTGGTTGGAGTCTCTGGAACTCGAGAACATGCTTCTAGTTATCGAATTATCGGCCAGGTCGGCGCTGGAACGAACGGAGAGCCGGGGAGTCCATTATCGCGAGGATCATCCAGACACCGACAATGATCAGTGGCTCCGGGAAGTGGTCATGAAGGAGAAGGTCGGCGCTCCGGCTGCGAACACACGCCCGGTTAAGCAGACATCGCTTGACCTACCTACCGGCAAGATCCCTTACTTGGAGATGGTCAAGCAGATGATGGCGGCCCACTCAGACGTTGGGGGTCACCACTAGAGGCTGTGGCGTCTCGCCAGAAGGAGGCAACAACTGTGAACAAGACCGTCGAAGTGAAAGTGTACCGATTCGATCCGGCCGTTGATGAGTCGGGATACTACCAGACCTTCGAGGTCCCCCTAGTTCAGGGGATAAGCGTGATGGATGCCCTCGACTACATCTACGAGAACCTGGATGGCAGCTTGGCCTACTACGACCACGCCGCCTGCAACCAGGGGATCTGCCGTCGCTGTCTAGTGCAGATCGACGGCAAGCCGGGGCTGATGTGCCAGACCCTCGTCCAGGGGAACCTGACCGTCGAACCTCTCCCCAAGTTCGAGGTCGTCAAGGACCTCGTCACGAAGAAAGGAAGCAAGACAGATGCCTAGATCGATGCCGTTGAAGAAAGAGGAGTTCGAGCAGCGGATCAAGCGAACCAAACGGCTGATGACGGAAAGAGGGTTCGACGGGCTCGTCGCCTTCTCCTGTTATCAAGAGCGCCAGGGGCACGTGGCGTATCTGACCAACCACTTCATCTCCTTCCCGAACGTCATGAGCCACATGGGGTTCGGGCACGCCGCGGTCGTGGTTCCGTCGAACAGCGCTCCGGTCCTCATTGCCCCGATGGGGTATGAGCCCGAAAAGGTCTACGGGATCGATGAGGCAAAGACCGGCTTCAATCTCCTGACGGATCTTATCGCCGCGTTGCAGGAGAAAGGGTTGGAGAAAGGCAGGCTTGGCGTGGCCGGGACAGACGTCATCCCGGCGGAATACTACCACAAACTCGCCGACGCCTTGCCCCAAGTGAAGATCGAGCCGGCCAACGATCTGCTGGAATCACAGCGAGCCATCAAGAGCCCAGCCGAAGTGGCGCTCTTGCGCGAAGCGACGCACATCGCCGATGTGGGGCTCGAAGCGAGCATGAAGGCCGTGCACGAAGGAGCAAGCCAATTCGACATCGAGCTGGCAGCGCGCCGAGCAGCCCTCGATGCAGGCGCCGATTTCATCCCGCGCGTACGCGTGGCGAACGGGAAAACGATCAGCACGCTGGGTTGGCCAATGGTCAAGGATCGGAAACTGAACAAGGGAGACCTGGTCTACCTTGATTTCATTGGGTGGTACGGTGGATACGGGTTTGATAATTCCCGCGTCACCGTCGTCGGAAAGCCAAGCGGCCAGCAAAGGAACTTCCTTGAGCACCTGGTTGAGGTGACGGAATGGATGATCGATGTACTAAAACCTGGTAAGGAGATTGAGTTTTGCTATACCGAGTCCCGGGCACGGACAATCATGCCGTTCGGACACGGGATCGGCCTGGAGATCTGCGAGAACCCGTGGGTCACTCTGGGCCGGCCCGTCACACTCGAACCGAACATGGTGATTTCGATCGAGCCGATCGTCATCTCCCGTGAGATGGGCGGGATGAACATCGAGGATACCGTTCTTGTCACAGAGAGTGGCATCGAGGTGCTCAATCAGTGCACACGGAGGTTTTGGTAAGGGTCGCCCAGCGACGAAAGGAAGGCAGATGACCGAAGAGCAGCGGATGATCCCTCTGGAGGAAGCAGAGCACGAAGTCGCCCTTACCAGTCGGCGGATCGCCCTTCTTCACCTGGCGTTCGCGAAGACTCTGATCTCCGAGTTCGGCGAGGAGAAGGGAACCCAGTTGATCGTGAAGGCGATCAAAGCATACGGCAGACAGGTTGGAAAAGAAGCGCGTGAAGCGGTGCTTGCTCAGGGTCTAGAACTGACCCCCGTCAACTACTCAGCCGGTCCTGCACGGGGTCTTCCCAAATTCGGGATGCACACGAGAATTGAGGACGTCATGGTGGGTAGTGAACCTCGTTTCCGAGCGTTCGGTTGCGTGATGGGCAAGGTGTGGAACGAGCTCGGGGAGGGGAAGCTTGGCAGGCTCTATTGTCTTGTCGACCCTGCCAAGTTCATGACATTCAACCCGGACTACAAACTGGCACACGCAAAGGCTCTCCCAGACGGCGATCCGTACTGTGAGTTCTGCATCCGCAAGACGACAGAGCAAGAGCGGTGGGATTTCGCATCCGATGATGCGGAGTGGACATACATCGATAGATGTGCTGAAAAGGAAGTTGTTGAGTAAGTGCAGCATCTGGGTACTTGCCCTTGATGTTGCTTCAGTCGGCTTAGTACCGATGGAGGGTAAGCAGCATACGAATCTGAAGGGTATCCTGATGTTCGAAAAACTGGGTGTTGCAGTGCGAATACGGAAAAGAAATTACGCAAAGGGATCTGCATGAAGCTACATGTCCACTCTAGCGCTTTCTGACCCCGCACTTTCCATGTGGAGAAGAAACATCGTATGGGTCGATGCACATGGAGTGGTTTGGTGCAACGTGCTCTTGTTGTCGGAAAACTGCTCGTGCAGCGGACCCAGGAGACTATGTACTCCTCCCTTTGCAGCTTGAAGGATTCAAGACACCTGTGCCACTTTTTGATGTTTAATTAAGGAATATGAGAAACACAAAGAAGATCTATATTGGTGGTAACGTCATGCTCCCATCGTTTGATGGGTACATACGCGATGCTCTGCTTATAGAAGAAGACGGTGTGCTGAAGTCCGTTGAATCAAGAGTGGAATTGCCGAGGGACTGTTCCGCTGAAATAGTAGATGTTTCTGATTGCTATGTCATTCCTGCGCTTTTCGATTTTCATATGCATCTAACCAATGGATGGATTGCCAATGAATTGGAGATGTACTTGAGGTTTGGCATAGCAGGCGTAAGAGACATGGGTAGCACGGCGAGCGATACTGTGAAAGTCTCGGATCAAATTGATAATGACAAGGTCCTGGGCCCGAGTGTCTACTCATTTGGAGAACTTGTGGATGGACCCAATCCTCGTTGGCCAGAGATATCATTTGTACCTCGGACTCCAGAAGATGTAGCAAGTCATGTCAAGAGATGCAGGAAGCTTGGGCTCACAGGGGTCAAGTTCTATCATAAACTTAGCAGGAATCTGCTACAACACGGGTTGAAGGAATGTCGAGCGCAAGGACTGCTTTCAGCCGGCCACCTGGGTGATGAAGTGAAGGTGTCTGAGGCAATTGAAATGGGAATTGACTTCATCGAGCATGTGGGTACCCTGACAGCTGATCTAGTTCCACAGTCGGCCTTGCGCGAAGAAGATGGATTCTGGCACTATTACAGTCCCTTCTGGGCTTGGAGCGAGCACGTTCAACTCGATTCACCCAAGATCGAGGCTCTCGTCAGGCGTTTCAAGGCCACCGAGACTGTGCTAGTTCCAACTCTAGCTATCTATGAAGCAATGGCGTATGCAAACAGTCCGAGAATAACGTCCAACGCCTATCTTGCATTGCTTGAGGAATCAGTACGTCGCGATTGGGAAGAGGCAATGGTGCGGATAGGTTTTGAATCCCATCATTACGATATTGCACAAGAAGCTTTCCAGAAGATGAAGGCCTTCGTAAAGATATTCAATGACATGGGTGGCGAAATTGGCGTAGGCACTGATGCGCCGAATCCATTTATTATTCCTGGAGCAAGCTTGCACCGTGAACTCGAACTGCTTGTAGAAGCAGGTGTTCCCGCCGAGATTGCCTTGAGACAAGCCTGCCTGAAGCCAAGTAAATGGCTAAGGGCGTCATCCGACTGGGGTGTATTAGAACCTGGGAAGAAAGCCGACTTCCTTGTATTACGGCGTGATCCACTATGCGATATTAGCGCAATTAGTGACTTTGAGGTCTTTGTGGCGTCGGGAACGGTGCGAAAATGAGTTTTCTCGGAGGATACTGAAGGGAAATCGAACGAAATGAGGCTCGCATGACACGGAGACTTACAATAGACAACATCAGGGAACATGTCGTGGGGATCAACGCGCAAGTACCGTTGCTGGATGGAACTTGTCGAACGTACATCAATTTCAACAATGCTTCGACGACCCCGTGCCTAAGACCGGTTCTTGATCGGGTGACGGAGTTCTTGCGCTGGTACGGGAGTGTCGGACGAGGGGCAGGGTTCAAGAGCGAAGTTTCGTCGAGCGCGATGGAAGAAGCACGTCGGATCATTGCGTCGTTTGTGGGGGCCGACCCGGACGCTCACACGGTTCTGTTCACGAAGAACACGACCGAAGCGATCAACAAGCTTGCCCACCGTTTCCCGTTCTCTCGTAGCGATGTGGTGTTGTGTTCTATGATGGAGCACCACTCAAATGACCTTCCATGGCGTGCAGCTGCCAACGTGGACTATATCGAGGTGGATGAGTATGGCCGGCTGGACCAACAACACCTCAGCCGCCTACTGTCGGACTACGCTGGACGCGTGCGCCTGGTCGCGATCACCGGCGGCTCCAATGTGACAGGCTACCTTAATCCCATTCGTGAAATCGCCAAACTGGTTCATGATGCCGGCGCACAGTTGCTGGTCGATGCGGCACAGCTCGCCGCCCATCGTCGCATCGATATGGGGCCTCCAGGAAATCCACAGAGCATCGACTACTTGGCGTTCTGCGCTCACAAGATGTATGCGCCCTTTGGCGTTGGAGTTCTGGTCGGACTCAAGGACGCATTCCTTCAAGGCTCCTCGGATTGTGTGGGAGGAGGCACTGTCGATCTTGTCACCGTCGACGATGTTCAGTGGTCCGGGCTCCCAGAGAAGGAAGAGGCAGGGACTCCGAATGCAGTCGGTATCGTCGCGCTGGCCGAGGCGATTCACTGCCTACAGCAGATAGGGCTGGGGCAGATTGCAGAGCATGAGGCGCTTCTCACAAGCCGTCTACTAGAGGGCATCCAAGACGTTGACAGCATATCGGTTCGCGGTGACCGAGACCCGAGCAAGGCACCACAGCGGTTGGGCGTTATCCCGATTGCAGTCAAAGGGATGCCACACCAGCTCGTGGCCGCCATTCTGTCAATTGAGGGTGGAATTGGTGCTCGTAGCGGTCTTTTCTGTGCACACCCCTATACGCTGGCACTCCTTGATTATCCGTCAAGGGACATCCCGCGGCTGAAGCAAGAGCTGAAAACAGGAATCCGCGTTCATCTTCCGGGTTTTACACGTGTCAGCTTCGGAATCTACAACACAGAAGCCGAAGTCGACACACTAGTCGAGCTTCTCCTGAAGCTCCCAAAGGGCGAGTTTGAAGGGAAGTACACACAGGATGAGCGATCGGGTGCGTTCTTTGCTGAGGGCTTCAGAATAGGAATTGAAGATAGCTTCGTACTAGGAGGATAGCCGAAGTGACCTGGTGTCACCAAAGCGCGCCTTCTTTCCGGGTAACTATTCACCCAACTGAAGCGTTCCTCTGTCTAGGGGGTTGAAGTAGACCGGACAAGCTACCGGACTGCACGTGCACTACAGCTCACCATGAGAGGGAACGAATGTAATAGACATAACATT
>Ga0307433_1000967_pt1 | contig 17758 bp, 23 predicted proteins | sample SalMarWE160210MG_FD_202166 | JGI IMG/M metagenome (GOLD analysis project Ga0307433, IMG submission 202166) | Salt marsh sediment microbial communities from the Plum Island Ecosystem LTER, Massachusetts, United States - WE1603-210 | ecosystem: Environmental > Aquatic > Marine > Intertidal zone >... | reverse complement strand
AGGTTCTTCAATTCGCTGCTCTTGAAACTGAGCCTGAGAATATTGTTGGCAACGCTTTTTAGCTATACTAATCATCTCTTTACTAATATCTAATCCTAAAATCCTACTTTCAGGCCCAACTTTTTTAGCCATAAAGTACTCTATCTTGCCAGTCCCTGAACCTAAATCCAGAATATTCTCTCCGGATTTTAAATCCATTTTTTCAATCACCTTTTTAATAAAATGAGGATAACTGCCTAAAAAAATTAAGCTTATCATTAAGTCATAATACCTGGCTTCTTTTGGTCTAACTTCTACTTTTGATCTTTTAGATGACATTTTGTTTTCTTCTCATTGTTGTTATTTTGTTGGGTATAAAGGTGGCCAATCAAGTTTGCCCAAAGCCAACTCTTGGTTTTTTCTGTAAGAGTTGTAATTCTCCCTGTATTTTATATAACCGGTTGCCATATCCTTATCAATCAGCGTCCAGAGGTGGGTTACGGCAATAATTATCGCTTCAGGCCTGGGCATACAGCCGGCTATCCAGCCATCTATAGGGATATACTTATCCAGATGCTTAATCGTGTTATAAGAATCCCAGTACATTCCGCCATTGATGGGGCAAGAGCCAAAGCCTATTGTGTATTTTGGTTCATACATCTGTTCGTAAGTCCTTATAATAGGCCTTAAGGTTTTTACTGAGACATACCCCGTAATTAGGAAGAGATTTGCTTGTCTGGGCGTAGCGACAGGGATTATACCGAATCGCTCCGCATCCCAGCGTGAGGTTATGACCGGAGGAACTTCAATAATTCCACAGCCGGTACAAAAATATATCGCGTGCAGCGAATATTTATTCGCCATCTTGGCAGGGGCTTTAAGCCATTTTGTAATCTGGTTTCTATCCAACTTTCAACTCCTGTAGCACGGGCTTTTAGCCCGTGGAAACACGGCCAAGATGGCCGTGCTACATTAAAGTCATAATCAGACCTAAAAAAGCCAGCAGTGTCGGCCACTTCCACAAATATTTAATTGCTTGTTCAATCCTAAACCTTGGGAAAACAGCATTTATACATAGGCCAAGCATAAATACTACGAGCATTTTTACAAAAAAGTAAAATATATTATCTGCTCCCCCCAGAAACAGATTTACGAAAAGAGCAATGCTGATAAACAGAACAAAAGCGTGTTCAATAGCAGCCAGTGCCAAATATTTGCCGCCGTATTCCACCATCGGTCCGGAAGATATCTCCTGCGGTGCCGAAGTCATATCAAAAGGCCTTATGCTAAGTATCGCAGGCAAAATAAGAAAATAAGAAAGGCCTGACAAAAATAATGGCCAAGAAGCAATTGACCAACCTGTACTCTGCTGAACGTTTACCATTTCCACTATAGAAATTGTTTTATAATGCGTCATTACCGACAGCAGCACAAGAAGCAGAGGCACCTCATATCCCAAACTCAGGATAAGCTTTCGTGAGATGCCGATACTGATATTAGGATTAGCTCCCTGTCCTCCTGACAAGGCAAGACCTAAAGGGGCGAGCAACATGATATAAAGAATCACCAGCAGACCACCTGAGTTACTTAAAGGGCACATTCGGCCAAAGGGGAGAAATAAAACCACCACGATAGAGCCAGCTAAAGAAAGGACTATCCCTAAGTCGAACATACGGCCGTGTGATACACTTTTTTGATAAAACAATCTAATCATATCGATAACCGGCTGGATAAGAGGAGGGCCATACCGCCAGTGGATTCTTGCCATAATCTTCCTGGCTAAACCCAAAAAGAATACCCCTACTATGAGTGCTAAAACGGGAGACAAAATTATCTGTGTAATTTTTACTACCATACTTTCCATCTCATTTGGACGAAAATTAACAACGATAGAAACAATATTATGTACATTACATAGTGACCTACATCTCCGCTGTATATGTGCCTTACGCTGCCGGCAAAACTTCGCACCGAAGAAGCAATCCAATAATAAAACTCATCTATCACGTCCCTCAAAAAAGGCTTTATCATTCTATACAACGGATTATAGAATTCAGCAGTGTAATGATATTTATCCACCGGCGTATATGCACCGGCTGCGTAACTATCATCATGAGCAACCGATACTGATTTTGCGCCCAGACGAAACAGTATCCAGACAATAATCCCCGCTGCCAAAACGGCAGAGAAAATGTTTATTGTATTTAACGCTCCGGTTTCCGAGGTAATTCCCCATAAGGTTACATTTAAGGATTCAAAACCAAAAGAAGTCCCGATTGAATTGATAACTTTGAGGGGGATACCTGGAAGGATACCGAAGAGAAGAATCGCAAGCGATAAAACCATCATAGGTAACTGCATGCTTAAAGGCGATTTCTGTATATCTTTATATTTTTCAGGAAGCTGTCCCAGGAACACATTATGAATCAACTTATATGAGTAAAGTATTGTACCCCAGGTCCCCACCAACGCGCAAAAGGCTAAAAATGGAGAACCCTCAAGAATTAAGGTCTTATAGATTAACCACTTGGAGACAAACCCATTGGTCAAAGGAACTCCAATCAATGCACAAATGCCCACTAAGGTAGCGATGAATACTACAGGCATTTTCTTAGCGAGACCACCTAATGAATCCAAATCTCTAGTGTGGGTCCTGAATTCGACTGCACCTATAGCCAAAAACAGGAGTGCTTTAAACAACGCATGATTAAAGAAGTGAAATATGCCTCCTGCCAGAGCTAAGTTCGTTCCAAAGGCAATTCCCAAGATTATATAACCTGCCTGTCCGATAGTAGACCAGGCTAATAGTCTTTTCGCATCCGTTTGCAGCATAGCGATAAATGTAGGGATAATGATGGTAACAGCACCCAGAAAACAAAGCACCGAATGAAAGCTAAAGATACCACTGCCCAAGCCGAGAAAAAGCTTTAAGCCCATTATCACATATAGCAAAAGCAGAAAGCCATAGGTTCCCATCTTTATAAGTATTCCGGAAAGCACCGCAGAAAATGGGGCAGGCGCCTCAGAATGGGCATCGGGCAGCCAGGTATGAAATGGCAGGACCGCATTCTTAATCCCGAAAGCAATACCAAAAGCGGTCAAGATAAACAGGATATACCCGGATGAGGCAGAGCCAACCACAGAAGCAATCTGTGATATATTCAAAGTGTTAAAAGAAACATAAAGCGATAATATACCGATGAGCATAGCTAAGGAACCGGCGATTGACATAACGATATATTTCATTCCGGCAGCTAAGGCGGGTCCTCGGTTATAACTTATAAGCAGAAATGTAGACCAGCTCATTATTTCCCAGAAGATGAAAAGGGAAACTAAATCGCCAGAGAAAACAATTCCAAGCATAGCTGCATTAACAACAAGCATCATCAAATAATAAAGGTCGGTTCCTTCTCTACCTTTTACATAGCTTAAAGAAAAAATCACAGAAAGTGCCCCCAAAGCAGATATGGCAATGGCAAAAAACCAGGAAAGCATGTTTAATCGCAAGATAAGAGGAATGCCTAAAAATCCCGAATAAAAAGTCTTTTCCACAAATCTGCCGTAAAGACAGGCGATTATAGCTACTAAGGCTAAAGAAATGATAACTGCAAAGGAATCTCTAAGTCTGTGAGAAATCTTCCCTAAAAGATAAGTTAACAACGCGCCGCCAAAAGCAATTATTAGTAAAATCTCCAGACTCATCCTAAAACGTTCCCTTATAACCTACTTAACTCATTTAACTTACGCTTTATGACTTCTAACGCGGCTATGGTTCCGTCGCCAACGGCTATAGTAATCTGTCTGTGTCTTTTATCTCGAATATCTCCGGCTGCATATACGCCTCTGATATTAGTTTCCATTTGTGGGCCCGTAATAATATAGCCATATTCCGTCAATTGTATTGGCACATTTTTTAAGAAAGTACTATTAGGGACAAGCCCAACGAATATAAAGATACCATCACGCTCTAATCTAATACGTTGATTTGTTTTGAGATACTCCGCTTCTACGACCATCTTGTTTTCTTTTTTGTAGAAGGCGCGGGGTTCATGAGACCACAGAATATTGACCTTCGGATTCGTGGTGACCTTATTCGCCGTGATTTTTTCAGCCTGCAGCTCGTCAAATTGATGAATGACGGTAATGGATTTTACAAACTGTAAAAGCAGCAAGGATTCTTCCATAGCGCTGTTTCCACCTCCGATCACAAAGATATCTTTGTCTTTATAGAATTCGCCGTCACAAGTGGCACAATAAGATACGCCACTGCCCTTATAATCTTTTTCACCTGGAATGTTCAGCAGTCGGGGAGATGAACCGGTAGCGATGATTACAAATTCTGTAGTAAATTTTTCTTTATCGTCAAGTTCTACCCATTTTTCTTGGTCGCTAAGGTGAAAGGCAGTGATATCTGCTGCGAGCTTGAATTTGGTGCCATAATTTTCCGCTTGTTTTCGCATATTGCCTGCCAGCTCGTGCCCGGCAATGGGTTCGACGAAGCCAGGATAATTGGCTACCTGGTGAGTGGTCTTCACTTGACCGCCGGCAGACGACTCATCTATCACTAAAGTTGAAAGAGCTGCTCTTGATGTATAGATAGCTGATGCCAAGCCTGCGGGCCCGGCCCCGATGATAATCACATCATATTTCTTTATATTTTTGCTCATTGCAATCATTACTTTAAATCAAATGAAAATTACGCAAAAACCTCATCGATGACGCTCTTTACTTCTTTTGCCGATTGAATACTGGAGGTGGCTTTCACTACTTTTCCATTACGGTAATAAATAGTGTACGGCAGCCCCCAAAATTTTCGGCATTCTGGTAAACCTTTGATGATTGCAGCATCAGGGGTATCAAAATCCATATCCCGAAATTGAATATCAGGGTATTTTTCCTGAAAAATTTCAAATATGTCGTATACCGGGATACACATAGGTCCCATTCTTCCACAACAGACCGCGACTTTTTCGTTGTTCTCAATTAACTCTTTAAGTTGCTCTTCACTTTCGATATGCTCTAAACTAGTTTGAAGCATTTGTTGCACCTCTTTTCCTGTTCTCCATCATTTCTACAAAATACTGCCCAGCACAGCCTTAATATATTCACTCCTACTTAAAAGCTCTGTAGCAGCCGAGTTCAGAATGCCGGTAACCAATTTTGGATATATGCCAACAATTACAATCAGGGCCACGAAGATAAACATAGGGAGCAAGGCAACAATAGGAGCTTCTTTTCTTCCCGGATTGGGTTTTTCTCCCTTAAAATATAGAACCTGGACAACACGGAAGAAATATGCCCCTTCAATTACCGTACCTAACAGGGCAAGTCCAATAAGCGCGCAGAAGTACGTTTCTTTAGTAGCCAGGGCGGCTCTAACAACTAAAAATTTGCTGGGAAAACCTATAAAGGGTGGCAGCCCTACGAGTGAGAATGCGCCAATGGTAAAAGCTAAGCAGGTAAGTGGCATCTTCCTGCCCATTCCTTCTAAGGCCGAAATTTCCATCGAGCCAGCTCGATAAATCATATACCCTGCTGCTAAAAACAGAAGTGCCTTGCTTAGAGTATGACTTACCAGTTGGAATAAACCGGCGGTTACTCCATAAGAGGTAGCTATGGCCAAGGCAAACAGGATTAAGCCTATTTGGCCTATGCTGGAATAGGCCAGCATCCTTTTGATGTTGTTCTGGCTAAAAGCGCACATCTCACCTACTAAAAGAGTTAAGATTCCTAAAAATGCCAGAAACAGCAAGAAGCTCTGAGCACCAAATATAGTAAATACTACCCTGACCACGGCATAAAGGCCCACCTCAATGGCTATGCCGGATAGAATCGCGCTTATAGACGATGGAGCTGATGAATGGGCATCAGGCAGCCAGGCGTTCAAAGGAAATATAGCAGCTTCGACTCCCAAGCCGGTAATAATTAAGACCATAGGAACAAAAACTGATATGGGACTAACTGATTTTATGTTCTGGGCAATATCAGCCATATTGAGTGTCCCGAAAAGGCCGTAAAGCAAGCCTATACCAATAAGCAAAAGGCTTGAGCCGACCGCCCCTTGAATCAAGTATTTTACCGCTGACTCGATTCCACCCTTATCTCTTAGGTAAGCTACGAGGGCATAGGATGAAATGCAGAGAATTTCAAAGAAGACAAAGAGGTTGAATATATCTCCCGTAAGAACTACACCAGTGGCACCGGTAAGCAGCAGCAGATAAAGCATATGGTATTTTTCGGTAGGACCTTCCTTTACCCCGCCCCTTTCTACATCGAAGAAGCTCTTAGTAGTAAAAGGAGCGGGGTGAATGTAATCCAGTGCATAGATAGAAACCAAAAGACCTACTAAAGCAATGATAGCAGAAAACAACACGCCCACCGGCCCAGCTACAAGATTAATACAGAATGGAGGTTGCCAGCCACCAATAGAAACAATTACAGGATTTTCCAATACTTTGGCAAGTAGCAATAGGGAAACAACAAGGTTAAACACAAGTGCTGCCGGCGGAATATATTTAACCGCAGGTCTCCAGAAAAGGGCAAACAAAGGAATGGTAAAAGCCAAACCCAAAGGCACTGCAATAAGAAGTACAGGGTTTACCATTTTTGCTCCCTTATTTTACGAAGGTTAAGTGTTCCATAATGCTGATATAATCTGATGGCCAATGAAAGGGCCAATGCCAGGACTGCTACGCCAATTACAATAGCTGTCAGAACCAATGCCTGTGGTACCGGGTCGACCATATACTCAGAGTCTATCCCAGATCTGGAAAAAATGGGGGCGGTTCCTTTTGTGATGTAACCAACGGAAATCAGAAATAGATTCACCCCTGTATCCAAAATGCCAAGACCAACGATGACTTTAATAAGATTATGTTTGACCAGAATGATATAAAGCCCAATTAGTATAAGGCCGAAGGCCCCTATGTAATAAATGTAACTATCTAAAAAATTCAACGTGTCGTCAACTTTCCTCAATTAGGTTGTCAATAATACCGGCCAATTCTGAGCCGACCTTGAATCCAATTGCAATATAAATAATGGGGATAATGCCAGCACTAAGGAGCGCGTTCGCTGTACCCTTGGGCAAGAAGTTTAAAAGGAAATAGCCGCCAAATGCTAAACCAAGCAGGCCTATTACTACAAAGGTCAGACCACCTAAGGACTCTGCAAGGTTAGATGCAACCCGGCTTATTCTTCTTTCCCGGCAGCCCAGATAAATCAAAAGAAAGCCGGATGCAATAATCGCCCCTCCTTGAAAACCTCCTCCGGGAGTAAGGTGGCCATGGATAAAAATATAGGTGCCGAAAACGAGAATAAGAGGGAACAGAAGCCTGCATCCGGTATAGAGCACCAAGCTGGCCGGTTGTACTTTTCGCATTTCTCCTTTTACACCGGTTGTTAGCACCGCACCCAAGCCGATTGCAGCAATGAATAAAACCGTAACCTCACCTAAAGTATCGAAGCCGCGATAACTTACCACAACTGAGGTAACTATATTGGTGGCTCCAGTTTCTTTTACGCCTTCGTTAATATAATGCCTACCTACTTTTGTCTTTGGTACGCCGAAAGGAATCTTTGCCAGTGACAGGCTGATTCCAAAGGCTATTATTACTAATAAAAGGATGCTGATTATCCTTCTCATTCCTCGTACCTCTTTGTTCTCCTGATAGCAATAATAAAGATGGCCGCAGTTAATGCCGCACCGATGGACGCCTCAGCCATCGCTACATCCGGAGCCTGAAGAAAGTAGAAAAGTATCGAAGCAATCAAACTTACCAAAGCTGCGGTGATTACCGCGCTAATTAAGTCTCTAAAAACAGAGGCTGCGACGGCTCCAACAAGCATTAAAACTACTAAAAATGAAACAAAGACAATCATTCCCTCTCCTTATATTCTTCAAACTCATCGGCCTTATCCACAACGCTTCTATCACACAAAGAAACACCGCTTTTGCGAGATGCCCGTCCTAAGGCGTGGTTAGAAATAGGATTAGTAATAAGAATAAACAAGGCGATAACTAATGTTTTCGGTAACCAATCAGGCTGCATTATCCCAATGCCAACGATGGTTAAGAAAGCTCCCAGGGTTGTGCACTTTGTTCCTGCCTGAAGACGGTTGTAGACATCCGGCAGCCTGAGTAAACCCAGACTTCCTAAAAAAAGGAATATTGTCCCGATTGCCGTAATGATAATCCCTATAATCTGCATTAAATTCCCTTTTCCAGAAATCTTGCAATAGCCACCGAACCGATAAAGGTTAGAACCGCATAAACCAAAGCGACATCTAAATAAACATATCTTTCAAAGATGAAACCCAAGAAGACAAGCAAAGCGGTGGTAATCGTAGCTATGGTATCCACCGCTACCGCTCGGTCCGAGGCAGTGGGGCCCTTGAGCATACGTAAAAGGCACAATGAAATCGCCAGCCCTATAATCGCAAGAAAGATAGTTTCACTCATATAAAATACTCACATCTATTATCTTATTTGTATATACAAATAAGGCGATAGATATACCCAAAAAATTATTTCCTCTTAATTATTTCCACAATTTTTCTTACTCGCGCATCAATTACTCTGTAGCATATTTTCGTTCCTTCTTTTCTGCCCTTAATGATGCCTGCATTTTTCAATATCCTAAGATGCTGAGAAATTGTAGATTGAGGCAATCCCAATACCTTTTGGATTTGAGCGACATTGCATTCGTCCTTGAGAAGGCCAAGCACGATTCTTAGCCGTGCAGGATGGGCCAACGCCTTCAGGGTCTCACTAATTTCTTCGTAGCTTAATGTCACCTCTAAACCCCTTTTACAGCTTTGTTAGAGCAATCTCGGCAGCGTTCTCGACCTGGTGAGATATTGGTGAGGCAGTAAGCATGGGATGCGTGCCCACCTGAAATGTGACTATCTCGTCTGCTCTCATCCTTTTCTGTATAAGAGCTCCAATGAAATTCGCTACCTTACCAGCTGTCATACTGCCATAGACCTGACCGCCCAGAAGTATACGAGTATCCTTTTCAAAAACCAGCTTTACTGCTAAGTTGCTCGTACCCGGCATCGATGCTGGGTGTTTGTCCGGCGCCTCAGCTTCTCCAGTGACGACGTCAAACCCTGCTTCCTTTGCCCGTCTTTCAGTCATGCCAGCTGACCCGATCGCGAGGTCGGCTATCACAGTACCGAATACACCGATCGGGCATTCGCTGCGGTGACGCAGCCTAAGCAGATTTGCACCTGCGACCCGCGCCTCCATGGTTCCGATGGAGGCAAGCCGCAGAACTGTAGGCCTCCCAGTGAAAAAACACCTTTTTCGAGTACAATCGCCCGCTGCAAAAATATTTTCGTCGCTGGTCCTCATAAATTCGTCAACGTATATACCCTTCTTCTCATCGACTTCCAGGCCACTATTCAGGGCAAGCCGGATATTCGGAATTACTCCAATCCCTAAAATAACCACATCCGCCCGGATCTTCTGACCATCTTCTAATTCCACATATTTTACTTCTTTATCTCCCAAGATAGCTTTGGCCTTTTTATTGGCCAAGACCTCAATGCCTCTTTCCGATAGCTTCTTTTCTACTCGCACGCATATCTCCTCGTCACAGGCCAAAAGTAGACAATGGGGCAAGAGCTCGAGAACAGTCACATTCGGAACTCCTCGTTTCTTACACTCATCAGCAAATTCCAAGCCAATGAAACCGCCACCAATAATAACCAGGTCTTTAGCCTCGTCTAAAGCCTTCAGAAGCTGTTGAAGATACTCTACATCCTTCCATACCGCAAAAACATTACCCAGTTCAACGCCTGGAATTGTAGGAACCAATGGTAGTGAGCCTGTCGCCAGAACCATTTTTTCATACTGGAAAGACCTGCCGCTCGCGGTCTCCACTACCCTCCCATCTTTATTTATGGAAACCACTTCATCTATAATCAACTCCACGTTATTTTTTGTAAGGACAGTATCTGGGATAAGATTCTTATAGGGTGACTCAATGGTACCGAAGATGTATGGGATACCGCAAGGAATTAATACCTGCTTTTCTTTCCGAATGATAACAATCTTCGCGTCCGGATAATATCTCCTTGCAGAAATGCCTGCTGTGATGCCCGCCGCGCTTCCGCCTACGATTAATATGTCTGCCTTCTCCATAACCATTCCAATGGTTGCTGCTTGCTTATGCGAATATTATCCTTAAATATTTCTCAAATTTATGGCCTATCAGACTCGTTGCCTCATCAATATCCTCGGCCCTTACGTTTATCCAGTGGATAAGGAGCTTATCACCGATAACATCTAATGTAAACGTTCCCGGCGTTAAGGTAATGGAATTGGCTAAAATCAGCTTCGCAATATCAGATTTAAGGTGAGTCTTTATGACCACAATACCTGGTTTTATAGGCATTTTTGGATGTATAACTCGATAGGCAACGTCAAAATTCGCCTTTATTATCTCCCAGAAAAGCACAATTACATATATCAGGGAGAATAAAATTCCCTTTAGACTTAGCGGCGGGAAATCTAACTTAGAATATAGGCGAGCTGCGAAGAGCGAAATAATCAGGCAAACCACACCTCCGCAAATAAGCTCCGGCCGGTTTAATTCTGAGCTCAGAGCCAGCCACAAAACAAAAGTGACAGCCAAAAGCCAAGCAAATCCTTTTACCTTTTCTCCTGCTGAATGGGCTGTTTGTGGCATTTATAAGTCCTTATCTTACTGTATGAACAAACTTGTTCTTCGCAAATATCTGTAAATTTTTCATGTATTGTTGATTTTGTCAATAAAATCTATACGATACCGAATAAGAAGGCAAGCAAATTTTCTCAGTATCAATCTTTGTTCTTGTTGACTAACTTGTTCAGAACAGCAACATACCCGGTTTCAGGTTGCAGCCCAACCAGACGTCCCACCTCTTTGCCGTTCTGAATAATTAGCACTGTTGGAATTGCCATAACTCTGTACTGTCGGGTTACTGACGGTACCCGATCCACATCTACCTTGCACATGGTGACCTTGCCGGCGTACCTATCAGCAAGTGACGATATGGTTGGGGCCAGAATCTTGCAGGGAGGACAGCGGTTGGAGAATAAATCCACCAGACAAATCCCGCGTTTGTCAAGCACATGGGTTTTGAAGTCTGTCTTATTGTCGATGCGGACAATGTTCGGACTTTCCGCTCTCTGCGAAAGTTTTGGCGAAATCACCGACATCAGTAAAGCTCCCATTACCGCTCCAGAAATTGCCCCCTGGTATGGATTCGCTATCAGTGGACAGGTGCCGGAGGAACACTTGACGAAATAACCGAGAACAGCACCGATTGCCGCTCCAATCAACACTCCCAACAATAACATTTTGCCAGTCATAACTTAATTTTCTCCTTATAGCCTTCGCAGGAACCTGCTGGATAATCTCTGCTCAATTGCATTAAACTTATTTGATATCAGAATAGCTGATTTTGTCAATAGAATTTATACGATGCTAAGTAAGAAAACAAGCAAATTTTCTCAGTATCAATCTTTGCCCTTGCCGACTAACTTGTCCAGAACAGCAACATACCCGGTTTCAGGTTGCAGCCCCACGAACCGCCTTATCTCTTTGTCGTTCTTGATAATCAGAACCGTTGGGATTGCCCTTACACCGTATCGCTGTGCTACCGCGGGAACCCATCAACATCTACCTTGCACACGGTGACCCTGCTGCTGTACCTATCGGAAAGAGAGGATATGGTTGGAGCCAGAACTCTGCAGAGAGGGCACCGGTTGGAGAATAAACCCACATTATTCAACTTTCAACACTTCCTTTACTGCTTTTTTCAGTGTTTTTTTTGGTAAGGCCCCTATTGCCATTTGCGGTTTATCATTCAGCGGTACAAAAAGCATGCTGGGGATGCTCTGGATGCCGAAAGCAGCCGCTAATTCCTGCTGAGCTTGTGTGTCTACTCTGTAAATGTTGAGCTTACCTTGGTATTCTTGAGCAAGTTCTTGTAAAATAGGTTCTACCATTTTGCACGGCCCACACCAATCCGCATAAAAGTCAATGATGCAGGGCAGTTTGCCTTCGAACTTCCATTCTTTATTTTGCTCATAGTTAAAAACTTTTTGTAAAAAGCTGTCTTTCGTTAAGGATTCCACGAGTGCCGGTTTTTCCTGCAGTGGCGCCGGTTTCTTCTGTAGTGGCGTTGGTTTCTCTTTCGGTGGTGCTGAAAACACCGATACCAATAAAGCCCCCATCACCGCCCCATATATCGCCCCACGGTAAGGATTTGCCGTCAGCGGGCAACTGCCGGAGGAACACTTGCCGAAATAACCGAGAAGAGCACCGATTGTCCCTCCTATTAGCACTCCCAATAAAATCCTGGCAATCATAACTTAATTTTCTCCTTATAGCCCTCACAGAGACGAACCGGATAACATCTACTCAAACACCCTGCTAAGCTTATTTCGTATTAGAATACCTGAATACGCCCAATGACGCAAGTCCTTCCGGCAGAATTTCTTGTTCAAGCCGATTTGCTACAATGGTTGCGAAGGTTATTTTTTTGTGGTACAAGTAATTTATGGCAAACAATGTGCAACATAGAGAGCAAAGTGTTATTCTGGACTCGATAAGTGAAGGCGTTTTTACGGTTGACCTGGATTGGCGGGTAACCTCTTTTAATCGGGCGGCAGAGGAGATTACCGGTATCCAGCGAGAAAAGGCCATTGGTAAATACTGTAGAGACGTTTTGCGGGCGGATGTTTGTGAAACCGACTGCACACTCCAACAGACAATGCAAACCGGCAAGCCCATAATGAATAAAGCCGTACACATTATCGATGCTCAGGGTAAGAGAAGAGCAATTACCATATCGACAGCTCTATTGAAAGATTCTAAGGGTAAAGTTATTGGCGGAGTTGAAATGTTTCGTGATATGAGTATGGTAGAGCAGCTTCGCAAAGAAATCGAGGGCCGATACTCATGTGAGGATATAATCAGCCAAAGTCATAAAATGCAGAACCTCTTTGCCATTCTGCCCAATATTGCTGAAAGTAACACTACAGTTTTAATTGAAGGGGAAAGCGGCACAGGTAAAGAGCTTTTCGCCAGAGCTGTTCACAACCTCAGTTTCCGCAAGGATAAACCTTTCGTTACTGTGAATTGCGGCGCCTTGCCAGATACACTGCTGGAGTCTGAACTGTTTGGCTATAAAGCGGGTGCATTTACAGATGCCAAAAAGGACAAGCCCGGCCGGTTTGCTCTGGCTGAAGGTGGAACTGTTTTTTTGGATGAGATTGGCGACGTTTCCCCTGCTGTTCAGGTTAAACTGCTGCGTGTTTTGCAAGAAAAGACTTATGAGCCGGTAGGTGGTGTTTCTTCAGTTAAAGCTGACGTGCGTATTATTACAGCGACCAACAAAAAACTCGACCAGCTTGTCAAAGAGAATAAATTCCGAGATGATCTATATTATAGAATTTATGTAATGAAACTGGAATTGCCCCCATTGCGAGACAGGAAAGAAGATATCCCGCTATTAGTAGACCATTTTATCAGCCGATTTAACAGCCTGCATAGCAAGAATATCTGCTGTGTAACCAACGAAGTAACAGCGTCCCTTCTAGCGTATGACTATCCTGGCAATGTACGTGAGCTTGAGAATATTATTGAGCATTGCTTTGTTTTGTGTGAGGGTGAGATAATAGAGGCCAAACACCTGCCCACATCTATTCGCCCAAGCTCTAAACTTGACAAAACACAGGTACGCGAGCCTGCGACTATTAAGCAAATGGAGATTTTCCTGATAACCCAGGCTCTTCGACGAAATAATGGTAACAAAACAGCGGCAGCTAAAGAACTGGGTATCAACAAAAGCACGCTGTTTCGTAAGATGAAAGCATACAATGCCAAGCCCGAAATGTATACTGGGTAAGTGATTGTTGTGCCCAGTTCTAAATAGTGAGCCGGCAAGACAATGGTCGCATGTTGCAATTACTGCCACAACTCTGAGCTGCAAATTGCAACTATATTTGAGTTTTTCTCCTAAGCATTTAATGTACCTCACTTTTGTAATCCTTTATCATAAAAAGCCTTACGCTTATTTTGTCTAATTAATAGTTTTTCTGGCATATCGCTTGCACTAGATTATTTCTGAGGTTTAATGCAATGAAGATAGCGGTACCAATATGGAATGGTTTTGTTTCGAGCGTATTTGACTTCGCCCATAAGCTATTGCTGGTGGATATAGAAAACGCCAAAGTGGTTAATCAGTTTGAGGTTGCATTAGAGAGTCAATTATTGCCGCAGCGGACAGGCAATCTAAAAAACCTTGGAGTTGATGTGCTGATATGTGGTGCGATTTCACAAGCACTTGCAAACATGGTTACAGCATCAGGAATTCAGGTGCTGCCATACGTAACTGGCGAGGTTGACAATGTGTTACAAGCATATTTGACCGGCCAATTGGTACAACCGCAGTTTACTATGCCGGGTTACTGGCCTGGTGCGCGAAGAGGCTTTGGACGTTGGCGGCGAGGGTGTCGATGGCGAGGTGGACGACGCTAAAAAATAAACTGACAGAGCTGTTCAAAAAGGTTTCATGTAACCAAGGGGGACGGAGTCTAAGCAGAGAAGGGAAAGGAAAAATAGAATGAAAATAGCAATAACATCACAGGATAAAGAACTTTCGAGTGAAGTTGACCTCAGATTTGGACGGGCAAAATTCCTGCTCGTAGTTGACAGCGAAACTGATGATTTCGAAGTACATGATAATGAGTTGAATTTAAATGCTGTTCAAGGAGCGGGTATTCAAACTGGACAAAATATTGCCAATCTCGGTGTCGAGGCGGTGATAACCGGTAACGTGGGCCCTAATGCTTTTAAGACGCTAAATGCCGCGAAAGTAAAGATTTTTCTTGCTGAGAGACAAACTGTTCAGGAGGCAATAGATTTATTCAAAGCAGGGAAATTAAAAGAGGTAGGCCAGGCCAATGTTGAAGGACATTGGATTTAGAATTTTGGTTTTCAGTTAGGTAAGTAGAATTATGCAGATTTATTTGGATTGTATTCCCTGTTTTGTTCGTCAGGCAGTTGATTCAACAAAACTGGTTAGTGACGATGATAAACAAATTCACGAATAGGCAACTCGAAAGGTTTCGGTATGGAAATAGTTTTAGCTGCGTTTATTGGTTGCGTTGCAGGCCTAATCATGGGAACAATTGGGGTAGGAGGCGGTGCGATAATAATATTTTCATTACTCCATGTTTTACATTTTCCACAGAAGCTCGCACAGGGGACCACTCTTTTTGTCGTTGCCGCTCCGATTAGTTTATTAGCGGCATTTACATACTACCAGCAAGGATATGTAAATCTCAAGGTGGGTTTGATAACGATGCTGTTTTTCGTTGGCTTTAGTTACCTCGGCGCCTACTTAGGTATCAGAATGTCAAAAGAGATTTTAAGGCAACTACTCGGAGTTGGAATGGTCTTAATGGGACTGAAGCTGCTATTGGGTTAAACAAGCTGTTAGAAACAATGCGATTGAATGCTGGCCCAAACATTTTATATGAGATAAAAGTGAAGACGAAGAAATTTCAAGTGAATTTTCAAGCTATGGGACGGAGAGTTTTTGTGCTGTCTGGAACGAGAATAATAGAAGCGGCCAATGTTGGAGGACATTGGATTTAGAATTTTGGTTTTCAGTTAGGTAAGTAAAGTTATGCAGATTTATTTGGATTGTATTGCTTGTTTTGTTCGGCAGGCACTTGATGCAGCCAGATTAGCGACAGACGATGAGCAAATTCATGAAAAGGTCGTACGAGAGGTTCTTCGTTTGGCGGCTGATTTGGATATGAGCCAGAGCCCTCCGGCAATTGGGCAGCAGATACACCGATTGATTCGGGAGCTGGTTGGTGATGATGACCCGTATCGCGAATTGAAGCAGCGATATAACCGCCTGGCTTTGAGAATATGCGATGAATTAAAGGAAGGCGTTAGGACATCTGAAAATCCCCTGGAAACAGCTGTCCGGCTGGCTATTGCGGGGAACATTATTGATTTGGGTGTTAAAACATCAATAAAGGAATCTGAAATTGAGGAGATAATTAATGATTCGTTGACAGCGGATTTCGACAATCGGCAGATAGAAGAATTTAGAAATGTGGTAAACCGAGCAGAGAAAATGCTCTATTTGGCGGATAATGCCGGCGAAGTTGTTTTTGACCGATTGTTAATCGAGCAGTTACCTGCTGAGAAGATTACTTTGGTCGTCAAGGGCAAGCCTGTTATCAATGATGCGACGATGGAAGATGCCGAATTTACAGGGCTAACTGAAATAGTAAAAGTAATTGATAACGGCTCAGATGCACCCGGTACTATTTTAGAAAGTTGTTCGCAAGATTTTAGGAATCGTTTTGAGAATGCTGACTTAATTATAGCGAAGGGACAGGGCAACTACGAAACTCTCAGCGACGTAAATAAGGACATATTCTTCGTATTAAAGGCCAAATGCCCTGTAATCGCTAAGGACTTGGGCTGTGAAGTTGGTGAGATGATTTTGAGGAGGAGCCAAGCTTATAGAAACGCGGTTGATTTTAGTTCAGGAGGCCAAATAGATGCCAGGATTTGATGGTACAGGACCGTTAGGTCAAGGTCCGATGACCGGGCGAGGTCTTGGGTTTTGCGTTTTGACAAGTTCAGAAAAAAATCCAGACGAGGTAAAAGGTTTTGCAGGGTTAGAGAGTGTGCCCTTTGGTCAAATAAATGGAAATTTTGAAAATACTGGAAAGAAGGTGATTAATATGCCATTTGGAGATGGGACAGGTCCAGCCGGTATGGGGCCGATGACTGGAAGAGCCGCTGGTTTTTGTGCGGGGTATCCAGTGCAGGGGTATATGAACCCTGTTGCTGGTAAAGCCGGTTTTTACGGTCCCGGCGTGCCAGCATTCGGGGCCTATGGTACAGGTTTGTACGGCTATGGTGCCGGTTATGGAATGCCTTATGGCGGCTGGGGCAATACGTGGCTCCGCGGAGGTTTTGGTTTTGGCAGAGGCTTTGGTTTTGGCCGAGGTTTCGGTCGAGGCAGAGGCTGGGGTCGTGGTCGCGGCCGCGGCAGATTCGGGTTTAGGTGGTAGATTCAAATTAGCATTTAATTGCAGAAAGGATGGATATTATGCCAAGAGGTGACGGTACAGGTCCTGGCGGCCAAGGGCCTGGCACAGGCCGGGGTATGGGACGAGGCCAGGGCCAAGGTAGAGGCAGAATGGGTGGACCATTTGCCGCAGGGCCGGGCGGAAGTTGTGTGTGTCCGAAATGCGGAACAGCGGCTGCTCATGTTGTCGGACAGCCTTGTAACGCGATAAGCTGTCCTAAATGTGGAACAAAAATGACAAGAAGTTAACATTTTTTTTGAAAGGAGAATTATTATGCCAGGTGGCGATGGAACAGGTCCTGGAGGCATGGGACCAATGACAGGTAGGGCTACGGGTTTTTGTGCTGGTTTCCCAGTGCCAGGTTATGCAAATCCTGTTGGCGGACGTGGTATGGGTATGGGCTGGGGCCGAGGTTTCCGAGGCGGCGGTTTTGGTCGAGGTCGAGGTTTTGGTTGGGGCAGGGCCGGATACGACTTGCCTGCTTATGGTAGTGCTGTGAATCCATACGCTTATGGTGGTGCTGTGAACCCATACGCTTATGGCGGTGCGCCGTTTGCTCCAGCGATTGCACCTCAGCAGGAGCTCGACGGCCTTAAAGGTCAAGCAGAATATCTTGAAGATAGCCTTGACGGAATCAAAAAGCGTATAGAAGAACTCGAA
>Ga0307433_1000963_pt1 | contig 17912 bp, 17 predicted proteins | sample SalMarWE160210MG_FD_202166 | JGI IMG/M metagenome (GOLD analysis project Ga0307433, IMG submission 202166) | Salt marsh sediment microbial communities from the Plum Island Ecosystem LTER, Massachusetts, United States - WE1603-210 | ecosystem: Environmental > Aquatic > Marine > Intertidal zone >... | reverse complement strand
GCCCCTCTATGGCCTGCACGGACGACGCCTTTGTGCATTAAGATGGCGTTTGCCCCGCCGGCTACGACTTTGCTGACGGCATCCCGCATATCCGTCAATCCTTTAATGGGGCCGACCGTAACGCCGTGGTCCATCGGAATAATTACCGTTTTACGTGAATTGCGGTCGATTATTCGTTCCAGCCGTATCTTTTTGCCTATCATTTCCATATCTCCAATTAAGAATGGTTAAATGGTAAATTAATAATCACCAGTTGCCAGTTAGCAATTAAGCCGCTATTCGAATTATGGTTTTTAGTTTTATTTTGTCATAATCTACCTAAAAGTAATTCAAAAGGCAAGAAAAAAATGCCCATTTGGCATTTTTGAACCTGGAATGAATGCTGGTGAAGCTATGTGAAAGCTTTCATTTGCTAATAGCTACCAGTTATTTTTTGACTTTGGCAGAGATTAGTTTATATTGTGACAAATAATTTAGCTGCGAAACTTGTCTGACCCGCTTTGCCCGCCGCCCCGACTCGCGTCGGGAGACGCGGGGACAGGCGGCGAGAGACGCAGGGGCATGCGACAGTCAAGAGTCAAGATTGGAGAAAAGATATGCTATACCAAGTAATCGAATTTTTCAAAAATGCGGTGGCGGAAAAGATTGTGCAGGACCCCTTCTGGGCAACAGTGGGTTTATCTGGCCAGCTAATATTCGGCTTCAGATTCATTCTTCAATGGATAGTGAGCGAATACAAGAAAAGGTCTCACGTGCCGACGTCTTTTTGGTTCATATCCATTATTGGCAGCCTGATATTGCTCATTTATTCAATCCATATTAAAAATCCCATTTTTATCTTTGGTTTTTCACTGAATACTCTCATATATTTACGGAATCTTCATTTGATTTATAAGAGCCATACTCAGAAAGCCGCAACCATTATCGCAAAAGGCGAGGATTAATTTGAGATTTCAAATTTGAAATTTGGGATTTTTTCAGAGTCGGTGGTGAGTTCACTATATGGAAAACAATCAGAATAACCACAAAAGAACAAAATATTTTATTGTCTGCGGCCTGTTGATTCTTTGTGCCATAAATGCCTGCTGGATGCTTTCAGAAGCGTCTCTGGACAGCCATGAATGTTTTGTATCTGTGACGGCTCGCGAGATGCTTGTGAGCGGTGACTGGGTTGTGCCTACCTTAAATGGCGAGCCACGTCTGAATAAAACTCCGCTTTCATACTGGTTTGTAGCAGGCTTTGCCCAAATAACGGGGCAGGTTGATGAGTTCACCGCAAGATTTCCGAGCGCCGTCTTCGCGGTTCTGACGGCAATAAGCATCCTATATTTTGTAAATCAATGGCTTTCATTCAGGATAGCTGTGCTTTGCACGGGTGTTTGGACGACATCTCTGGCTTTCATTCGCAACTCGCATATGGCCAGGCCGGATATGGTCTTGACATTTTTCATCACTTTGTGCTTTTTAAGTTTTTTCTCGGCGGTCAACAGCAGCGAGCGCAGGCGACAAGTCGCGTACACACTTATCTTTTGGGTAAGTTTTGGGCTTGCAAATCTTGCCAAAGGCCCGGCACCACTACCGCTTGTTTTAATTCCATTATTTTTCTTCATTATTATCAGCCGAAAATGGTCTGTCCTGCCGAAGCTGATGCCTATCGTTGGGGGTGTTATTTTTCTTGCTATTGTACTACCCTGGCCATTGATTATTGCCAAAAAACTGAACTGGGATTTAACTTTATGGAAACATGAGTTTGTCGACCGTTTATTCGGAACTTATGCGAGGGGTCGCTACCCATTTTATTATTACTTCCTCATGATGTTTAAGTATGTGACACCGTGGGTTATATTTTTGCCGATGGCCCTTGCAGCGCCTTTTTATAAAGTATGGAAGAAAAAACAGCCGGTAATGAAATTTCTGTGGATATGGTTTGCTCTGGATTTTGCATTTCTGACAATCGACCTGGGTAAACGGCAGCATTACATCCTGCCTTTAATACCGGCGATGGCTATGCTTATTGGTATTTTGCTCGAAGATATGGCTTTTGCACGCAAAGCATACAGTCCTGATTTTGTGAAACGCACCCTTCAAAGTCATATAGTCATCGTAATTGGAGGCACTATAGTCGGCCTTATTTGTGTTGCGGTGTGGTATCCTCAGTATTTGCCGGGCACCATAATATTCAGCATAGAAGCGATAATGATGACCATTATTACTTCTGTATTTTTTGTTAGAGGAAAGCCCGGTGTTGCCTGTGGAATGTGTTTTGCCGGTATCGTTGGCTGGGTTATGATTTTTACCTTAACCTTTTCAGATGTTTTGGATATTGACCGCGAATCGCGCGATTTTGCGCAAAAAGCCGCCCAAATAGTACCGCAATCGGATAAGGTGGTATCTTGCGGGGTCACATCCAGCAGATTCTTTCAGTATTTTGGCAAAATCGTACCAGAAATAAAGGATACATCGGAGTTATATGAACACTATAAACAGGGTGAATGGATTGTTGCTTTCTCCGAATATATGAAGGAGCTGGACAAAGATAATCGGTTTAGAATGGTGTTCTACAAAGAGGGAGAACATGGATTAAAAGATGATACCCGCGGTGCTTTGTTCCACATAAAGGCACCAATAGCGAAATACAACGATACCATCGACAGATAGAGCAATTCTATTTGGCCAAATGGTTTATAAAAGTAATCTCACCTTCGGTTAATTCACGGTCTTCGATAATTTTTTTAATTGTGTTAGAGGTGTGTTCGGCCGTATATCCCTGGCTTTTTCGCAGCCACGCTGCCGCCAGCAGAGCAACTCTTTCATCGTTGCGGCCGCCATGCAGAAGGACGGGAAGATTATCCTTATTTGCCATTATAGCGATAAAATTATCCTGAGTTTGTTCATCTGGGAAATAGCTACTTTTTTCGATAGGCATTTCAATATAGCTGACCCCGTTGTTCCTCGTCCAGACTATTTCTTCAGTATACCAGTTGTGGTCTTTGTGTTCCGAGGGTGGACGAATATTGACAATTGTTGTGATGTGATACTTATATAGAAGTCGGGGATAATCCATTCCTTGGGGCTGACCACTGGTGTAAAGTACGGTTGGTTCTATGACGCGGAAATCATTGATATGAAAATGATGGACCAGCAAATATATGGCTGCAGCGATTATCAGTGAAATAATTATAAGCCTATTTAACGACTGTTTTTTCTTACTCATTTTCGCACTCTGCCATCAAATTGTGCTTATGATGCACTTTGCGCACCGAGTATATCTTTTTGTTTGTGGACTCAAAATAAACTCTGCTTATCATCTCACTTAATAGACCGGCGGCAATGAATATAAAACCAATCAGGAAAAGTAAAACCGCTAACCCTGCCAGCGGAGCGTGAGCAACCATAATAGGCACGTTATATACAAATTTGTCATATAACATATAGCAGGACATTAAGACGGCTGCAAGAATGCAATATAAAGCCGCTCGGCCAAAAAAGTGCAGAGGTCTTGTAATGTATCCGAGCAAAAAATTTATTGTTATTAAATCGAATACTACTCTAAAGGTTCTGGATATGTTATAATTGCTTAAGCCCTTTGGGCGGACAATATTCTTAATAGGTATCTCAATGATTTTAGCACCCCGATGAGACAACAGGGCCGGAATGAACCTGTGCATTTCGCCGTAAAGATTCAGCTGTTCAATCACTTCACGTTTGTAAGCTTTGAATGTGGTGCCGAAATCATGAATATCCACTCTACTTATCTTAGAGGCAAGCCAGTTAGCCGCTTTCGAGGGAATTCTTCTGGTAAGCAGATTATCTACTCTGTGTTTGCGCCATCCGCTGACAACATCATAACCTTGTTCAATCTTTTCGAGAAAATTCGGTATGTCTTCGGGGCAGTGCTGGAGGTCGCCGTCCATTGAAATTATTATTCGACCTTTTGCGGTATCGAAACCAGCAGCCAAAGCAGAGGTCTGGCCGAAATTACGGCGAAGCTCAATAACCACCACTTTGTCATCGTTGCGGGCGATGTCTTTTAATATCCGCAAAGTATTGTCGCTGCTGCCGTCGTCCACGAAAATCAGCTCATAACTCTGAGCGGTTTCGCTCATAGTTTTTGTCAGCCGTTCATAAAGCTCATTTACAGAATTAGCTTCGTTGTAAAGCGGCACTACAACCGAGCAGTCAATATTAGTCTGGTTTTTAGATTTGCCCATAATGCACTAATTTTATTCCTGCGTTTGATAAATACTGCCTGGCCTCTTCACTGCAAAGCGTATCAAGCTCGATTTTTCGCTGCTGAACCAGTCTTGTTTTGAATTTTTCAAGACCGTCGATAAATCCAGGATGGGTCATTATCTCGGCAACCGGCATCGTATTATACGAGGCAGTGGCTCTGAAAAAATCCGTGTCTATCCTGCCCGTATGTGCGACGCCGAGAAGCATATCGGTTTTGAAAAAGCTGTGGTTCTGCAGTCGATTTATCCGGGCCATAATGCGAGTCAACCTTGCTCTTTTCTTCCCATCGCCGTCTGGCAGCAACCCCGGCATAGCAGAAAAACTCCTCGGCTCGAATGTAAAACGTATCGCAGGGATTTTAAACTGTCCGGCCAGGTCGCAGACCAACGGATATATGGCTGGGAAACTGTGGATATGCTTATGCGAATCCAGATGCGTCGGCTGTAAACCTCTTTCGACCGCCCATCGTATCTGGGCAGCTAATTCGGCTTTTACCGCATTTCTAAACCGGGGCGAAATAAGAGAATAGAACGATAGCTTTGCAGGTGAGTAAGTGAATTGGCCGTCAGTATTTACTAAAAGTTGAACATTAGTATCCTTCGAGACCGGCGGACCGTCGGTGAGGTTAAGATGAATACCTACACCAAGCCCAGGCAGTTGCCTTGCTGTCTCAATTGCTTCGTCGGCGGCCGGCATATTGGTCATTATAGTCGCACTGGTCAGAATGCCCTTTGTATGAGCTTCTGCTACAGCCCTATTTACTCCTTCACATAGGCCAAAATCATCGGCATTTATTATAATTCGCCTGTCCATCGCAGATAAGCCGTTTAGAGAGTTATTCCTAAGGGGATAAGTTTATATGGGAAAAATGGTTAAATCAAGCTGCAAATTATAAAAACTACGATATGAGACAATAACCAATTATGGCGAGGGAAAATTTTATATAGGCAACGGAAATAAAAAGGCTGTAGGCTTTATGCCTACAGCCCAATTTATTTGAAGTTAGATTGGCGAGCTATTTTCCCATTAGCCAGTGCGCGGCAAGTATAGCAAAGTCTCTAAAGTCTATGTCGCAGTCGCCGTCCAGGTCGCCCATATAAATACAAGCAAACTCGTAGGCACCCATGTCTACGATATAGGTGCCGTTACCATCACCGTCTTCGAACCTGTGATGTTCGTCGAGGTCCAGCGGCGTTTGCTCTGTTACGATACCATCGATGTCGAGGTCGGCAGTATCAGCAGGAACAGCCATATTATTGCCCATGTCGATGCAGGGCGAATTCATCAGTAGCCTCATGTTATCGTCTTTCGTGCCGATAACGCCATCTGTGCCATTAGGGTCCATAAAACACGGGTCGGCGTTGATGTTACCAATGCCGGCGCCCGACCAGCCACCGTCGACATCAGAGTAGTTAACAGTTGCAGCACTGTTCGGACCGTCGCCTATCTGCGGAGCAGTGTTGCCCCAAAAGATGCAGTTGTTGATTATCGGGAAGACATTATTGTAGTCATTTATGGCCCCATCGCTCGTGCCAGCCAAATTGCCACTGAAAGTGCAATTGGTTATCGTCGGACAACTGGCGTGTATGTTGGATATGGCGCCTCCATAATTTGCGGAATTGTTCCGGAATAAGCAATTGGTAACCATCGGATTGCATAGGCTTATGTTGTACAAGGCACCTCCGTTACTTGGGATGCCGAATCCCTTGTTGGAGATAAAACTGCAGTTGACCAGTGTCGGTGAGCTCAAATAATTCACTATCCCTCCACCACCCCATTTTCCTGCGTTTCTGTAGAAGATGCAGTTACTTATCTGCAAATTGCCTCCGCCATTCCACATCGCTCCGCCTTCTCCTCCACTGCTGCTACCTGTGGCGTTCTCGACGAACGTGCATTTATTGACTTTGCAGTTTGCGTTACTGTTTAACATGCCCGCACCTTCATAATCAGGCCATGTAGTGCCGTTGGCATTACCGGCGGTGATAGTAAAGCCATCAAGGACAACTGTGGCGTCGGTATTGCTGCCAGTGACGACGTTATAGCTGTTTTCTGCCCGGCAGGGGTCGTTGATTAAAGCGCATGGGTCTGAGACATACCTGTCATTGCTGAGCAGGTCGCCGCTGAGGATAGTTTCATAGAGTTCGATATCCCGGTCGTTCGGATCCTGCGTTCCATAGCCCGGGTAGCCACCATAGATACGCATACCACTTTTAAGTACAAAGCTCGCATTTCGGCTGCCAGAGCCGCCTGGATTGGCTGAGTTACTGTCGGGGTGGTACGTCCCATCGGCTACCCAAATCACTGAAGCGTTTGGGTCGGCCAGGGCGTTCTGAAGATGGTTGTAGGCATTTTGCCAGCTCGAACCGTCGTCATTGCCCGGCGCGTTCACATCAACATAGACAATAGCCGACTGCTGGGGCGTAAAGTTAACTCCCCATACATTACCTGATGCTGCTGACCAGTCACTTGAAGTACCGGTGTTCACCGTCTGAGGCGTAAAGGTATAACCTGCCGTTACAACGCTTATAGTGTATGTTGATGCTGATTGTAAATGCGCCAATGCATATATGCCTCTGCTGTTGGTTGTAGTGATGTATGGGCCGCCAGGCCCCTGGGCTGTAACCGCTGCCCCACTTATGGGTGCGCCCAATGTATCTGTAACCCGGCCGCTGATTATCTCACCTGCGCCCGAAACAAAGACGTTATATATGCAACACGAAACCTCATTATAGTCATAAACATTGGGAAGGTTATACCAGGCATCGTACTGCCCCTCCCAGCCCATGTTAATGTGGTGGTAAAGCGTTAAAAGGTTATACCCATATCCATCGGCCAGTACGGCATGGCCCATCTCGTCATAAGGATTGTCGCTAACGATGAGAATAACAGGATGATTGTAGTCAAGATTAGGATTGACCATGTTGATTAACACCGGAATGTTGGGCCCCAAGTTGCTGGTGACGGCATTGCTGTAGTCGAAGATATTCGGGTCCCTCATCGCAGACGCCGCTCCGGGCCCCCAGGCGGACGACCCGCCAGCCGAATAACTCATCGATACCGATACACCGGCGTCATAACAAAGCGCCCCGATGGCCTGCCGTTGGGTTACGGTTGTACTGCAATTCGGGTCATAGACCATCAGGTTCCAACTATACGGCCCACCGGCACCATTGCCGCCACGCGTCCAAGCTTGCGTCCAGTTATCGTCAACATAAATTGAGAATGGCCCCTGTATGCCTATTCCTGCCGCCGGATGTTGATGAAATCTCATCAACTGTGCCATTGCGGTGGCAAGACAACCGCATGGATAATTATTAGGGTCACCGGGATTCCAAACAACCATGCTCATCATAGAGTCCCATTGTGGTGTATAATAATTGTAGCAGGCAAGAGCACAAGGGTCCCCCTGTGGTGCACAACAGGTTGTCTGGCCCCACTTGCTTTGCACAAGTGGGTCGACACGAGGGTCGGAGACTGAGGGCAGACCCGTTGTAGTGGACGCCCCTATCTCCTCACTAAAACCGACCAATTGATTCCACTTGGCCTGGGAATCAAGGGCCGCTTCCATAGCATTTGTCGCCTGGGGTTTTTGGGCATTGCGAACTACTGCAATTCGACCATTTAGGTCGTTAGTAACTAATGCTCCCAGCGGATTGTCAGGTGAGGGGTCGTAGATGCCTTCTTCGACAAAACCGACGATCGGCTCGACCGAATCGTCGGCCGGCACAATCACAAAGCCGGATGGCTGCAAATAGACGATGTAATAAATTGGCTCACCAATGTCATTAGTGAAAGTCTCAACGCTGACTACCTGTAGGCCGAGGGTCGCGTTAAGTGGTTGAGCATCGGCTTTGAGCCAGCCGGTCACTGCTTTTTCAGCTTCGTTCGCCGTTGTGGGCCGGGCCCAGAGGGTGCTTCCGCAGAGTTGCAACAGTATCAGGATAATCGTGAAAAGGATTTTTTTACATTTCATTTTTCTACTCCTTAAAAATGGTTAAAGATAATGTTTAATGCGCGTTTATTCTCTTCGCATAGATACTTTATTGATAAAAGACCGCTATCAGAACACATTTGTATAATATATAACCAAAAAAGTCAAGAGAATTATAGGACTTTTTCACTTTTTTATGTATGTAGTTTAGTGTGCTTTTGCTCTTGCTTTAGGGGCTAAAGACTGCTATATGTTTGGATTATGGTGACGAAAATAGCAGTTCCAATAGCGGCTGAAAATCCGGATGAGGCAAAAAAACAAATCAAGGCAGCTCTGGCGGCAGGGGCTGAGATGCTTGAATTGCGAAGCGATTACCTCGAAAACCTAAGCGTCGATATGGTTAATAATCTGGTTGGCGAGGTGAAAAAGGCCGGCTTAAAAAAAGTGCCTGTCATTGCGACCTGCCGGGACGAGAAGCAGGGCGGAGCAAGAAAATATCCTGACCGGTTACGAGCCGAAGTATTAGCAGGCGCGCTACAAGCGGGCGCCGAATTTGTCGATTTCGAATATGAAAAATTCCGCTTTGTAGAAAACCAGGAGAGGTTGCAGAAAGGATTATCGCAGAATTCAAAGGCACGACTGATTCTGTCAGCCCACGATTTCGAGAGGAAGTTTGAAAATATCAGTAGATTGCATCGCAGTATATTAACCGTATATCCGGCGGCGATACCGAAGCTTGTCTATACGGCCAATCATATCAATGACTGCTTCGATGCCTTCGATTTACTGCACAAAACAAGTGGAGAGCGAATCGTCTTTTGTATGGGTGCGGCGGGACTAATAAGCAGAATCATCGCGAAGAAATTGGGGGCTCTTTTAACCTTCGCCAGTATAGATGAGAAAACTGCAACTGCGCCGGGGCAATTGACAATCGAGCAATTGAAAGAATTGTACCGGTTCGATTCGATAAGCTCCGATACGGAACTTTTCGGTGTGATTGCCGACCCTGTCGGGCACTCACTAAGCCCTGCGATTCATAATGCGTGTTTTGCAGAAAAAAATATGAATAAACTTTATCTGCCGCTATTGGTAAAAGGGGGGCAAAGTGGATTCGATTTGTTTTTGAACAACGTCATTGTGAGAAAATGGCTGAACTTTCGCGGTTTTAGCGTGACAATTCCGCATAAGCAAAACGCCTTAAACTATGTCAGGAGAAAAGTGGGCTTTATTGAGCCGTTAGCAGAAAAAATCGGGGCGGTTAATACTCTGGTCGTAAAAGATGATGGGAGAACAGCCGGCTACAACACCGATTATGCTGCTGCTTTGGATTCAATTACTTCCACACTAAAAGTTGACAGAGCTGGTTTGAAAAAGCTGGTGGTCGCGGTCATCGGCGCTGGCGGCGTAGCAAGGGCGATAGTGGCGGGTCTTAGTAACGCAGGTGCAAAAATAAAAATCTATAACAGAACTATTCAAAAGGCCGAAAAGCTTGCTGCCGAGTTTGATTGTGATTTTGCCGGGCTGGATGAGTTGCAAGACATCGATGCGAAGTTGCTAATAAATTGTACGAGCATTGGGATGCACCCCAATGTTGACGCAACACCTTTGCCGCAGGAGTATCTGAAAAAAGGTATGGCGGTTTTCGATACGGTTTATAACCCTGCTGAGACTTTATTATTACAGCAGGCAAAGAGAAAGAGATTGAAAAGGATTGACGGGCCATCAATGTTTATCAATCAGGCGATGGCGCAATTCAAGCTCTTCACCGGTAAAAACGCCAACGCAAAACTTATGCGAAAGGTTATCACAGAAAGGCTTAGCCACAAAAGCCATAGGGAATTGGTTAATTAGTTGGCCAATGTCAAAAACAAAGATTGAAAATCGAATTACAGCGTTAAGGTTTTATTCTTGACAACCTATACAGACCTTGGTATAAAAGAAACGCATAGATTTGGTGGGTTAAAGGGAAAAATATAGCTCTGCTATGCGTAGCGCTTCGCAGAGCATAGAAGGGAGTTAGATTATGGCAAAAACAAAGAAAACCCCAGAAGAAAATTCCGGGGGTGGTGACCAGCCGCAACAACCACAGCAAGTCCAGCAGGAACAAACGAGTGGAGAAGTCAGCAAAGACGCCCGTACATGGGCAATGTTGTGCCATCTATTGGCTATTTTTACCGGTTTTATAGCGCCCCTGGTTATCTGGCTGATAAAGAAAGACGAGGACCCCTTTGTCGACAGCCATGGCAAAGAGGCCTTGAATTTCCAGATTACCGTCGTGATTGCAATGTTTGCTTCAGGGCTGTTGACTTTCATTTGCGTAGGCTTTTTCCTGGGAGTTGCAGTGTGGGTTGTTGACCTGATTTTCTGCATTATCGCTACGATGAAGGCAAATAGCGGCGAACTTTATCGCTATCCGGTTAGTATCCGATTTATTAAGTAGTGAGCCCCCGACCACCCATCCTTCGCTAATGCTATGGAGGGCAAGCAGGGGTTGGGGCTAAGTATCATCACCACGGTTTCTCCGGGCGATATCGCAACGCACTTGCAAAATTGCCGGCCGCTCGATATTATAGCGTAAATGGCAGCAAAATCGCGTAAGAGTAAAGGCCAGCAGTCGCCCAAAGCAGTTAATAAAAAGGCCTATCGAAATTTCGAGCTCATCGAGAGGTTCGAAGCAGGTCTGGAGTTGTTGGGAACAGAGGTGAAATCGCTCCGGGCAGGTCAGGCTGACCTTTCCGGCTCATACGCAAGGGTAGAAAACGAGCAGTGTTGGCTGGTCGGTGCAAAAATCGCCCAATACCAGCAGGCAGGCGCAGCCGGCCATGAGCCGGAAAGAAAAAGGAAACTGCTGCTGCATAAACGCGAAATCCTAAAAATAAGAACCAAGCTTGAGCAGCGTGGCTTTACCCTCGTGCCTCTGCAAATTTATTTCAACGACAGAGGATTTGCAAAAATAGAATTGGCCCTTGCCAGAGGCAAAAGACAGTACGATAAACGAAGAGCTATTACTGAACGTCAGCAGAAGCAGGACGTCGAAAGAGATACAAAAAAATACAGAAAGTAATAAAGATAAAAAACTTACAAGGTGAGTAATTATGGCTGAAGAAGAGAAAAAAGAAGAAAAAAAGATTATTGTCGATGAGGACTGGAAAAAAGAGGCGCAGAAGGAAAAAGATATATTAGCCGCAAAAGAGGAATCTGAGAAAAAAGCCGAAGAGCAGGGTAAACGCCATGAGCCTTTGCCCGAGGGTAATTTAGCGGCGCTGGTAAGTATGCTTACCACCCAGGCGTTATTTGCATTAGGTTTTCTGCAAATAAAGGGGCAGGAGCCGAGAGAACCGGATTTGGAATTGGCAAAATACCAAATCGATATGCTCGAAACGCTCCAGGAAAAAACCAAGGGCAACTTAACTAAAGCAGAAGAAAAGGTCCTTGAAAATACGCTCAGTGAGCTTCATATGGGCTACGTTAAGGTCGCCGGGTAAAAAGAGAATTTGGAATTAAGAATACAAAATTGAGCAAAGGTGGTCTGGTTGTCTATATTAGATAAAATTATTACTGATAAAAAAGCCGAAGTTGCACTTCGTAGGTCGCAGTTTGACCTTGAGCAGCTTAAAGAAAATATTCGCTCGATGCGCAAGTGCCGCAACTTCTATAAGGCGGTTACCAAGCCGAACAGCCGGGGTATAAACGTTATAGCAGAGGTCAAAAAGGCATCGCCGTCTGCGGGGATTATTCGTGAGGATTTTGACCCCGTGGCAATCGCACAAACTTATGAAAAATGTGGTGCTGATGCAATCAGCGTTCTTACCGATGAAAAATACTTTCAAGGCCGGCTTGAATATATGGAGCAGATAAAAGAGGCGGTTGATTTACCTGTCCTGCAAAAGGATTTTATCGTTGATTTGTGGCAGGTGTATGAATCGCGTGCTGCCGGCGCCGATGCGATACTACTGATAGCCGAGGCGCTCAAGCCCGGCGAACTAATGGATTTGATGATAGCCGCAGCCGAATTGACACTAACGGTCCTTTTGGAAGTGCATCAGGCCGATACGCTTCTTAATGTACGCAGTATGATTGGTTTTCCGAAAAAGGGCTATAGCGTTATTGGAATAAACAACCGCAATCTCAATACGATGAAGGTGGACTTGAACACAACCAGCCGGTTGGCGGAACTGCTCGAAGATAAAAACGAACTCGTAGCCGAAAGCGGAGTAAAAGCACGAAACGATGTTGAAAGGCTAAAAGACATCGGTGTTAGAGCGGTTTTGATTGGCCAGGTGCTGTGCGAGAGCGCCAATATAGAAGAAAAATTTAAAGAGCTTTTCGGCTGACAATCTGGAAAGTCGAAGGAAGGTTGAATATTATGAATATGCTGCTTTATTTGCTTTTGGGTCTTGCTACCGGTGTTTTCAGTGGTTTAATCGGTATAGGTGGAGCGATAATTATTATTCCCTGTTTGGTTCTTTTATTTGGGTTGTCGCAACATACAGCACAGGGTACAACGCTGGCTCTGATGGTGCCGCCTATCGGTTTGCTTGCTGCCTGGATTTATTACAAGCAGGGCTTCGTGGATTTGAAAATAGCAGGGCTTATATGTCTTGGCTTTTTTATAGGTGGTCTAATAGGTGCCAAATTCGCAATGAAAATTCCGGACGAACTCTTACGAAAGATTTTTGGGGTGACATTGCTTCTCGCATCGCTAAAGATGATTTTCTTCAAATGAAAAGATTAAGCCTGGTCTGTTTATCGTTTCTCCTGTGATTTTTTGATTTTTGCCCAAGTGTCTTTAAGAGTTACCGTGCGATTGAAAACAAGTTTGCTTTTAGTGCTATCTTCGTCGACGCAGAAATAACCCAGCCGTTCGAACTGATAACGATTTGGCGGTTTTGCATCTTTTAAGGATGGCTCTACAAAACAGTCGGTCAAAACTTCCAGAGAGTCAGGATTCAGGTTGGATGTGAAATCCTGTCCCTCCTCCGTCTCATCCGGATTTTCCTTTGTGAATAAATTGTCGTATAGACGTACTTCGGCTTTGAGGGCGTTTTTGGCACAAACCCAGTGAAGCGTAGATTTGACCTTTCGGCCATCGGGAGCGTCGCCGCCTCGCGTAGCCGGGTCATAGGTGCAGTGCAGCTCGACAATTTCACCGTTTGCGTCTTTAACCATGTTCTTACAAGTGATAAAGTATGCGTATCGCAGGCGAACCTCCCGGCCTGGCGCAAGGCGGTAGAATTTCTTCGGCGGTTCTTCCATAAAATCATCTCTTTCGATGTAAAGCTCCCGCGAAAAAGGAACATTCCGTGTGCCGGCAGCGGGGTCCTCGGGATTATTTATAGCTTCAAGCTCTTCAACCTTATTTTCAGGATAGTTATCGATAATTACTTTGAGCGGCTTGAGAACAGCCATGACGCGTGCAGATGTTTTGTTCAAATCATCACGGAGGCAGTGCTCCAATAGTGCGATGTCAATAGTGCTATTGAATTTGTTGATGCCGATAAGCTTGCAGAAATATCGGATAGCAGCCGGTGAATAGCCTCGCCTTCGCAGCCCGCTAATAGTCGGTAATCTCGGGTCGTCCCAGCCGTTGACAAGGCCCTTCTGCACCAATTGCTGGAGCTTGCGCTTGCTCATTACCGTGAAAGACAGATTGAGGCGAGCGAACTCTATCTGTTGGGAATGGAAAATCCCTAACTGGCCAAGGAACCAGTCGTATAAAGGCCGGTGATTTTCAAATTCAAGTGTACAAATCGAATGGGTGATGCCTTCGATGGAATCTTCCAATCCGTGTGCCCAGTCATAAGTTGGATAAATGCACCATTTGTCAGATGTGCGTGGATGTGCTGCGTGCAGGATGCGGTACATAACGGGGTCTCGCATATTCAGGTTTGGATGCGCCATATCTATTTTCGCACGCAGTGTGCGGGAGCCATCCGGAAATTCGCCGGCCCTCATTCTCTCGAACAAGTCAAGGTTTTCCTCGATGCTGCGGTTGCGATATGGACTGTCTTTTCCCGGCTTGGTCAAGGTGCCACGATATTCTCTGATTTCGTCAGGTGTTAAATCGCAGACATAGGCCTTGCCGGCCTTTATAAGCTGAATAGCGTACTGATACATCTGCTCAAAATAGTCCGAGGCATAGTATAATCTGTCCTGCCAATCGAAGCCGAGCCAGCGGACGTCTTCTATAATCGAGTCGATGTATTCCTGCTCTTCTTTTACGGGATTGGTATCATCGAATCGCAGATTACAGGTGCCGCCGAATTCTTCCGCGATGCCGAAGTTCAGGCAGATACTTTTGGCATGGCCGATATGCAGATAGCCGTTCGGCTCAGGCGGAAATCGAGTTGCGACCCGGCCATGCCATTTATTTGTCTTTATATCTTCAGCCACTATCTGCCGAATAAAATCAATCCTGGCATTACCGTCACTGCCACTCTTTCTATTGTTCGATATTTTCACTTACTTTGGCCTCAATTTTAAGCAAGGACCTTAAATGTTTTGTCTTCTCTGAAACCATAAAGTTTTCTGCGGCTCTACGCCATAGTGTTAACTTGACCTGCTGCTTATAATCAGTGATAACTTCTTCGATATTTTCACGTATAATAGTGTGTTTCTGCATGACTATATCACGAATTTCATAATAATCCATTCTCGTATCAATAGCTAATATCTCTGTTTCTATTTGTTTTATGAATGCGCTTAAATTGTATACTTCATTTTTGATGTTGATATCTTCTCCTTTGTCTATAGAAGATTTTGCCATAGAGATAATTTCAGCAGGATCAATTGTATTGGCTTTAATATATTTTGCAGTATTTATTATTCCTGCTGTAGCAAGGAGAGTTGCTTGATCCGGAAAACTTTCAGAATAATTTGATTTGAGGCACAAGTAAATCTTGGTGATATTTCTTGCAATCAGCCCAAAATTACCATCTTTCAATTTCTTAAAAAAATCGAGCAATCCCATGGCTCCTTCTATGTTCTGTATTAAGCAGACGAGATATTCTTGCTTTCTTAGATATCAGCCTTGCTGCTTATTCAAAAAAGCGTTTATCGACTTGGTTAGTTGGGGCACTTTGTTTTGTACGACATCCCAGAGAATATCGTTGTCAATCCCAAAATATTCGTGGGCAAGCATATCTCTCATTCCTGCGATTTTTCGCCATTCTATATCTGGCAATTGCATTCTGAGTTTGTCAGAAATACGCTTAGCAGCTTCGCCAATAATCTCAAGATTGCGAACAACTGCGTCATAGGTCTTTTCGTCCTGTATCAAATCTGGTTGGCTAAACCCCTTAGTGAACTGCAAAACTTTCTCACAGCTTTCGGCTATATCTTGTAAATACATTATCTCGTCACGCGACATTAATGAGCTCCTTCTCAATCGCTCGGCGGACTTGTGGGCGAAGCGCCTTATCGGTTACAAGGTCGACCGACATACCGAGTAGCTCCTCTAAGTAGAATTTCAAATCCATAAATATATCGAAAGTGGCTTTTTGATTAAATACCACCAGCACATCCACATCGCTGTTATCGGCTGCCTCATCACGAACTACAGAACCAAATACTGCGAGGGTCTTGACCGGAAAACGCTGTTGGATTTCCTCGATACTGTCTTTAAGACACATTAAAACTTTTTGTTTGTCCACAATAAATCTCCTTATGTACCTACACTGCATTTTAGCATATTGTAACTATCCAGACCAGTCAAACATATTTAATAACCCCAATATCTGGTTCTTGACAATAGCAACAGTTTAGCTTAGCCTGTTTATTCTATATACTTTTTATAACTGATGAGAAATCATAAGCTATGCCTGAGAAAGTAGTAACACGTTTTGCGCCATCGCCGACGGGGTATCTGCATGTCGGTGGAGCCAGGACCGTTCTATTTAACTGGCTGTATGCGAGGCGGATGGGCGGGACGTTTATCCTGCGCATCGAGGATACCGACCAGAAGAGAAACACGCCGACCGCAATCCGGCAGGTAATCGAAGACCTTCGCTGGCTCGGCATTGATTGGGATGAAGGCCCGGAAGTTAAGGGACCGAATGGGCCGTATTTTCAGTCCCAGCGGCGGGAAATCTACGATAAATACATAAAAAAACTTATCGATGAGCAAAAGGCATACTGGTGCTTTGAGACACTGGAAGAACTCGATGCACTACGCAAAGAAGCTGAAGCACAAAAGAAAAACTTCATCTATCCTCGACCCAAAGAGTTTCCCGATGAAAGCGATGTTAAAAAAGCAGCGGCCCAGGGCAAACCCGTGACGGTGCGTTTTGCTATGCCGGAGGATGAAAGCATTATCGTTGAAGATATTGTGCGTGGGCAGGTCAGGTTTGAGGCCAGCGAATTAGGCGATTTTATCATACTAAAAAGCGATGGCTTTCCCACATATAATTTTGCGTGTGTGGTGGATGATTATTTGATGAAGGTAACGCACATTATCCGCGGCCAGGAGCACCTGATGAATACGCCCGGCCAGCAGGAGCTATGGAAGGCCCTCGGATTCGGAGAGCCGCCGAAATATGCACATATGTCCGTTACCATAAGTGAAGGAGGCGGAAAACTCTCCAAGCGAGAGCGGCCTAAAGCACTTCGTAAGGCCATCAAAGCAGGAGAAGATTCCGCCACGCGAATGGCGGATAAAATTGACCGGCAGAAATTAACTGAAGCAGGAAATCTGAGCGCCGATGAGCTTGAATCTTTCATCAAAGGCAAGGCTATGCCGGATATGCCGAGTGTTGATGCGATGGCAGAATATCTCGGCGTGCGGCTGCCGGAGATAAATATCGTTGATTTCTTCAATAGCGGCTATCTGCCGGAAACGATGGTGAACTTCCTTGCGCTATTAGGCTGGAACCCCGGCGATGAGCGGGAAATTATGTCTGTTAAGGAATTGACCGATTGCTTTGACCTTTCTCGTTTGACAAAGTCCAACAGCTTGTTCGACCGTCAGAAGCTAATGGCTTTTAATACCGAGCATATTAAGATGGCCGGCAAAGAAAAACTACTCCAGCATTTTAAGAAGTACTTAAAAATTACAGAATCTCCGGTTCTGTCCGCGAGCGATGAACAGCTAAAGCGAATTATCAAGCTGTGCGAAGGTGCAAGGACCTTGGCTGATATTGAACGTAAGAGCAGATTTCTCTTTATCGGTGATGACCAAATACAGTACGATGATAAAGCAGTCAAAAAAGTATTACTCAAAGGCGATGGTATTAACACTTTAAAGACCATTCGGTCCAAAATAGAAACTCAGGCACAAATCACCGCCCAATATACTGAAAATATGTTACGTGGTTTAGCTGAGGAAAAACAGGTTGGACTAGGCAAGGTCGCCCAGCCGTTGCGCGTGGCCATTTGTGGGTCGACAATTAGTACACCAATCTTCGATTCGATAGAGATGTTGGGCAAAGAAAAAACATTATCTAGGATTGATAATACAATGGTAATAGTTCAAGGAAAAGCTGTAACTTAAGGGGATTGTCAATTGTCATTATTAGTAACCGGTTCGATAGCTATTGATACGGTCAAGACGCCGCATGGTGTCAGCGAGAATTGTATTGGTGGGTCGGCTGTGTATTTCAGTATGGCAGCGAGTTTTTTCTCGCCCGTTCGATTAGTCGGTGCTGTCGGTGCGGATTGTCCGTTTGATTTTGCCAAAGTTTTCGCAGGCAGAAATGTTGATTTAACAGGCTTAGAGGTCAGAAAGAACAGCAAGACATTTCGCTGGGTCGGG